>Ga0114922_10006217_pt1 | contig 10979 bp, 8 predicted proteins | sample AartaG_FD_100975 | JGI IMG/M metagenome (GOLD analysis project Ga0114922, IMG submission 100975) | Deep subsurface microbial communities from Aarhus Bay to uncover new lineages of life (NeLLi) - Aarhus_00045 metaG | ecosystem: Environmental > Aquatic > Marine > Oceanic > Sediment | place: Aarhus...
AGTAATAATATTACGGTAACCCTCTGAAATATCTAATGCTAATTCAGTACTAATAGATGTATCGAGGGGTACATACTTTGTAATAGGAAGATAATCAAGTAAAGGAATCAACATTGAGAGCGATTGAAGATATTCAGGATTAGTTAACCCTTCAATTTCGAGGGTTTGAAATTCTGATTCCTCTCCCGTTCCTATCTTCTCTGCCTCAGTATCCTTATATGTTAAAACATCAATAATTCGGTCTACAACTTGGATTTTCGTTTTGTTATCAATATTTCTTAAAATATGCCCTATTAATGGTTGTCGAGGAGGATTACTAAATTTCCCTTTTTTCGAGAATACTTTTAATCCATCTAAAATTATATGGGTTGATATAACTCCTTGTATGCTTAAAAGAGGCCATAATAACCTTGAAAACGATACAATTTTTTCATTTGGTTTTAAATTTTTAGTCAAAAGATAAAACGCAAGAGTTAATTCTTCATTATCTTCAAGAGGATATGATTCTAAGCCCTTTCTTATGAAAAAAGGAAAGAGAAATTGATTACCATGAATTGACATTAAATAGCCTTTATAGATTGTGATTCATTAGATTAAATTTTCTAGATTTTATAATTACAGAATGGATATTTACAATTTAATTTTTTACATTATCGCAATTGTTCAAAATTATTAGCTATAACAATAATTAATAACGAACAGAGAACTATCAATGGTGGAACAGTAGCAGCAAGATGAGGCCATCCCGCGACTTCAAAAACTCCTTGAAAGATTCTCCCAGCATAGTAGAGAAAGAATCCTATTGCATTTAAAAGATAGGATTTACGAAGTACGCCAAAAGTTTTCCATGCTAAATATAAAAATAAGAATGGAATTGCTGCCATAAATATAGGAGCTAATATAATGTTAAGCAAGAAACGACCAATTGGATATCCATAAATAGTGTGCAGCTCGATATCTACATCATATCTTTCTGCTATTTCAGGATCCATAAAAAGATTGTCAGGTAGAGTTAAAGCGAGAATACCGATAAATATTGGAATAGCAATGAGAATAATTCTTAAACTTATTTTCATGCTCGATGATAACATAAATTTCTCACTACTTTCTTTTGAGTTATCGATTTCGGGAGGCCATATTAGCATTCCTAAAACTCCCATTAAACAAGCTATAGCTAACCATGTGAAAAAAGTTGCTAAGCGATAAGTTAACATTAAATAACCGGCAATCACTTCAGGTGGAGCTACAAGTTCAGGAAGAAAGAAATAATATGCAATGAAAAATACCCTACCAGCTGCTAAACATAAAAACAATAAACTGAAAAATAACCAATATAATTTTTTAGATGTTCTAAATCTTATTAAGAGGAAATATGCAAATAGTAGAAAGTAATACCCTACAATTACAAAATACAGTCCAGATTCTATAGCATCCCAAAAATCAAAAAACCGGAAATTCTGTTGAATAATCATAATATATCAATTTTAAATTTGGTTATTTTAAAATATTAATTTATTTATATTATCTAAGTTATCTATTTTAAATATTAATTTTTCGGAAAATTTTTACTGAATTATGTATTCTTTAAGTCAATTAAGTTTGTGTTTTTTTAAGATATGAAGATTGAAGATAATATTGAAACCTTTAATAGTCTACTAAAACGTCGGGGCTTTATTTGGGGGCCTTCACCAGAAATTTATGGTGGATTAGCTGGTTTTTATTCCTATGGACCTGCGGGAATGGCTCTTAAAAATAATATTTTATCTCTCTTTAGAAGAGAATTAAGAGCGTTCGGATTTGGCGAGGTTGAATGCCCTACGATAATGCCCGAAATTGTTTGGAAGGCTTCAGGACACCTAGAACGCTTTATTGATCCCGTTTTAAGATGCAATAAATGCGATACATTGCATAGGGCAGATAAATTCCTTCAAGAATTTTTTCCAGACTTAATGATAGATGGGATGTCTCATGAAAAAATGGAGGAATTAATTAATGAAAATAATATAACTTGTCCAAAATGCGGGACTCCCTTTGGAAAAATTGAAGAATATAATTTGATGTTAAAAACTGAAGTTGGTGCAGGAAATACTGCATATCTTCGACCAGAAACAGCAACAACCACATATTTACTTTTTAACCGCCTAAACCAAGATGCCAGAAAGCAATATCCCGTAAAAATTTTTCAATATGGAAAAGCTTATAGAAATGAGATATCACCAAGGCAGCAAGTTCTTCGAATGAGGGCATTCGACCAATTTGAACTCCAATTGTTCATCGGTAAAGAGCAAGAAATGGATTTTGAGGATTATGAAGTGATTAAGGACCACGAGCTACCCCTATTGGATTGGAAACTGCAAGATCAAAATATTGATGCTCCTAAAATAATTTCACTTGAGGAAGCAATTAAAAATAACACACTGAAAAAGCCCGCATATGCATATTGCTTATATCTTGGTCATTACTTGACAAAAATATTAGGATATCCTGCCAATGTCATTAGATTAAGACAACACTCTCCTAATGAGAGAGCCCATTACGCTGATGATGCTTGGGATTTAGAAATTAAAACAATTCAATTTGGTTGGGTCGAGATCTGCGGTATTCATGATAGAACTGAGTATGATTTGAGACGTCATGGAGAATTTTCTAAACAAAATTTTGAAATTCCGATGGGAAAAGAACCGAAGAATAAAGAAATACCTCAGATTCTCGAAATAGCCTTTGGACCAGATAGAATAGTCTATACTTTACTTGAATGCGCATTTAGCGTGGAAGAGGGAAGAATTAATTTAGAATTAATACCAAATTTAGCCCCTTACACAGTGGCAGTTTTTCCACTCGTACGAAATAAAGAAAATATAGTAAAATTAGCTAAAAAAATTCATCGATTATTACTTGATGCTCGAATTAATTCCTTTTACGATTCTAGCGGCTCAATTGGTAAGCGATACCGTAGACAAGACGAGTTAGGGACTCCTTTTTGTATCACAATTGATTACGATTCTCTCTCTGATAACACAGTGACTCTAAGAGATCGCGATTCGATGAAACAAGTTCGAATAAAGGTTGATGAAGTTAGTAAAAAAATAATGAGTAAAATTTTTTAGTAGAAAACTCAAACTTTTATTGAATTCTAATTTTGCAGAATTAGTAAGATTTTTTAAAAATATCACTTTAGTTAAATAATAATTTAATTGTTAAAAAGAAGTTTAGATGAGTTTTAATCGCTTTTTTAATTTAGGAACAATAAGTAATAAAAAGGAAAGAATGAAAGGAAGAAGATTATTTTTTACAGTTTTGATCCTTTTATTATTATCAAGTACTTACATTTGGATTATATTTTTAAATAACAATAATCAAAATGTTAATACTAATCATAAAGATAATATGAATGAAGATTATTACAGTGTATTTGAACCAAAATCTGCTAATGGACAAAAAGCTTTAAATTATTCTTCAATAGAACGAAATGTTACTATACTTAGGAGAGGATTTGACTCAATCAATTTTACAGTAAATGTATCTGATTTTATATCTCTCGGTGCAAACGAGACTTGGATGGACATAACGTTTTCAAATAGCTCCCTTAGGTCATACAACATGAGTAGGGAAATAGGAACGTTCGATTCATTTACATATGAATACGCACCAACGGGCACAGCTCCAACTGGTTTTCAAATGGTAAATTTTTGGATTTATAATCGTACAAATTATCCCCCATTAAATACAGGGACTACATTTACTAACTTTACAATTAAACCTAATGCTTATTGGTTACCAAATGGAACGACAAATGAATATAGTGGAGGTCAATTTTTATATGCAGACTTACTGATAAACAATTCCGCTGATTTCTCCTGGGATGTTTCTGTAGTCGACAGTACTAATGCAAGTCAACAAACTCTTTTTGGTTTGGGGCAAAATATAAATGACTTTATATTTGAAATTAATAGCAGCTTCGATAAAATCGATAAACTTTATTATGTAAAAGTTGACTTAAATGAATCGGCTACCAGTAAGGAGGCTGCAGAATATTTTGTATTTAAAGTATTAAAACCGGAGTTTTTGATAATTAGCTCTTCCATAAAGTTTAATCCATATTCAGTTTTCAGGGAAGAAAATTGTCAACTTAATGTTAATGTGAGCGCTTTAGATAACGATTTAAATCCAGTATATATTAAAATAACTCTTATCCTAGAAATTCCTAAAAGTGATAATGAATTAAATTATGATTTGAAAAATAGTGATGGTGATGAAGAATTTACAATATCATTTACTGTTTCTGCTGACAGCCCTGCTGGTGATTATCGATATAGTATTATAGCATCGTATAATTCTACAGAACTTGATGAATATACTGATTTATTAACAATTAAAAATAATCCCCCTGAAATTGATAGTTATGAGATTAATGATATTGATACCGATGAAAGAATTTCTGTTTTATATGGAGAAGATTTAGATTTTAATTTTGATGTTTTTGATGAGGAAGGAATATCTTATATTACAGTACTGCTCATCGATCAAGACGATGAAGAATACGAGATTTCGCGTGAATATGAAGATGATCTTGAAATTACTATCAGGACGGAAGATTTAATAACTGGAACCTGGACGGTTTATGTATCGGTAACTGACATTGATGGTGTGACTACTAAACTTGATTCTGATTTTGATACAGGGCCTCAAGAAATAGAAATAGTGCCTAACTTACTTGATGATGCTCTGCCCTGGATAATGTTTTTTATTGGCTTAGGTATTGGTATTATTGGAGTTATCATAACTGCTCTATCAAAAAGAAAACCTAAAATTTTAGAATCTGAAATCCTAAAAAAGAAACAAGTTTCTAAAAAGAAACCGAAAAAGACCCAAAAACCAACAAAACAAAAGCCTGAAGACACTAAAAGAGAAGTACCCAAAGAAGAAGAAATTGAATCTAAAGAAGTAGAAGAACAAGAACCAAAAACAGTAGCACCTAAACGAAAAATTAAAAGAAGATTAAAGTAATTTTTTTTCTAATCCTTTCTTTAACAAAGTCATCTTTAGCTATATCATCATAAATTTAATTTTCACTATAAAATATCTAACAAAAAATAAAAAATAAGTGTTAAATTTTCTTCTAAATTTTTTTTGTATTTAAATTTGAACAATTTCATTATGAAATGTTCGAGATGTTATTTCATTTAAAGATTTATCCTAATCCAAGTTCGTGAAGTTTATATTGAAATTTTCCTAATTTACCGCCGTAATTTCCAGCAGATATCCTGTTTATACCTAGTACTTTTACTGCTGCTTCAATACCCACTTTCATAGCACTTTTCACGGCTTCTTCAGTAGCGCCATCTATTATTATTTCATATACACAATTATCCCCTTCCTCAAGCTCTGAATTTTCAATCTTAGATCGTAAAGTAGGACATAAAGGATCGTTAGTAGACGCTCCAAGAAAGCTGTATTTTGAACCAACTTTGGATCCAGCTCTTACGAATCCTCCCGGAAAAGGTGTAATAACATTTTCAACTTTATTTATAGCTTCTATCGCACTTTCAGTTGCTTCTAAAGAAGAATCTAAATCTTTTCCTATTATAAAGAAATTGCCACCTGCGATTCCTTTTCCTACTTTGGTCATACTCTGACAAATAAAATCTCCATCCATTACAGGTATTTTCCATGCTTCAAAAGGAAACTTTCCTTCAAGTTTTTCTTCGAATTTATCACCAAAATATCGCAAATTTGCTCCCAGTTTAAATTCAAATTCTTTTTCGGGAACTAAAGACCCATCTAATGCATCATAACAAGCAGTAGTAGCACAGGTAAGGGCACATTGTCCGATTCGATTCATAACTACGTTTGCTACTTTTTGCTTATCAGTAAGGAAAAACATCAAAATAGCGCCTGGACGTCCATCTGGAGTTTTCTCTGCTGGAACCATGATATCGATTCCTGCTTCACAGTCACAGTGAATTGTTGATGTAGCATAACCAGTGGTTACTTGTGCGGCTATCTTTGCCCATTTCTCATTCTTAGCTGTTACCAAAATTCTCGAAAAGAAAGATCCAAAAGCCTCGCAAAATGTGTCTTCTATTTCGACTCCATTTAATTCCATTTTTTTCCATCTTTTTTTATTAATTTATATTGCTAAAAGTTCTACTATAATAATTGTTATTTTTATTAGAATTTAATTTAATATATAAAATTTCAAATAAACATTAAAATTATTAAAAATTAAAGAATTAATTAATTATTCATAATATAATCATGTAAGGTGTATAAAATGAGCGAAGAAAAAATTTTAACGGTTGGAATTTTAAAGAATGGAACAATTGGATCATCGTTACTATTAGCCTTTTTAATGGACGAACGAGCTGAATCTAAGAGAATAGATGTTATTGAAGTCTCGTCAGGTGCTAAAATGAATCCTCCAGAAAAGTGCGTAAAAACTATGGAAAAACTATTGGAAACTAATCCAGAATTAATAATTATGTCAAGTCCTAATGCAGCTTTACCGGGTCCGAAAAAGGTTAGAGAAATGGCCGGAAGTATACCCACGATTATCATTTCTGACTCACCTGCAAAGAAGGCCATTGATGAAATAAAAGAAAAAAATATGGGTTATATTCTAGTGGGATGTGATTCCATGATTGGTGCAAGAAGACCTTTCTTGGATCCTATAGAAATGAGTATTTTTAACGCGGATTTATTAAAAGTGCTTGCAATAACTGGTTCTCTAAGATTGATAGCTGATGAACTAAACAAAGTAATAATGGATATGTTGGATAGAAAAGCGCCTGTCTTGCCTCAGATAATTATTGACGCTAATAATGCAACAACCGCCGCAGGATTTTCTAATCCCTATGCTAGAGCCAAAGCTATAGCTGCTTTTGAATTAGCTGCTTCAGTTTCTAAAATAACGGCAAAAGCATGTTTTGTACTTAAAGAGAGAGATGAGTATATGCCACTTTTGGCAGCCGCCCATGAAATGATGTCGTATTCTGCAAAGATGTGTATGGATGCGAGAGAAATAGAAAAATCAAATGATACAGTGATTCGCAAACCTCATCATGCAAACCAACATTTTCTTACGAAAATTAAATTAAATGATAAAGAGCAGTAAAAATTAAATGAACCAATAATAATTATTAAAAAATCTTCTTTTTATTTTAAATTTAAATTATTTTCTTTAACAGATTAATCCAAATCTATTAGAGTAATTCAATATTCTACGGTATTTATAAATCTTTTCAAAGAATTGAAATCTTCACTAGTTAGAGCATTCATAACACCAGAGAAAACTTCTGGTTTTTTATTTTTCGATACAGCCATTAATACGGCACTATCAGTTACTTCTTTAACTAAAACATAACAGATATTACTCTCATAAACTACAGTACTGAGTGCTAGGGGGGATATATTCGATATATGTAAAAGTTCCATAGTACGTTTATAAATCTGATACAAATTACTATCTAAAGTCCCCATCTCGAATTTCATAAATTCCAATGGTTTACTCTCAAATTTCCCAAAAGTAGATGCGATTAATAATCCATCAGGTTGGTTAAACAAAAGATACTCGGAAAGAGTACTAATTTTCAATTGATCTAATAAATACCTAATTTTCCCAAGTCTCTGCATAGAAAGCGTACTTTTTTGAATTTCATAATCAAGAATTTCAATTAATCTATGCTGGGCGCTCCCTTCTTTTACTGATACAGGTGTAAAAGCAATTTTATCTCTTATACTATCATTTAAATTATCAGATAATAATTTAAAAATATCATCTTCTCTAGATTCAGGTAGATCAATTTTATTTAATAAAACATAAACTTTACCTATATAAGGTGAAAATTCGAAAATATATGTGAGAAATTTATCGAATACTTCGGAAAATTTCGGATCAACCGCAGCAGAATCAACCATAAAAATTGCTGTAGTAACTTCTGAAAATATTAACTCTCTTTGAGATTCTGAAAAATATCTTTCCATATACCGTTCCTGACCACCTGCATCCCATACATTTAACTCCATTATACCTCTAAAGATGAAGTTTTCTCGAGATATACCTTTTGTTGGCTTTAAATTAGCAACCTTCATGAAATTATATCCTAAACAAGTCGTTCGCATAAGACTGGTTTTCCCGGCATTTTGAGGCCCAAACAGCAAGATCTTCATTAGATTTTAACTCAAACTAATTTTTATTTTTGAAGATGATCTAATATAATTTGTATACTATAATTTTTATTTAATCTTTGCGATCGATTATATTTTATATGCTAAATTTTTATTTAATCATAAGATAGCGATTCAATTAAATATAATTTTGAATTAACTAAAATAAAAAAAATAAATATTTTTAGAGAATTGATAGAAATTGAAAAAGCTTATTAAATATATACGAAATGTTCCAGATTGGCCTAAGAAAGGGATTCAATTTAAAGACGTTACTACATTGGCAAAAGACCCTGAGGCCTTCAAAGAATCGTGTGACCAAATTATAGAAAAATATAAAAACAAAGGGATAGATAAAGTAGCCGCAATTGAAGCAAGGGGTTATGTATGGGGTGGTGTAATTGCTTATCAATTAGATGCGGGATTTATATTAATAAGAAAACCGTCGAAACTACCTGCTAATACAATAAGTGAGACATATCAACTCGAATATGGCACAGATACTATTGAAATGCATGAAGATGCTGTTGAGAAAGGAGAGAAAGTCTTAGTATTTGATGATCTTTTAGCTACGGGAGGCACGGCAAAGGCAGCATGCAATTTAATTGAAAAGGCCGGTGGTACCGTATCTGGAATTGCTTTTGTGATTGAACTTACTGGTAGTCTTCATGGACGAGATAAGTTAAAAGGGTATGATATAATGTCTCTAGTGGATATTCCTGTAGAAGAATAAAAGTTTTAAAATTAATATGGTGAAAAATATGGTTAAAATTGGTATAATTGGGGGTTCAGGATTAGATAATCCTGACATTTTAAAGGATGCTAAAGACATAATAGTTGACACACCATTTGGAAAACCTACTTCTCCTTTAAAAACTGGAATGATTCACAATATTGAAGTAATAATCATAGCAAGACATGGAAGAGAACACACTATTCCTCCAACGCAAGTAAATTTTAGGGCTAATATTCAAGCGCTAAAAGATCAGGGCTGTACTCATATTTTAGCAACCACAGCTTGTGGAAGCTTGAAATTAGAAATTGGAAGAGGTGATCTTGTCATACTTGACCAATTTATTGATTTTACTAGGCTTAGGAAAGTGTCATTTTTCGAAGAATTTCCTCCAGGAGAAATCTTGCACACAGCAATGGCATATCCATATTCCGAAGAGTTAAGAAATATCCTCATTGAGACAGCAAAGGAACTTAATCTTAAACATCATGAAAAAGGAACAGTGATTACTATTGAAGGACCGAGATTTTCCACAAGAGCCGAATCAGAAATGTTTAGGATATGGGGTGCTGACGTAATAAACATGAGTATTGCTCCCGAAACTATCTTGGCAAATGAGGCGGGTATTCCATACGCAGCAATTGCTATGTCAACTGATTATGATTGTTGGAAAGATGATGAAGCTCCCGTCACTTGGGAAGAAATTTTAGAAGTTTTTGCCAAGAATGTTAATAATGTTATTGCGTTGTTAACTAATGCTATTAAAAAAATTACCTAATTTTATTGTTTCTAAGATACTTTTTTTTTTTAATTCAGATAATTTTAATTTTAGATTTTTTAAAAACTAATAAAGTTCATAATTTTTGTTGGTTTTTTTATATTAAGATGTTTTATAGTATTTTTTAATAATATTCAAACTTGGAAATTATGCCAAAGATTACTTTTTTAGGCGCTTGCCGGGAAGTTGGTCGCTCAGGAGTGTTAATTGAATCAAGTAATGGATCTAAATGTGTTTTAGATTATGGAATCAGATTCAAAGGTAAAGAAAGGCTCCCTTATGAGGTAGAGACAAATAATATTAAAGCAGTTGCTCTAAGTCATTGTCATATTGATCATTCAGGAGCTTTACCCTTTCTTTATAAAACACATTCTATCCCATTTTTTACCAATCCCGTATCGCTTGCTATATCAGAAGTTCTTATAAAAGATATGATCAGGATTTCAAATTTCCCTTATCCATATGGATACAGGGAATTAGAAAAGCTTAAACAAAATGCATATTTTCTCGAAAACCATCACCGCCAAAAAATAGATGATAACTTTTTTCTTACATTTTATAATGCTGGACATATACCTGGAAGTGTTTCCATATTAGTTGAAGTTGATAACAAAAAAATTCTATATTCAGGAGATATTAATAATCAAGATACTAATCTAGTGGGAAGCGCTAATCCTTCAATTATCCCCGAAATTGATGCGTTAATTGTTGAATCTACTTATGCTTTAAAAAATCATCCCTCCCGGAATGATATTGAAAGAAGATTTGTAGAAAATGTAATAGGTGTTACAGAAAATGGAGGAAAAGTTCTTATACCCGCTTTTGGAGTTGCTCGTTCTCAGGAAGCGTTAATGATTCTACAAAAATATAATTATCAAGGAAAAATTTTCATTGATGGATTAGCAAAAAAAATATGTGATATTTATTTAACTTATCCAGAATCATTGAAGAGTAGTGATCTATTTAAAAAATCCCTTAAAAAAGCTCAATTTATCTCAAAGAAAGGAAGGAACATTGCTAAGAATTCAAATGGAGCAATAATAGCACCTTCAGGTATGTTACAAGGGGGAGCTTCAATAAGTTTTGTGAAATCCTTTTTAAAGGACCCTCAATCAGCGATCTATTTAGTAGGATACCAAGCTGAGGGTAGTCCAGGAAGAAAGCTTTTAGAAGAGGGTATATTTGAATACAGAGAAAGAAATAGAAGAACTCGAATAACCAATGATTTTAGGTTAGAAGCTAAATGTGATCGTGAATATTTTGATTTTTCAAGCCATGCTGATGGAGAACATCTCCTTAAAT
>Ga0114922_10006218_pt1 | contig 10978 bp, 10 predicted proteins | sample AartaG_FD_100975 | JGI IMG/M metagenome (GOLD analysis project Ga0114922, IMG submission 100975) | Deep subsurface microbial communities from Aarhus Bay to uncover new lineages of life (NeLLi) - Aarhus_00045 metaG | ecosystem: Environmental > Aquatic > Marine > Oceanic > Sediment | place...
AGTTTGCGGGTAAGAAGTTAATACTGTTAAAGCCGATGCGGTATATGAATTGCAGTGGCCAGGTTGTTGCAACTGCGGTTGGTTTTTACAAGCTTGTATTGGGCGATTTACTTGTGATAAGTGACGATATGGCGATTGAGCCGGGCAGGATACGGATTAGGGCCAGAGGCTCAGCCGGCGGGCATAATGGGCTTGCTGATGTGATAGAAAAGCTCGGCACTGAGGATGTGAACCGTTTGCGAATCGGCATCGGCCAATGTGGTAGCTCTGCCACAGGTAGCGAAGCGGCTGAGGATTATGTTCTCGATAAGCCATTGGAAGTGGAAAGGCCTCTGCTGGATGAGGCAATTAGCAGAGCACGAGAAGTGGTGCTTTGTTGGGTTGAACAGGGTATTGAGGCTGTGATGAACAACTTTAATTGAGTGCAGATGAGTTAATGTGTTGAGGCGTAAGTGCGTGGATGAGTGTTTTTTAGTTTAGTTCAGCGGGAGGTATTTGGTTTGGAAACTACAGTTATGAAATTATATGAGGCTATGTTTCTTGTTGATTCCGCTGAGGCGACAGCGGATTGGGAAGGTATTAATGCGGTTATCAAGAAGATACTGGAGAAGACAGGTGCTGAGATTGTCTCGATAAGGAAATGGGACGACAGGAGGTTGGCTTATGAAATTAACGGCAAGTCACGAGGGACTTATATCCTTTGTTATTTTAGAACTGAGGGTGGTAGGATTCTAGAGATTGAACGGGATGTTCAGCTGTCGGAGCGGATTATGCGAGTTTTGATTCTCAGCGTCGAGCATATGAGTCAAGAAGATATTGAGAAAGATACTCCAGCTGGGCAGACTGAGAAGCGCAGGCACAAAGGTGCTACAGTGGCGGAAGCTAAGCCTGAGCCCCGCTCCTCGGAGGGGCTGGGTGAGCAGAAGAAAGAAGATATCGAACAAAACAATTGACGCACTGATAGCGTCAAGTGGAAAGAGGAGTTTAGATATGGCTAATTTTAATAAAGTTTTTCTGATAGGTAATCTGACGCGCGACCCACAGTTGTCGTATACGCCGAATCAAACAGCGGTGGTCGATTTTGGGCTGGCGGTGAACCGCAGATGGACGGGGCAGGACGGCGAAAAGCGGGAAGAGACCTGCTTTGTGGATTGTACGTCCTTTGGTCGGCAGGCTGAGACGATAAACAAGTATCTGACCAAAGGCAGGCCGGTGTTCGTTGAAGGCAGGCTGACTTTTAATAGCTGGACAGCTCAGGATGGCACGAAGCGGAGCAAACACCGCGTTACAGTTGAGACCTTTCAGTTTCTTGGTGGCCCACCAAGAACTGAGAAGGCTGAGCCGGGCTATGAGAAGCAGGATGTTGAGGCACAACAGAAGGATGGTGATACTGCTGGGGCCGATGATATACCTTTTTAGTTAGTAACCCCGCCCCTCGGAAGGGCAGGGCGAACGGGATAAAGAATGATAAAAACGAAGAAAGACAGAAGAAAAACAGGATATACAGGCGTTCGGGAACAGACGCAATGTCGGTTTTGCAGAAGAGGCGAAAAGTATGTCGACTACAAAGACATCGATACTCTCGGTAAGCTGCTAACTCATCGTGGTAAGATATACTCTCGCAAGCGAAGCGGCAACTGTGCCGGCTGCCAGAGAAAGGTGAAAAGGGCGATTAAACGTGCCAGATATATGGCATTGTTGCCTTATACTGTTTAATCTGGTTGTTTGGATTCGAGCGTTTTTGGCCCTGCTCCTCTGAGGGGCGGGGTGATGACCGAACTAAAATCGGAAAAGGGCAAAATGATGCGAAAGCAGAGAATTTCCGGCCATACCTCTCCGAGGGGCGGGGTAAAGGTTTTGCTTTGTGAAGATGTTAATGAGATCGGCTGGCTTGGTGACGTTGTTGAAGTCAATGCGGGGTATGCGAGAAACTATCTGCTGCCGCAGGGACTGGCGGTTATACCGACGGAGGCAAATTTGAGGTCTCTGGCTGAGGAGAAGGCCAGACGGGCGGAGCAGAGAAAGCACGATAGAGGACGGCTGGAGGAGACAGCGTCAGCAGTGGTGGGTGCGGAGGCTGTTATCGCAGCCAAGGCAAACGAACAGGGGGTTTTGTTCGGCTCGGTCGGCGGCGAGGAGATCGCAAAGAATCTGCGGGAGCAGGGCTTTGAAGTGGCCGACGAGATGGTGCAACTGTCTGAGAATATAAAGCAGGTGGGGTCGCACAGCATAACAGTTAGATTTGCTCCTGATTTGACGGCTGCTATTAATGTTATTGTGGTGGTCGCAGGCGAGGATGTTGAGTCCCTCCGCAAGGAGTCCCAAGGACTAAATGGAGCTGAACAGGATAGTAACGGACAAAGACAGTGAAGATGAGGTGGAAAGATGGCCAAGGCAGGTAAGGATACAGCGGGTACGGACGGTCGTAGAGCCCAAGTACAAAATGGGGCGATTGGGACCCCTCGCAGTATGCCTGAGTCTCTTGCGGCGGAGGCGGGGGTATTAGGCTCGATGATAATCGACCCGGAAGTTATCAGTGAAGTTGTCGAGCTGTTGACAACGGATGCCTTTTACCGAACCGAACACCGCTATTTATTTGAGGCGATATTAGAGCTATACCAAAAGAACCCCTCTCAAAAGTTCAACAATGGCGAGCGGGGGACAGGTCTCGACCTGGTGTTGCTTCGCGATGAGCTTGAAAAACGCAAGCAATTAGAGGAAGTCGGCGGAGTGGAATACCTTGCGAAGGTTGTGAATTCTGTGCCTTCGTCGGCGAATGTGAACTATTATGCCGGTATTGTCAAAGATAAACAGTTGCTGCGTGAGCTAATAGTTGCTGCGAGTGAAATTGTAGATGATGCATACGGCGGAGGCGCACCGAGTGAAAAACTTGACGAGGCTGAGCGCAAGATTTTTGCTGTTACCGATAAGAAGATAAGCGGTTCGGCATCTGCATTGAAGGATTTGGTTACTCGGGCTTATGAGCTTATAGAAAAGCGCGAGGGAAGTCACGTTACAGGCCTGGCGACCGGCTATCATGAGCTTGATGACCTGACCTGTGGTCTGCAGGACGGCGAGATGATAATAGTTGCTGGAAGACCGAGTATGGGAAAGACGTCGCTTGCACTGAATATTGCCGAGCATATAGGTGTGCAGGAAAGATTGCCGGTCGCGATATTCTCATTGGAGACTGGCAGGCAGCAATTAGCTGAAAGGTTTTTGTGCAGCGTCAGTGAAATTGATGCTCAGTTGGTGAGAAAAGGGCTGCTCAGTACCAACCATTACGAGAAGCTGGTTGTTGCCTGCGGGATGGTTTCAGAGGCGCCGATTTATGTCGATGATACTTCGACGCTAACGCCGCTGGAACTGCGTGCCAAGGCGCGAAGGCTAAAGAGCCAGCATGACATACGATGCATTATAGTGGACTATTTGCAGTTGATGCATCTGGGGGGCGGCAGAGTTGAGTCGCGTCAGCAGGAAATTACGGCGATTTCAAGATATGTCAAGTCCTTGGCGAGGGAGCTGAACATACCTGTTGTGGTTCTGAGCCAGTTGAATCGTTCTCCGGAAGGCAGGGAGGGCCATCGGCCGAGGATGAGCGACCTGCGGGAGTCCGGCAGTATCGAGCAGGATGCCGATGTAGTGATGTTGCTTCACCGCGAAGATTACTACCACCGTGGCGAAAAGAATTACGAGCCGAACAATAAAGCCGAGCTGATAATAGCCAAGCAGCGGAACGGCCCGACCGGAAGCGTTGAGATGATTTTCAGAGAGAAGTTTACGCGGTTTGAAAACGCCTCTCATGTCGAAGAGCAAGCAGTGCCTTTTTAGGAGCGCCGATGCATGAGGAAATCCTATGTGATTGCATTGATATCGATTGTTTTTTCCTTGTGCATTGTACGCGGAACACTTGCACAGGCAAAAGCACAGTATGAGATAGGCAGTGTCCTGGTTGAAGGTAATGTCGGTATCAGCAGGGCGGAGGTTTTATCCAAAGTTCGCAGCAGAGTCGGCCAGGTCTTTGACTCTGTCACTGCTGCTGAAGATGCCAAGCGAATAGCCAAGATATACGGTGTCGAGTATAGTTATTACAATACCACTGTTGTTGATGGCAAAATTCAGCTGATATTTGTCGTTGTCGAGAGAGATATTGTCAGGTTGATTGATTTTGTAGGTAACCGCAAGTATAAGGTCCGGACTCTACGGCGGAGACTGACCTTTAAGGTGGGTGATTACCTCGATCCGATTTTGGCTGAGACCTGCAGGAGGACACTTGTTGGATTTTATCAGAAAAAGGGCTTTGCTTTTATCCAGGTCGAGACCGATACTGAGCAACTGCGTAGGGGCAATGTCATTTACGAAATTGATGAGGGGTCGAGGGTTAAAATCAAGTCTGTGAAGCTTGCCGGCAATATTGCTATAAAAACCGGTTCACTTAAAAAAACCATAAAAACCAGAGGAAAGAGATGGTTTGTTTTGCCTGCCTATTATATTGAAGAAAAAGTATCTGCGGATGCGGCAAAGCTGCAGAAGGCTTATTACCAGAAAGGTTTTCTGGATGCCGGCATAACGGTCAGGCGCGATTTTAGTGAAGACAAGAGCAATGTCCGTATCACTTTTGTGATTGAAGAGGGGCCTGCCTATACCATTGGTCAAATAGGTATTACCGGTAACGAACAGCTCGATGAAGGAAAGCTTCGGGTGCAGTTAAAGTCAAGACCGGGGCAAATCTACAGCCAGCAAGTGGCTGAGTCGGATGTTAAGCAGCTGCTTGAACTTTACCGGGAGGGTGGTTTTATCGATGCCGGGGTTGCCCATAGCATCGGGTTTATTTCGAAAGACAGCGTAGGGGTTGAATTTGAAGTGGCTGAAGGCAAGCGTTTTCGAATCGGGCGGGTTAATATAACCGGAAACGAGCAAACGCATGACAAGGTCATTCGTAGGATTCTGGATGAGTATGACTTTCAGCCAGGCCAATGGTACAACGCCGACATCGCGCGTGGGGATGGCAGCGGAGAACTGGAGAAGAGAATACGAAGGATGGTCTTAGCAGAGTCAGCGACTATTACACCCAGCGGCGAGGTGCCCGACCAGAGGGATGCAGAGGTGGCAATTGTAGAGGGACGAACGGGGATGGTAATGGTTGGTGCCGGTGTTGGCAGCGATACCGGTCTGATTGGCCAGATGATTTTTGAACAGCGGAATTTCGACATCAATGACTGGCCGGAGAGTTTTGGTGAGTTTATAACAGGCCAAGCCTTCAGAGGCGCAGGGCAGAGCCTTAGAATCGCGCTTCAGCCAGGGACGGAAGTCAGTGAATATCTGGTTAGTTTCAGCGAGCCATACTTTCATGATAAGCCCATTTCACTGGATGTAATCGGTTCAAGCTGGGAGAGATGGAGAGAAAGTTTTGATGAGGAAAGAACAAAAGGCTATTTTGCCTTAGAGCAGCGATATAAAAACAAATGGAGGAGGAGTATCGGCGTAAGAGCTGAGAGTGTAGATGTTAGCGACCTTGATACCGATGCCCCCAGTGAAATCATTGATGTTAAGGGCGATAATGCTCTTTTGGGAATCAGGCTCGGCCTTGGAAGGGACCTCACTGATGATATATTTAATCCGAGTACCGGCTATAATTTTAATGCCAGTTATGAACAGGTTTTTGGCGACCACACATTTGGAATAGTGAGTGGGGTTCACAGATGGTATAAAGTAGTTCATGAAGACTTGGCGGAGCGAAAAACCGTTTTAGGCACGAAGGTTCTTTTGGCAACTACCTTTGGTGATGCACCTCCTTTTGAGAAGTTTTACGCCGGTGGTATGGGCACTTATGGTATCAGAGGTTTCGACTATCGGGGCGTGAGCACCAGAGGCCTGCAAACAACCGTCCCCAACCCCGAGCGCAAGGACCCGATAGGCAGCGACTGGGTATTTTTAGCTGGTGCCGAGGTGACGGTGCCTTTGGTGAGCGAGAACTTTGCGGCGTTGTTTTTCGTTGATAGTGGTGCGATTGATACAGGCCCCTACCGTGTTGCGGTGGGGATGGGTATACAGATACTGATACCTCAGTGGTTTGGGCCTGTGCCGATGAGATTTGAACTTGCAGCGCCAATTATGAAAGATGACGATGACGACACAGAAAGTTTCAGTTTCTCTGTGGGAAGGCTGTTTTAACAAGTGAAAGGAAAAAAGTAAGAAGGGGAAAAGAATATGAAGGCTAAGGTAATTATTTTGGGTTGTTTGCTTTGTGCGGTTGTTTTGTTTATCGAGTACGGGTATGGCGAAGTGGAATCTAAGGCCGATAGTCTCTCTTCGGAGATTGGTATTGTCAGCATTCAGAAGATCTTTCAGGATAGTAACAGGGGCACCAGGTACCGGGCGGAAGCTTTTACTGAGCAGCAAAGAGCAAGGGCGGAGTTGGAGAATCTTGGCAGGGAGGTCGAAGCTGGTGAAGCAGGGCTGAGGGCGTTAAAGCCCGGCAGTAGTGATTATATGACACAGGTCAAAGAGTTGTTGGAAAAGCAGGCTAACTATCGGGCCCGGCAGGAAATCTATAAGCAGCAGATGGAGTTAACAGACCAGTTGTGGACAAAGGAGCTTTATCAAGATATTTTACGGGTAACCGGTGAGATTGCGAAAGAGAAAGGTCTGAAGTTGGTATTTAGAGAGGATACAATTAATTTTTCCGAGACGAATACCGCTGAGCTTGGGCTGGCCATGAGGACTCATAAACTGCTGTACAGCGGTGGCTGTTTGGATATTACCGATGAGGTTGTAGCTCGGCTGAATGCGGAAGATTAGTTTTGAGTTTTCAATTTTGAGATTTGGGTAAGAATGGTGTTGACGGTTGCACAATTGGCGCAGCGCATTGGTGCCGAATTAATCGGTGACGGTGTTGCAAAGATACAGGCTGTGGGGCCGGTGGAGACGGCAGGTAAGAGCGAAGTTACTTTTGTTAGGGAGGAGAAACACAGGGCGGCGCTTAAAGGCTCACAGGCAGGGGCGGTTATCCTTGCTGAGCGGATTGAAGATTTATCCAGACCGCAGTTGATTGTTAAAAATGTCGATACGGCTTTGATAGAGGCCTTGAGCATTTTTGCGCCCAGGTTGCAACCTTTGCCTGAGGGAATTGACCCGACCGCTAAAGTTGGGCAGAATGCAAAAATCGCCCGAGGTGTTTCTATCGGCTCTGGGGTGGTAATTGCCGATGGTGTTGAGATTGGTGAGAATTGTGTAATTTCCAGCGGTTGCAAGATAGGTGAGAATTCAAGGCTCGGTAATAATTGTCGTCTTGACAGCAATGTTGTTGTCTATCACAACTGTATGATTGGCAATAACGTGATTATTCAGGCCAACAGCACTATCGGCTCAACCGGCTTTGGTTATTCCTTTATCGATGGCGCTCACAGGCTCATCCAGCACAATGGTGGTGTGGTTATTGAAGATTTTGTTGAGATAGGGGCAAACTGCTGCGTTGACAGGGCGAAGTTCAAAAATACTATAATCGGAGCCGGTACGAAGATAGATAATCTTGTGCAGATTGCGCATAATGTAGTAATCGGTAAGTGTTGTATGATAGCAGGGCAGGTTGGTATTGCCGGCAGTTGTAAGATTGGTAATGGTGTTGTTTTAGCGGGCCAGGTCGGCCTGGCCGACCATATAGAGATAGGAGATGGTGTAATGGTTGCCGCTCAATCTGGTGTTATGGATAGTGTAGCTGTCGGGCAACAAATATTTGGCTCACCGGCGACTGAAAGAATAAAGGCATTAAAGATAGTTAGTTTGACAAAGCGTTTGCCAAAGCTGGTAGAGCAGCTCAGGCAACTACGCAAAAGGATAGAAAAACTTGAAGCTGCAAAAGACGATAAAAGCTGAGGCGAAGATTTCCGGCAAGGGTTTATTTGGGGGCAAGGAGACGAAAGTTATTTTTCACCCTGCTCCTGCTGATACCGGTGTGGTTTTCGTGCGGACTGATACTGCCGAACCGGTGCGGATAAGTGCCATTGTTCCTAATATTGCTGAGCGGAGTCGGCGCACTACATTAAAGAAGGGTTCTGTGAGCATAGAGACCGTCGAGCATTGTTTGGCAGCGGTCATCGCATTGGGGATTGACAATCTGATTATAGAAGTTGACGGTTCGGAAATGCCGTCTCCTGATAGCAGCTGCGCCGAGTATTTCAAGGTTCTAAAACGTGCCGGGATAGTTGAGCAGACAAAGCAGTGTAAGGAGTTTGTTATCAGAGAGCCGATTAGTATTACAAGTGGCGATGCATCGATATATGCTTTGCCGTATATGGATGACGGATTAACCGTTACCTATGACTTGGATTATGGAGGTCATACCGGTATAGGCAGGCAGATTTTTGCCTGTCGTGTCACGCCTGAGGGTTTTGAAAAGAACCTGGCGTCAGCTCGAACGTTTTTGCTTGAAGCCGAAGCGAGGCAATTTCAAGCTCGCGGAATGGGGACGCACCTTGGCCCTCGTGATATTTTGGTTATCGGCTCGGATGGTCCGATTAAAAACAGTTTCAGATTTGCTAATGAGTGTGCCCGGCATAAAATCGCTGACTTGATTGGTGATATCGCACTGGTGGGTCGCCCTGTCAAGGGAAGAGTGGTGGCCTACAAGAGCGGGCACGCGTTAAATCAGCAGCTTGTACGGAAATTGTATGAGGTAGCCGAGCAGCAGGAACGTATCCGCAAGTTCGGCACCGATGCGGTTTTGGATATTCGGCAGATAGCGAAGATTCTGCCGCATAGATATCCGTTTTTGCTTGTGGACAAGGTGATCGAGGTTGAAGGTGATAGCCGGATAAAAGCTATAAAGAACGTAAGCTACAATGAGCAGTTTTTCCAAGGCCATTTTCCGGGCACACCTATTATGCCGGGTGTTCTTATCGTCGAAGCAATGGCGCAGGTATCAGGTCTGCTGTTCGCGCAGAAGCTGGAACACGCCGGTGAGCTGGCGGTACTTTTAAGTATGGATGGTGTGAAACTGCGTAAGGCCGTTGTTCCCGGCGACCAGCTTATACTCACTGCTGAGACAGTCAGGGTGAAGAGGAGAACAGCGCAGTGTCGGTGCAAGGCGATGGTGGGTGAGACGGTAGTTGCCGAAGCCCAAATCAAATTTATGCTTGTGGACAATGAGAAGATATAAAAATCAAAAGGTAGGCTGAAACTTCAGCAGAGGCCAGAGAAGGCATAAGATGACTCAGATACATCCCAGTGCAGTAGTTGATAAGGATGCCCAGTTAGCTGAGGGTGTAATAATCGGGCCCAACTGCGTTATTGGCAGCGGGGTCTCAATCGGCACCGGTACGATAATCGATGCCAACGTAGTTATTGACAGGGGTGTCAAGATTGGAAAAAACAACCATTTTTTTGCTAATTGTGTGATTGGTGGCCAGCCACAGATACTTGGGTTGAGTCCGGATGCCAAGCTTGGTGGGCTTGTGATAGGTGATGGAAACGCAATTCGCGAGCAGGTTACCATTCATCTGAGCATCTATGAGGACGAATTTACGAAAGTAGGAAATGATAATCTCTTTATGATTGGTGTGCATATTGGGCACGACTGCGTACTTGAGGACAAGATTGTTTTGAGCAACTATAACCAGATAAGCGGGCATTGTAAGATCGAGACCGGTGTTTGGTTTAGCGGAATGGCTTCGTCGCATCAGTTTGTCACTATTGGCAAATGGTGTTATGCTGCTGGCCTTGCGGGGATTAATCGGGATATTCCACCGTTTCTTATTATTAGCGGTCATTATCCCCCGAGGATTCGAGGTGTTAATAAACGAGGGCTGGTGCGGGCTGGTTTGAATGAACAGCAGCAGCAAAATATAATTGAAGCGTACAATAGGCTCTATCGGCAGGGTGGAGCACTTAGGGAAAATGCAAGGGCTTTAGCGCAAGAAGACGGCCTTGATGAGAATGTTCGGGCGATGGTCGAGGCTGTAACCAGGAGCAGCGAGCAGCGGTTTGGCAGATACCTTGAGAAGTTTAGACATTAGGTTCGTATCATGGTTAGCCTGCTATGAGCCTAAAACTTTGAATTCATTAAGAGAGCTATAATGGATAAAATACGTACAGCTGTTGTAGGTGCAGGTAAAATGGGGGTGATTCATGCGAAGGTCTACGACCAGCTGCCACAGAGCGAACTTGTGGCTGTGGTCGATATAGTCGCCGAAAAAGCAAAACGCCTGGCCAAGCAATATGGATGTAATGCTTTTACTGATTGTGCGGCTATACTGGGCAGGGTTGATGCGGTAACGATAGCGGCTCCTACGGTTAGTCATCTGGAAATAGCGAAAATCTTCATTGAGAATAATGTGGCGGTCATGATTGAAAAGCCTTTGGCAGTTGATGCTAAAGAAGGCAGAAAAATTATGGAGCTGGCGAAAAAGAATAATGCGGTCGTAGCGGTCGGTCATTCCGAACGCTGCAATCCGGTTGCGCAGGCGATGAAGCGGCTCGATATTGAGCCGAAGTTTATCGAGGCGACTCGTATCAGCCCGTATCCGTTCCGCTCGACCGATATTGGGGTTGTGCTGGATGTGATGATACACGATATAGATATTATTTTGTCTTTGGCAGACAGCGAGATTAAGAAAGTGGATGCCGTTGGGGTTAGTGTCATTGATGAGAAGGAAGATATTTGTAACGCGAGAATTTTTTTCCGGAACGGCTGTATTGCAAATATTACCGCTTCGCGGCTGGCTCTTAAAACCGAAAGAAAGGTGCGCGTGTTTAGTCAGCAGGCGTATTTAAGTGTGGACTATCTGAAAAAGAGCGGGATTATCATTAAGGCTGACCCGAACATTAACGTCGTTAACTGGATTAAAGAGCAGCAAAGCAAAGGCGGTTTTAATCCATTGAGTGTGAATTGGCCGGATTTGCTGCATATTGAGCAACTTGACATAGATGATAAGGAGCCTTTGCGTCTTGAGCAGGAAAGTTTCTTAAGGGCTGTAGCAGA
>Ga0114922_10006219_pt1 | contig 10978 bp, 8 predicted proteins | sample AartaG_FD_100975 | JGI IMG/M metagenome (GOLD analysis project Ga0114922, IMG submission 100975) | Deep subsurface microbial communities from Aarhus Bay to uncover new lineages of life (NeLLi) - Aarhus_00045 metaG | ecosystem: Environmental > Aquatic > Marine > Oceanic > Sediment | place: Aarhus...
CGAAGAGACTCCGCATGAACCGCCGCACCTCCTCGGAGTCGAACTCCAGCTCCGGGATAGGGAAATCAGACCAGGAGTATGCAGAACAGATCGAAACCTGATGACCCAACTCCTCTAAAAGAGCGGATCGTTTTTGTATCTCCAGGGAGACTCCATCCGTACCAGCAGAGTCACTGGCCGGGGTATCGAGGTTCCTAAATGCAGGCGGAGGTGCCGAGCGGAAGTGAATGATGAGGATTCTCATTAAGGCGCCTTTCCGTGTTTGTACGTTACCTTTCTGGCGCTAAAACAGGTACAGGGGGTAGGAGTCGGGATTCTTGCCGAACAGGGTGATCTGGTCCACCTGACGGATCTTCTCTCCCAGACAGAGGCTAAAGAGACAACGCTCCACCCCCAGCCCTCCCCCGAAGGTTTCGGGGAACAACGCCCTTCCGTCTTCACCCCTCTGGGCCGCAGCCAGGAGGAAGGGCCCGTATCCGCCCAGCTCGTCGATGTTTTCGATGTTATCACCCTCGATCTGGGGACGCACATCGATGATCTTGTTGTCGATCAGCCGTTCCACGATGGTCTCGAACAGCCACTCCCGCAGGCCCCCTGAGAGTACCTCGTAGGCAGGCCCGTACGTCTTATCCCTGCGCCGCAGGCTCTGGGCGCAGAGGTCGTAGTTGAAGATCTGGCTCGAATCGAACTCCCCTAGGGGAACCTTGCCACCATCCGCCTTCAGATACGGATAGATCAGGTCGTAGTTCTCCCGCAGGAGGCCGGTGATCCAGAAGAACTGTCCCTTCACGGTCTTTCCCAGAGGTTGTTCGAGCGCCTTGGTACCCAGCCGCTGAACCGCTTCATCCTTGAGAAAGCGGGGAAAGGGCGATTTGGGCTCCTCCAGGGCTACCCCCAGGGCCTTGAGGTTCTCCTCATTGGTCTCGAGCAAGGCGGTGATCGCTGCGGTGATCAGCCGCTCGAAAAAGGCCAAGGCTTTCTCATGATCCTCCCGTAGGATCTTCTGAATCCTCCCGCTGTCATTCAGGTAGGCATCCAGGTCGATGCTTCTGTTACGGCGCACTTCTATATCCATCTGGGAAAAATCGATCAGATACTTGCCCCTCTGTACCCGGTTGGGACTCTCCATCTCCAGGCGGATATTCGGGGAATCCACGAAGATCCCCTTGATCCTGGGATTGAACAATGCCAGTAGTTTGGAGTAAATCATCGAATGGGTGGTCATATAGGTTTGCCCTTTGTAGCGGATCGAGGGGGTGTGCTCCACGTCGTGGGCCAGGGGGTCGGTGACCGGACTGAGAGAGACCCGCTCCATGTTAAAAAGCCCTTCCTTGGCCAGCTGCAGCTGCAGGGCGTTGACGAAGGTCGTGCGGATGGCCAGGGCATTGTACAGATCATCCCCCAGCCACTTGTCGATATAGTCACTGCGGATGAACTCCCCCAGAGAGCTGCCGCTCTGCACAAGGGCGGCCTGGTAGTTGTACAGACTTTGACCGACGTATTCTTCGATGGATTCGTGCACGTCTTGCTCCTTCCTGCTGATGACGACGAATGTGACAGATTGCCAGTATAACGAATAAAACGATTCTACATCCAGGGATCGATCATCATCTTGATCTCTCGGTCCTTGGCTTCACTGAACTGTCGAAAGGCTGACTCGATTTCTTCAAGGGGATAAGTCCCGGTCACGAGATCGGACAGGGCGAGCCGCTCGTGCCCGAGCAGATCGGTGGCCCGCTGTATCTCCCGGGGCGGACGCCTTGAGGTGAGTATTCTAGCCTGACGGTGATAGCCGACGAAGGTTTCCCGTTAACAGAAGCGTTACTCCTCGCACTTACAGCTATCACAGGCTCCGCAACAGATAACGGAATCTACAACCACGGGATCGCCGATCTGAAATCCGCAGCCTTCAACAGATCTCTCTCCTTGCTCGCAGGAGCTGGGTCACAATCTCAAGAATGGTAGATCTCCTCGATGATTTCAGCAATCCGCAGTCCCGTTTCTCCCGGAACCGGAGGTTCCCTGTTTTGGAGAAACGCCTGGGTAACCGAGTGGATGTAGGGAAGATGCAGGTTCTGATGGGGCGGGTGCTCTTCCCGGCGTTCACCCCGCGGTGTGATAACCGTCATCGCCCCGCCGTTGAGCACCGGGATGTGGATCGATCCGGCACTGCCGTAAATGTCCAGGCTGTCCTGGGGCTCCTTGATCGCTCGACTGACAGCCAGCACTCCCCGGGCTTCGTTGCGAAACTCGAGAATCGAAATGGATGTATCCTCAACATCCCAGTCCGTCACCAAAGAGCCCAGGCTTCCCCATGCATTCGCCGTCTCTCCCAGGATGTTGAGCAGCACCTCGATGCGGTGACAGCCGAAGTCCATCAATGGTCCGCCCCCTGCCTGCTGCTTGCGCACCATCCAGTAACGGGGATCCTCCGCTTCGGGTCTGAAGTTTTCAAAGGCACGAATCTCCACCAGAACCACCTTGCCGATCTCTCCAGAATCGAGGATCTGCTTGACCCTGCTGACCATAGGGTAGAAGTGCCTGTAGTAAGCAATGCTGAGGCGTACACCGGCTGTCCTGCAGGCGGCGATCATACGCCGGCACGCCTGAACCTCCAGGGCCATGGGCTTTTCGCAGATGACGTGTTTTCCCGCTTTGGCCGCAGCGATCGTCTGTTCGGCATGCAGATTCGGAGGCGTGGCGATGTACACGGCAGCGATCTCCTCATCCTTGAGCAGATCCCGCCAATTTCTGTACCAGCGCTGCGCCCCGAACTCCCTGGCGAACTGCTCGGCTAGATCGTACTGTGCCCGACTGACGGCGACCAGCCGGCAGTTATCCAGATCGCGCAAAGCCGGAGCCACCCGTTTTCCGGCAATATCTCCGCAACCGATCAATCCCCAACGTAATACAGACATGAACCCTCTCCTCGGGGATTTACTCCCAACTCAGGCGAAATCGAGGTCAGCCTAGTCCCCTGAGCGGATATTGTCAATCAAACTCCAGGATCAATGCGTTCTGTCAGGTGTGGGACTCCGGGGCCTCCCGGCGATGCCCGGCGGCGTCGCTAGCTCCTGGCACCGCGAAGGCCGGACCGTCGGAAACGGGCGGCATCATCTCGAGCACCACGTTCAGCTCTTCCTGGCAAACCATTCCGCAGCGCAGCAGGAGCTGCAGGATCCTCAAGGCGTTTTGGGGATGAGTGTTCACCTGGACAACCTCCCAATAAAATATACTTATAATTTGTATAGTACTTTTGGATTTTTGTCAAGCCGCCGGCGGATCAAAAGGCAAGGGGGGCTGCCAATTTTAGCAGTTCCCCCGACAGGTCAGGAATGAACGATGGGGTAGCGTCCGTGCTCATGGGCGGTTTCGACCATGACGCTGAAGTTCTCCGGCCGCACCGCCGAGGTGATCGAGTTCCCCGAAGAGAGAATGTGCCCTCCTCCGGGGGAAACCGCTTCGATCAGCGTCCGGGTGCTCTGTCGGACCTGTTCGGTAGATCCGCGGCAGAGCAGGTCCACGTCAACGTTCCCGACAACGCAGACCCGCTGTCCAACGGCTCGCTTCACCTCGGCCAGATCCATCCCGGCTCCCGGCTCCAGAGGTCCGATCCCGTCGACTCCTGTGTTCACAATGTCATCGAGAATCGCCCAGATATTTCCATCCGTGTGTTTCACGCAGTAGGCACCATGACTCTTTATGTTCTGCACTACCTCACCCAAACCCGGCAGGACGAACTCCCGAAACTGGGCGGGGGACATGATCGTTCCGGTCTTATGGGCATAGTCATCGCCCAGCACGATCAGATCCGCCCCTTCGGCGATAACCAGGCGGTGCAGCTCCCTGTTGTAGTCCACCACCATCCGCCCCAGGGCTTTGGCGAACTCCGGCTCCAGAAGATAGCTCTCCAGCAGCCGTTGCATACCGCACAGGTACCAGGAAGCGGCGAACACCGCTCTGCCCACGAACATGACCGCCCTTCTGCCCTTGAATCGCCGGGCCACCTTACGCACCGCCTTGAGCACGGGGTCTTTTCGCGGATCCGGGACACGAAAATCCCGCAGTTTCTCCATGGCCTGAAGCGGGTGGCTGAAAGCGTAGGGCAGCAGCTCCGTGGTGATCCTGCGACGCACACCCCAGACATCGGTGTAGGTTTTTATGAAACGAAACAACAGGGGCTTGAGACCGAGGAGGTACATCACCTGATTAACGGACACCGCATCCAGATCGAACCGCTCGATCAGATCGAAGTAGCTCGAGCAGTCCAAACCGCGGATGACTTTCCAGTCGATCGACATCTCCATGACCGGAACACGATCCGGCGTCGATCCCCCGGGAGCCAGGCGCTGCTCCAGGACGGTAAAGATCCTCTCCCGCGGGGTTATCTCTGCCTCCCCATTCTAGTCGCCGCCATAGAAAGCACCGGCCATAAAGCTGACAACCGACTGGGTGGCTTGATCCACCGCCTGTTCGTAGCGCAGCAGTTTTCCCTCCTCGGCCTGAACAACCCGAAGCAGAGTATAGAGCGCCGGAACGCCGCAGACATTGCGCCGATCCTGTTCCTGCTGGATTCCGCGGAAGAAGGCTTCCTCATCCATACTGAGAATCGTGTTGATCATGGCCCGATCCTCCCGCTCCACCTCTTTGAGAAGCTCCGCTGACAGTTCCACATCCTGCCCGAAGCGCCGACCGATATGGCTCAAATCCACGGCGGCGATGCAGCAGACCTCCGAATCCGCCTGCTTCAGGGTCGTGCGCAGCGCTTCGACAAACTCCTCGACTTCCGAATGCTCGGAGATGGCTGCTCCCAGATACAGCTCCGGGGGCAGAGAGCAGAGAATCGGGACGATGCTCAAGCGCTTCTCCTCTCGATACAGGTACTGCAGAAACAGGGTCTGAAACTCAATGGAGTGTTCGCTGCGGTGACAGAACTCATCTTCGTAGAAATCGGTGCGACATTTTGCTCGCACTGTCTCCACGAATCCTCTGTCCGTGCTCACCCTGCCAAAAGGAGTTTGGAAATCCTTGGCTGTCAATACGAAGGGGTGTTTGGTCGGCACATGGGCGATTCCCAGGATCACGAAGGTTCGCGCCCGGCTCTCCCGGGCAAGCTCGGCGTAGCTCCAGGCGAAGCAGCGCCCGCCTCGGCGCAGATCGATGTGGGGAGCGATCAGTGCACGCAGGCGGCCCGATGGATTTGCAGTATCGGGAAGACCGGGGCCGTCCGCATCTGTAAACAACACCTCCAGCTGCTGTTCCAGCTCCGCAGGCTTTGCTTCGTAGGACATTCCGGCGTGAGTCGCCTCTCGAAACGCTGCGCTGCGGAAATCTTCGATGGCCTGCCGCCGGGCCTGCTGAAAACGCTCGGATTCCAGGAACAGGGCGTCGTCCAGCTGATCGATGATCTCCTGGACCTTCTCCCCGAACAGCAGCTCTCCGAACCGGCTGGCGTAGGCGGCCTGAATATCCGGTACCGAATGTCTGCCGTCGAAAAGCGATACCACATAGAAGAGGGCGGGGGGAACGAGCAGAAGCTTGTCGGAAAACCCCTGCGGGTCGCGCAGGCAGATCATGTTCTCCTGGGTGGGAAGCGCCTCAACGGGGCGCAGCTTGGGATATTCCATGGCCGGCTCAGGGTTCACCATAAACCCCGAACCAGCCTTTTGACAAGATCCGTCGAAGCGCGTAGGCTACGCCTAGATTCGGTAAACAGAGACTCTGGATCAAGGGCAGATATGGCAAGAGACAACGTATCGGGCGGCGCCTCCTGGTATACCCTGGACTCCGAAACGACTCTGGATCGGCTGGGAGTCAACAGCGAGCAAGGGCTAGAGCCTTCCGCGGCGGCGGCCAGGCTCCGGGAGCATGGAGGGAACGAGCTGATCGACCGGGGAAGGAAATCCGCCCTTCGCATCCTCGCCGAACAGTTCACCTCCCTGATGATCCTCCTGCTCATTGCCGCAGCCGCGATATCGGGATTGCTGCTGCACGAATGGGAAGACGCCCTGGTCATTCTGGTGATCGTGATTCTCAACTCGCTTCTCGGATTCTGGCAGGAGTACCGGGCGGAGAAGGCCCTGGCAGCGCTCAAGAGCCTGTCCGCGCCCTCGGTGCGGGTGCTGCGGGAGGCTCGGGTCCGGGAGATCCCGGCCCGGGAGCTGGTTCCCGGGGATCTCGTGCTGATCGAAGCGGGCAACCTGGTGCCGGCGGACTGCCGGGTCATCGAGGCGGCCAACCTCAAGGTCCAGGAGGCCGCCCTGACCGGAGAGGCCGAGGCGGTGGAGAAAGACACCGCTGCCCTGACAGAAGAGGAGCTGCCCCTCGGGGACCGGCGCAACATGCTGTACATGGGTACGGTGGTCACCTACGGTCGGGCAAAGGCCGTGGTTACCGCTACCGGGATGGCCACCGAGTTGGGTACCATCGCCACCCTGATTCAGGAGACCGCTTCTGAGAAGACGGTTCTCCAGAAAAAATTGGCCTCCCTGAGCGTGGTCCTGGTCTTGTGCGCCCTGGGCTTGATCGCCCTGGTGGCGGTGGAGGGATGGTTCTTTCAGGCTCAGAGCCTCAAGCAGCTGTTCGTCACCGCTGTGAGCATGGCCGTGGCCGCCATCCCCGAAGGATTGCCCGCGGTGGTTACCATAGCCCTGGCCCTGGGAGCTCAACGGATGCTCCGCCGTCGTGCCCTGATCCGCAAGCTTCCCGCGGTGGAGACCCTCGGCTCTGTTACGGTAATCTGCTCGGACAAAACCGGAACTCTGACCCAGAACCGGATGACAGCCACCATCCTGGACCTGCTGGATCACCAGGTGGAGCTGTCTACCGAGCAGGACGGGTCCGTCCGGACAGATTCCGCTCTCATAGCCGAGGCTGCTGCGGACCCGGCCGCCACGTTGCTGCTGAGCGCAGCCGCTCTGTGCAGCGATGCCGTGCTCAAGGAGCACAGCCCGGGAGGCGCGGGTCTGGAAACCATCGGGGATCCCACCGAAGGCGCCCTGGTCTCCGCAGCGGCCCGCAACGGCCTGGTCAAATCCGATCTGGAGGATCTGCTTCCCCGAACCGGAGAACTTCCCTTCGATTCGGAGCGCAAGCGCATGAGCACGGCCCACTCGCTCGCGCGGCTTGTCTCCGGATTTTCCACAGGCACCGAATCCACGGATCGTACCGATGGATCCGCGAACGGATCGACGCTCGAAACACGGCTGAGCACACAGCTGGGGCAGATTCTCTCGCCCTGGATAGAGAGCGGAAAACTCGCCTCGCCAGACTCCGCTATGGCTGTGTTTACCAAGGGCGCGGTGGATAGTCTGCTGGAGGTTTGTTCCTCCGTATGGCACGGGGGTGCATTGAAACCCCTGACCGAGATGTGGGAACGGCGGATCCAGGGAGCCAATGAAAACCTGGCGGCGCAGGGCATCCGTGTGCTGGGCGTGGCCGTGAAAGTCACCGACGCCGACCAGGGTCAGGAACAGTGGGAACGTGATCTGGCCTTTGTGGGCATGATCGGCATGCTCGACCCGCTGCGCTCAGAAGTCGTGGATGCGGTGGCTACCTGCCGCCGGGCCGGTATCCGGCCGGTCATGATTACCGGGGATCATCCCCTGATTGCCCGCAACATCGCCGGTCAACTGGATTTTGAGAATACCGAACGCGTTCTGGCCGGCAGGGAACTGGCCGCCATGGAGGTCGGCGATCTGGTGGAGCAGGTGCAAGAGGTTTCCGTGTATGCCCGGGTTGCCCCGGAGCACAAGCTGAAGATCGTCGATGCCCTTCAGGAACGGGGCCACATCGTGGCCATGACCGGTGACGGGGTCAATGACGCTCCGGCCCTGAAATCAGCCGATATCGGGGTGGCCATGGGGATCACCGGCACCGACGTATCCAAAGAGGCCGCGGCCATGGTGCTGCAGGATGACAACTTCGCCACCATCGTGGCGGCTGTGGAAGAGGGACGGATCATCTTCGACAACATCCTCCGCTTCGTGCGCTACATCCTGGCCAGCAACTGGGCGGAGATCCTGGTCATGCTGCTGGCGCCGCTGTTCGGTCTGCCCATCCCCCTGTTTCCCGTTCAGATCCTCTGGATGAATCTGGTAACAGACGGACTTCCCGCCCTGGCCCTGGGGGTGGAGCCCGGGGAGAAGGATGTGATGAGCCGCCCCCCGAGAGAACCAGCCCGGCCGATCCTCACCCGCAACACCGGCGTACATATCCTCTGGGTGGGCCTGCTGATGGCCGCCCTGGCGTTGTGGGTCGGGGGCAGCCAGTACGGTCTTTTCGGCTCGCCCCTGCTGAGGGCCTTTTCCGATAGCGGCACCTGGAGAACAATGCTCTTCACTACGCTGGTATTCTCCCAGCTGACCCTCGGATTGGCCGAACGGTCCCGGCATAGCAGCCTGTTCCGGATAGGTCTGCTCTCAAACAGGTACATGCTGTTTGCCGTGCTTCTGACATTCTGTCTCCAGATTGGAGTGATCTACCTGCCCTTCCTGCAGGGCTTCTTCTCCACGGTTCCCCTCTCCGCCGCTCAGATCGGGATCTGCCTGGGCGTGAGCCTGATTATGCTGCTGGCCGTGGAGCTGGAGAAAATCGTTATCCGCATGATCCACTCCGGGCATACCCCCGGCGGTTGATCGCCGTATTCAAGGTTCAGCACTCTCTTCCCTCTCGGATTTTCTTTTGGATTTTTTGTATAGATATGTTATTATATAGAAAATATACTATATAAAGGAGCGGCTCGGATACTCATGGCACAGGTAACGGTCGATGCGGGCATCTGCGGATTCACCACCAGAATTCAGACAGCTCCGGCGGGCATGCAGACCGTGCAGTTCTCCTACGAATCCGATTGCCCCCATGCCTACAGGCAAAGCAAAGCCGGAGCTCGTCTCCGTGGATGCTTTCCAGGAACTGTTCAAGAAACCCCATGAAACAAACGTATACCAGGTCCTCTCCAGGCACCTTCCCCACGTGACCTGCCCGCTGTACTCCGGCTTCCGCAAAGCCATCGAGGTCACCGCCGGCCTGGCACTGCCCAAGAACGCCGCGATTTCAATCGAGAAATAGCTTAGGGCTCTCCAGTCCGCGCCGGGTTGCCTTGCGCAGCTTCATCTTCGAATACTCCAGGCCCCCCAGATCGAGTCTCCACCTTGCTGCCCGGCGGAGATCCGTGCCAATATACAGACAATGGCCCGCAGCGGCATTCGCAAAACTTTCCTCCTGATTCTACTGCTTGCCCTCAGCTGTTTCTCGGCCCAAGCGCTGACCCTAAAGATCGCCACGGTGGCTCCGGTGGGCTCTCCCTGGACCGAATCCCTGAGACGCCTCGCCGCCGATTGGAATCGCATCTCCGAAGGGCGGGTGCGATTGAAAATCTACGCCGGGGGAATCGCCGGAGAGGAGGAGGACATGATCCGTAAGATGCGGATCGGTCAGCTGGACGGCGCGGCTTTGACCCAGTTGGGCTGGGGCTTGCTGGGCCCGGGGATCCTCGCCCTTAGCACTCCTTTCCTCATCCAGGAAGAGGAAGAGCTGGAACGAGTGATGGAGCACAGCAAGATCTACTTCGAAGAAAGACTGGAAAGCTCCGGCTATCGCTTGTTCGCTTTTTCAAAGGCCGGATGGGTCCATTTCTTCGGACGTACACCCCTGGTCGTTCCGGAAGATCTGATGCGCATGAAGCTGGGCGTGCCGGCGGGAAGCGCGGAGTTCGTCGATACCTGGCGAAAGATCGGCTTCAACGCTTTCAGTCTTCCTTTCGGAGATATCCTGGTCGGGCTGCAGACCGGGATGATCGACGCCTTCTACGCACCACCTCTGGTCGCAGCCACCTTCCAGTGGTTCGGGCAGGCCCGCCACATGACGGCTTTGCCCGTAGCCCCGGTGGTGGGGGCGGTGATCATGCGCTCGAAGTCTCTGGAGCTTATCCCCGAGCAGCTGCGGGGGCAACTGCTCGCCACCTTTGACGAGCTCGCTCTACAGCTGAACACGGAGATGGTCAGCCTGGAGGAGGAAGCCCTGAGCGCCATGGCTCAGCAGGGCCTGCAGATCCAACCGGTGCCTGCAGAGGCGGCAGCGAGGTGGCGAACCATCGTAGGTGAGAGCATCCACGTGATCCTGGGGCGGATCATTCCCCGTGAGTCCTACGAGATGATCGCAGAGCTGGTCTCCCGACACAACAGGGCGGATATCAGGAAAGAGTAGCAGACACCAGAACGATCCCGGCCACGGCCAAAGCCGGCTTTCACTACTACTCCCACTGTATCTATCCGGCTTATTCCCGCATTTCAACGGGGAACGAAGAGGGATATGCGCCAGCAACGTGTCAGAGACTGAAGCCGAAATATATCCGATACGGCCACTCCGTGCCGAAGAAATCCAGGTCAGTCAGGGGAACGGCGACTTTACAGTACAGGTAGGCCTCGCGCTTGGGAGTAATCAGGATACCGCCCCTCAAGGCCAGTTCCAAACTCAGGGGATAGCCCATCTGCAGCTCTCCGGAATCCAGGGTGAAAACGATCCCCCCTTCGGCCCGAACCCCGAAGCTGAACCGTTCATACCATCTAACCCTGTCGAAGGGATTGTGAAACGGATTAACGCGCAAATCCAGCTCCCCCTGAGCAAAATAGACAGCCGGGTAGAAGTAATCGTACCCTGTGGCATAGCCCGGCTTTCCGAGGGAGAGGTAGATATATGGTGGTATGTACTCGCGCGGCACTTCCGGATACTCGGTCTGCAGGTATCCTCGGCCCCTGAGCTGGCCCGTGAGCGACACCCTTCGTTTGGGTGAGAGGACTCTCCCCATGATCCGAGCAGCCAGCTCGAGGGCCGTGGAGGGATCGTACTTCGGGTCCACACCAAACCAAGCGAGGTCGTAGTAACGGTTCAGGATACCCGTTACTGAGAACTGCAGCAGCGAGCCGGGGCGGCCGAGATATGCCGTATCGTATACCGAATCCCACTTGGAGCGGCTCAG
>Ga0114922_10006220_pt1 | contig 10977 bp, 9 predicted proteins | sample AartaG_FD_100975 | JGI IMG/M metagenome (GOLD analysis project Ga0114922, IMG submission 100975) | Deep subsurface microbial communities from Aarhus Bay to uncover new lineages of life (NeLLi) - Aarhus_00045 metaG | ecosystem: Environmental > Aquatic > Marine > Oceanic > Sediment | place: Aarhus...
ACGATTTTCGGTAGGAATATCGTGATGTGCCTCGAAGTACTTTTTGAGCCATTTGGCGGTTTCAGGCGACTGCAAATCCTTTTCAGAGGGCAGGGTAACCATCAAGCCTCCTGCAATATCCTGCGCAAGCCGTGAAATCTCATAAGGAAAACGGGTCACATTGTGTTTGTGCACATTGGCAAGCAAGATATTGACACAATACGTCCCGCTGGGCTCCTTGTATCCTTCAGATGCACACGCAATACATCCGCAATATAGGGTTTCGTTGAGGTGATTCATCTCTACGATCTTGTCTCTGATATGCGAGGCCTTCTCAACACCATTATACTCGGCAGCAGTCTGAGCAGCACCTATGATAACATCCCCCACCCCTACCTTGCATGCGTAACTCTGCCGGTGATACGCGGCAAATTGCTCTACTAATTGCCGTGAAAATTCATACTCTTTAAACATAAAAACCCGATCCCAGGGGACAAACACGTCATCAAAAACAACCAATGCCTCATGCCCCCCAAACAGGAGATTACCCTGATCCATGGTCCCGCCCTCAAGTTTCCTGGTATCACAGGACTGGCGCCCCATTATGTAGGTAATTCCCTCGGCGTCACTGGGAAGGGCAAATGAGATGGCGTAGTCTTTATCTTCTTGTCTCATTGCAAGAGTGGGCATGGTTATGATTTCATGTGAATTAACAGCGCCTGTCTGATGTGCCTTGGCCCCTCTCACAATAATTCCATGTTTTCTTTCTTCTACCACGTGCATGAATTGATCCGGATCAGGCTGTTTATGAGGAGGCAGGCTTCTATCACCCTTCGGGTCTGTCATAGCACCGTCAACAGTAAAATCATTTTCCTGAACGTATGCAAGGTACTTCACAAACCGTTTGTAGTATTCAGTGCCGTGTTTTGCATCAATATCAAAGGTGACAATGGAGAGCGCATTCAGGGCATCCATTCCCACACACCGCTGAAAACAGCATCCTGTTTCGCGACCCAGCAGTCTTCCCATCTTGCTTTTCTTCACTAAATCCTCAATACTTTGGTGAATGTGTGTAAACCGGTTAATTCTGTTACCGGTAATATGTGAGGTGGCTGTCATGATATCTTCATGCTCCGGGCGGTAGGCCAGCTCATATGTCTTGGCAACCGCGTTCATGGATGGCCGAATGATAGGGTCATCAACCACGTTTTCTATTCGCTTTCCAAACATATAGACCATTAAATTCAAGCGCCTCAGGCTTTCCTCATATTGTTTTGCGGTCATCATGGTCATTGCAGATCTCCTTTTCTACACGTTCTTTTTTTACTCCCTCCGCTTCTCTTCTTTCCCTGCAGGGCACACCATCTCACAGCGCCGGCAGTATTTTACTAATTTTCCCGTTTCATCCTGCCCTTCAACCACTATTTTTTCGCCCTTTTCATCATCTCGTTCCATCTGCACATTGCAAAGCTGCCTGCTATACACACCTGTCCTTGCAGGAAGCAGAAGAAGTCCATATTGTTTTTCAGAATAGATCTTTGTTTCAAAGGCTTTCTGCGGGCAGACCCTTTGGCATGGCATATCGCAGCCTTTGCAGGGATCAAAATCAGCAGGGCCAGTAGCTTCTAGAACTATATCCGCGAGCATAGCACGAAGACGGATCCGCGGCCCATATTCCGGTGTCACCACCATGTTATTTTTCCCTATACACCCCAGGCCTGACAAAACAGCAGCATCTTTAAGAAAAATCCCTCCATGCTCGATGTGATATGGGAGCTGAGTGGCCTTTATTCCTTTTTCCGCCTCCAGCCATTTTGAGAGTTTGGAATTGATAGACATGAGAATTTGGTTTCCGTGCGTGCCCCCGGTATACCCATCCCTCCACCAGTCTAATTCCGGCTCTTCTTTCGGGTGCATCACAGCAATGACTATTATTGATTTAGCATTTTCAGGCCATACAACTTTCCATGAATTCGTTTCCCCCCTTCTAATATTCCCGACGGTTTTATATTCATCAAGTTTTCCATAGATAAGATGAGACGGTGAATTTTTTACTTCTTCCACATTCGCAACTCCAGCCAGAGATGCCCCGAATTCCTTTGCTTTTTCTACGATGTGTGATGTGATCTCTTTCGAGATTTCAGGTTTCATGGGCTTCCTTCCATTGTAATAGTATGTTTAAACCTCATCTCTTCTTCCTTCTTCATACAATTCGCACTTACTTTACTCCCCCTTTAAATACCCTACTGTATACAATATTTTATTCATATATAAACAAAATAATTTCCCATAAATGTGTATATATTTCATCTTACATCAAACAGAGTTTATCGAAAAAAGAAACAGACTACATTATGGTGGATTAAGGAGAAGGATAGCGCTTAATAAAAATGAGGATATTAATATGGTATCATAACATATTTGGATGTTTAGCTGTTTCAGATATATAGTAAATATTCAAACTTGTGATATTGGTAATTTTAAACCGTAATAAATACAATTAGTCATCAGTAAGAGCCATCAATATCTTCTTCTAATCTGCAATTGTGATGTTTAAAATTTGATCATATATGCCTTCTATGGAAGTTTTCATTCTAGAAGTGTTTTAAAATAATTTTGAAGACTGCCATATATATAGTGAAATCTATCCAGATTTGAGTATATGGCACGTAGTCAATAATCTCAGAGCAACGGGAATCATTCGACATTTTGTGGATCTATGCGATAATTTTTTTCTGTCCTCCTTCCATTTTTTGACTCTCTTGGCAGGATCAAGATCCTGACTTACTGCCATGGCATCCTCGCTCTTCTTTCTCTCTGCCCACCTTTTCAGCCAGGTATTTGCCCCATAATATCATGAGGTTAATTTTGGATTGACACCCAAATCCGAATCCCTTATAGTCGGGCTTCGCAAAAAAGCTCTTATCAATAAAAAATTTCATATGTTTTTCAGCCATTCTATTTTTTGGTCAACGAAAGAGATTCTTAAATTAGCCGTAAAACCACACCCGTTAATCATTAACCAGATGAAGTGAAAGGAGGTAAGCAATGAAAAGGAGATTTTTTTTAATCGGTATTTTTGTATGTGCCCTGATGGTTTTCGCATTTTACGCCTGTGGTCCAAAAGGACCGGAAAGCATTAAAATCGGCGTTAACGCTCCGCTCACCGGAGATATTCCAAAAGTCGGTGAGGGCACCAAGTTCGCGGCTCAAATGTGGCTGGAGGATATCAATGCTGCCGGTGGCATTCAAGTTGGCGATAAGAAATACAAAGTTGAGTTGGTCATTGAGGACAATGAGTCCAAAGCCGAATCAGCGGTTAAAGCCAACGTCAAGTTGATCACCGAAGATGAAGTGCTTGCCATTGTCGGACCCCAGTCTTCCAAACAGGCTGTGCCGGCTGGCGGCAAAGCCAATGAACTTGAAACGCCGTTGATCAGCCCCTGGTCAACCAACCCCGATACGACCAAGGATCGTCCGTTTGTTTTCCGCGGCTGCTTTCTGGACCCATTTCAAGGACCGGTTGTTGCCAATTTTATCAAGGATGAATTTGGTTTCAAGAATGCCGCCGTACTTTATGACGTGGCCAGTGATTATCCCAAAGGCCTGGCAGAGAACTTCAAAGAAGCCTGGGAAAAAATAGGCAGCGTGGCTGCTTACGAAAGCTTTACCACCAAAGACACTGACTTTAGTTCGCAGCTTACCAAGATTAGAAATTCCGGTGCTGAATTCATTTTTACCCCACAGTACTATAACGAAGTGGCCTTGATCGTGCAGCAAGCCCATCAGCTGGGATGGAATAAACCGATTGTGGGAAGCGACAGCTGGGGCTCGGCTGAAACGGTGAAACTTTGTGGGAAAGACTGCTACGGACTTTTTTTCAGCACCCATTATGCTGCTGCCGGTGCCACCGGCGCAACCAAAGAATTTATAGATCGCTACAAAGGAAAACACGGTTATGTACCTGATGATGTGGGCGCGTTGACATGGGATGCTATGCGTATTGTGCAGACGGCCATCCAAAATGCCGGTGAGATCACCGGTGACATCAAAAAGGACCGTAAGGCGGTGCGTGATGCGCTCGCCAAGATTAAGAAATTTGACGGCATCACAGGTAATATGGACTTTACTGAAGAAGGTGATCCGATTAAATGTGCCGTCATCGTTCGGATCAGCGATGCCGGTGAATTCGGGTTTTACAAATCGGTATGCCCATAAGGGTAAGCACCCCTTGTATTTCATCAACAATTTATGATTTGAGGCAACGTCTCTGACGAGATGTTGCTTTAATAAAAATAGACGGGCCAGAGCCTGGGCGCTCTGCGCCCGCCTTTTTAGAAGGAACAAGGAGATTCGGCGAATGGTATTTTTTCAGAATCTGGTCAACGCATTACAGTGGGGCAGTTTCTATGCGCTCATCGCTCTGGGCTATTCGATGGTGTACAGCATTTTGATGCTGTTTAATTTTGCTCACGGCGATATTTTTATGGTGGGTGCGTACATCGGCTTTGGCGTTGCCAGTGCGATCCTGGCGCTCACCACTTTGTGGGCGTTCGCGCTACCCAATTGGCTAATCCTGGTGTTGACCATCCTGATCTCCATGTTCCTGACATCCTTTGTGGGCATGATTGTTGAGAGGGTGGGGTATCGGCCCTTACGGGATGCGCCCCGCGCTTCAGCGGCAATCACCGGATTGATGATCGGTATTATCCTTGAAACCGGAAACCTTGCGCTGTTTGGCGCACAACGAGTGAGTTTTCCCTCATTGGTTAAGACAGTCACCTATAATGTGGGGGGTGTATATATAACCAATCAAAAAATCATGATCGTGGCAGTGTCGCTCGGGCTTGCTTTTGCACTTCATCAGTTCATCCGCAGAACCAAGTGGGGCATGGCCGTGCGGGCCATGGCATTCGACTATGTGGTTTTGCCGTTAATGGGTGTGTCCATTAATAAAATTGCCGCGCTGACATTTGCCATAGGCTCAGCACTGGCTGCGGCGGCTGGAATTCTTTTCGGCGTGGCTTATCCGGTGCTGGATCCATACATGGGGATCCTCTTTGGATGGAAGGCGTTCGTCGCTGCCATTCTCGGCGGAAGAGGGTCGATTTTCGGCGCAACACTTGCCGGCTTTTTGCTGGGTTTTATCGAAATGTTTGTGCCGATGATATTCCCATCAACGCTGCGTGATTTTATTGCCTACTCAATTGTCTTGCTGATTTTGGCATTCAGGCCTCACGGTTTCTTTGGCGAACCATATAGTGCGCGATTGAGACTCTAATACCCGAATTGAGTTAAAACTCAATTCGCAAAGAGGATTTAAAAGAGCGAAACTCAACATAACAGACTAAACTTAGGATGTGACATGGAAGCAACAAGTGAAAAGCTGTCTAACATTGCGAGCCTGTCAATAATTAGTATCCGGGCATTCGTTTCTCAGGTTCCGCTGCTCGGTTGGCTTCTCGGCGCTTTTATAGCGGTAATGCTGGAGATGATCATCGGTACTCCACTCGCCAGGGGGATGGGATTGCCCAAAATTCCCGTTCTCTTTGGTATCCTGATCATGCTTAAAAAGCCCCTTCTCATACCCAGTGCCGTATTTTATGGTATTTTAATTTATGTGCTCCCGATTGGTTGTATCGCCCGGTTGAGTGCAAAAAGCATAAACCGCTTGGTAGGTAAGCTTCTCGACTATCCGATGATTTTATCGGTGCTCATTCATCTCGGTCTCCTTTACGCCATTTTTCATCTATGGTCGGGAATGAGTGACTACCGCTTGCTGGTGCTGAAGCTCACTTTGATCGCCATTATGATCACACTAAGCTTAAATATCATTAATGGATATATGGGCGAATTTTCGTGTTCCCATCCCGGGTTCCTGGCTCTGGGGGCGTATGCGGCTTCTGTCTTTACCTTGGTATTGTTTGTTGATGATAGGATTTTTGGGGCTGCATGGTTACCGAAGGCGATTGGTCCGTTCTTTTTTCCGATCGCTTTGATCATCGGAGGTTTGGTTGCTGCTATCGGCGCACTGGCGGTGGCAATCCCATCGTTTCGGACGCGTGGAGATTATCTGGCGATTATTTCTCTGGCGTTTATGTTTATTGTCAAAAGCTTGATTGAGAATCTCGAGGTTGTGGGTGGTCCCCGGGGATTGGGCAACCAACCGGATTGGGCCAATTTACCCGTGGTATTCGGATCTACCGTGCTTTGTGTATGGATTATTAATAATTTCGTTCGATCCACTCTGGGTAAGGCGCTCAATGCCGTGCGCGATAATGAGATGGCCGCAAATGCCATGACCGTCAATACCCGACGTACAAAAATTACCGCATTTCTATTTGCAGCATTCTGGGCGGGCGTCGCCGGAGGGCTTTTTGCCCATGTCCTGCGATACGTGAACCCGAGTACCTTCGGTATTACCAAGCTGGCCGAGGTTCTGGCGATGGTCTATTTTGGCGGGTTGAATTCGGTTTATGGGGCCATTGTCGGCGCCTGTGGCATCAGTCTCATGGGCGAAGCCCTACGACCGTTGGAACTGTACAAGTGGATCATCATTCCGTTGCTGTTGATCCTGGTGATGATTTTCCGGCCCACGGGTCTTATCGCATTCAGGGAATTTGACGTTAAAAAGCTGATCCAGCCCAAAAAAGGTCACTTGAATGCTTAATGGATTACTCACTCAATGAGGGTGTTCGAAAAAGAGGTTGAGTATGTCTTTACTTCAAATTGATAATATGACGCATTACTTTGGTGGTTTGCGGGCGGTGCATAATTATGATTTGGCGATAAAACCCGGCCAGATCCGGGGCTTGATCGGGCCCAATGGTGCGGGCAAAACTACCATCTTTAACCTTATAACCGGTTTATACCGCCCCACCGAAGGCAAAATATACCTCGAAGACAATGAATTAAATGGACGATCACCTCACGAGATTGCGTCTCTGGGAATTGGCCGCACGTTTCAAAACATGTTGCTGTGGCGGCACATGACGGTACTCGAGCATGTAAAGATGGCGCGCTATTCCAGGCTCACCTACGGCTTGGTCGGCGCGTTTTTCGGCACACCACGCCGGCAACGAGAAGAAGCGGAAAGTGAAGAGAAAGCCTATCAACTTCTAAAGATGATGAGGGTCGACCAGTTTGCGGATCTCATCGTTCTCAATTTACCATACGGTGCTCAGCGAAGGGTGGAAATGGCCCGGGCCCTGGCCATGGAGCCCAAAGTTTTATTTTTGGATGAACCCACCGCAGGCATGAATCCGGAAGAACTGGTTCAGATGATGGAAATCATCCGCAATGTCCATAATGATTTCGGATTGGCGATTTTTATCATCGAGCACCGCATGAAAGTCGTCATGGAACTGTGTGAGCAAATTCAAACCCTTGTGTTTGGCGAAGTAATTGCGGAAGGTACGCCGAAAGAGATTCAAAACAACCCCAAAGTGATCGATGCCTATCTCGGTAAGGAGGTCGTAGAGTAATGCTGCTGTCGGTTGAAAATTTACATGTATCGTACGGAAATATTAAAGCTTTGCATGGATTGAACTTTCAAATAGCTGAGGGAGAAATTGTCTGTATCATCGGCGCCAATGGCGCCGGTAAGAGTACCACCCTGAAAGCCATCTCCCGTCTGATTCCGGTTGAGGATGGAACCAAAATGACCTTCCAGGGCAACGACATGTTACAATATCCTGCCGATAAAGTCGTCAGCATACTGGGGATTTCCCATGTGCCCGAGGGCAGGCGCCTGTTTGACAACCTGACGGTTACCGAAAACCTCAAATTAGCCACCTTTGCCCGCAAGGATAAGGATCAAATACCCAAAGACGCTCAACGGGTATTTTCAATTTTTCCTCGATTGGATGAACGTCAAACCCAGAAAGCCGGTACCTTAAGCGGCGGTGAGCAACAGATGTTAGCAGTCGGTCGAGCTTATATGAGCGGGCGCAAGGTCATGTTGTTAGATGAGCCGTCGATGGGGTTGGCCCCGTTGCTAATGATGAGTATGTTCGATGCCCTCAAAGAGATTAATCAGGAAGGCACCACCATTCTTTTGGTGGAACAGAACGCGCGCATGGCGCTTCAATTTGCCCGGCGGGGTTATGTGCTGGAAAATGGTAACCTCGTGCTCGAGGGACCGTCTGAACAACTGCTTGAGAATCCTGAGGTCAAGAAAGCCTATCTCGGTGGCTAAAACCGGTTCCGAACCCTTTGTTTTTACCGTTGGGAAAAGCAATGCTTCGTATCCTACCAAACCCATATTCCTTTGCTTGTTCGATACCCTCGTCATGCGCCATGTTCCCGCTGACGCTATAACACGGTGACGGAGGCGGAGTAGAAAAAGCTTGTTTCAGGCGGCATGGACACATATATAACCACCAAAGAAAAAAAAGGAATTTATTCAGAGTGTTTAAGTCCTTGATATTGCTGGTGCGCCCAGCAGGATTCGAACCTGCGACCTACGGATTCGTAGTCCGTTACTCTATCCATCTGAGCTATGGGCGCACAGACTCAAATTAACCCCTTTATCTTAATAAGGAAGTTGCCTTAGTTATTTTGAGTGGAATGGAGATCAATAATTCGTTGAATAATATCCGAAGTGGAAATATTTGGGATAAGAGGTATTCGTTTAACCTCACCCCCCTTTTTTTTCATGAATTCAGCCCCTATAATACCGCCCTCATCCCAATCTGCACCTTTAACTAAAATATGAGGTTGGAGATATTTGATTATGGCAAGAGGGTCATCCTCATTAAAAATAACAACCCCATCAACAAAACAGAGAGCGGCAAGCAATTCCGCCCTTGCTTCCTCAGCCATCAAGGGACGATTATTTCCTTTAATATTTCTCATAGATTGATCACTATTTAAACCAACTATCAGGTAATCTCCTAATTTCTTGGCTTCAGAAAGATAACGCACATGACCTTGATGAAGAATATCAAAACAGCCATTAGTAAAAACTATTTTTTTACCTTCCTCCTTTGCTTTTTCCACTACCTTTTTCATTTCTGATTTGATTTTTATTTTCGATAGGTATTCTTCCATTCGAGATACCTTTTTACATATCCGTCTACCATTTCAGTCTGATTAACTTGTAGTATGTTAGCGTAGGCCTTTAAAAATCCTCTAAGATAGACAAGGGCTGGGAGCTTTTCAAAACGTTCTTCCTCAATATCTTCTAATGTTTCTCGTGATATATTCGTCTGTTTGAATATTTCTTCAAGGCTTATTTCTTGAGTTGTTCTAATCGTTTTAATGATTTTTCCAGTGACCGAAATTTGGCTATCGAAGAGGCTGAGGTTTGTATTTGAAGGTAAAGCTTCATCCTTTGCCTCTTGTTGTTTTTGGGTGAGGCTTTCCACACTTACCTCAAGGAGCTTACCTCTCGCTTCATTTGAGTCTTCCAGGGATGAAAATCCGATTTCTTGAGGAGAACGCTCTCCTCTTTCGATCAACAAATGGTTGTATTCTTTTCTGAGCTGGCTGTTAGTCAGAGTTTTGTATGCTTCAGCCAAACGAGAAAGGATTACCTCCCTTTCCTTTTGTGTAAATAGGGTATAGGTAGCAATAGAATCGGTTGCGTATATACTGATAGCTTGATCATAAGCTGATCGTACTTCCTCAAAAGAGGCCTTTGGAGAAATTTCAAGTAAATTGTAATAGTCTTGCTCTGCTAATCTTTTCATACACTGCAAAATGGTTAATTAAACAATTTAATCAGTTGAAAATCCGAATCCTAATTGATACCGAGGTGATATTTTTTGAGTAATTTCAGTAAGTTCGTTAAATACCCTCGAGTGCGGCAAATAAGCCATGAGGGGTTTTTTCTGGAGTAAGCCTTTACTAATCTTATTATCATAACTAACGTTTCCCAAGAAATCAATCGGGATACCAAAGTATTTCTTGGTCGCAATAGCCATCTTTTGTCCTATTGATCTGTCTTTACTTGTGCGTGTCTGGTTAACAATTAATTTGATATCCAAGGTTGAGAGATAGCGCGATATAGTATTTCCAAGCCCTGGTTCAATTTTTTCTATTGTTTCCATGAGATCAAAAATTGACTCAAATTTGTGCCCATTCCTCTGTCTGATTCCATTATCTATAATGGATCTCACCACTTTTTTACTAATTGTTTTTCTTAAATAGCGAAAAAGAAGGCCCTTCGTGAAGCGATAGGTATTTTCAATAGACGTGGGTTCCGGTGATGTTATAAGAATGCCGCAATGGGAAATCAAAAAAAAATCGAGGATATTAAAGGATATACCAGGGCCAAGATCTAATAAGATATACCTATATTTCAATTTTTTAATATTATTCAATACTTTAACCTTTTGTCCATACGATAGGTTTGCGATTCCTATCATATCTTTCGCCCCTGAAATTAGTTTAAGATTATTCACCCCTGTTTTTGTTATGACACCAGAAATAGTTGATTCCTTTTTGCTAACAAAATCAGATAGACCTAATTTCGGAGGTTCTAATCCCAAAAAGGTATGCAGATTGGCTGTTCCCAAATCTGCATCTATCAGAAGAACGCCGTTGCCTCTCGCAGCCAAACAGATTCCTATACTTGCAGTGATAAGGCTTTTGCCGGTGCCCCCTTTCCCGCCACCAATTGCAAGTATATGATTATTTACAGCTTTAGGTTTATTTATTTGCCCTTGTTCGATCATTAGCCATTCCAGGAAAGTAACGTGGATTTACGTTAACAATTGATGATATGGATTGCAACCTTTTTTGGATGTGTAGTAGTGGATCTAGGTTACCATATCATCTTCAATTAACCAGGGCTCTTGCCATTGTGAGACAAATAACAGTTGTAGCCCCTGTTTTTTTTAGGGTTCGTGCGCATTCATTTAAGGTGTATCCGGTTGTAAAGACATCATCGACTAATAGTATCTCTTTATCCTTGATAGCGGAGGGCTGTATAACTGAAAAGGCACCTTTAACGTTTTTTCTCCTCTCTTTTTTTTTCAGTCCTGTCTGCGCTTG
>Ga0114922_10006221_pt1 | contig 10977 bp, 3 predicted proteins | sample AartaG_FD_100975 | JGI IMG/M metagenome (GOLD analysis project Ga0114922, IMG submission 100975) | Deep subsurface microbial communities from Aarhus Bay to uncover new lineages of life (NeLLi) - Aarhus_00045 metaG | ecosystem: Environmental > Aquatic > Marine > Oceanic > Sediment | place: Aarhus...
CAGATCAAAGGGACTAAACCTATCGAAGACTGGTGGCGACGTATCTTTCTTCCAAAGAAAGAACTTGACAGAACAGCCCTGGTAGTGTATACGTTCACGATGCGGACACGGGTTGTGTCCGCCAGGCCGGTGGGATGAGTGGTGGTGATATTTGCCAGCGGCGAAGCGCCGACAGCTGAAAACGGAAAGGGATCGGCAGCGGTCTGCTGCCGATTTCTATTTCTAGGCCGGCTTGTGTCGGGGGAACATCGACTGCGAGAAATGGCTCCGAACGACAAGGCGCATCCCTGGGACCAAGGTACAAGGCGGGTTACTCCGCCCGCACCTGTTCTTGGGGGCTGGACTGGGGCCCGTAGTCGAGTAGAGAAAGGAGGTCAGAGATGTCTAGAGGACACAGCTGGGTGTGGCTCGCTGTCGTGGCGCTGGCCGCAGTTTTCTTTGGTAGCGGTGCGGGCGTGGGGGACGCCACGGGGGATGTTCTAAGGATCGGAACCCTCCTTCCCTTCAGTGGGGATCTCGCGGAGTTTGGCCCTGCCCACCAGAATGCGGCTGCCCTGGCAGCAAAGCACATCAACGAAGCGGGCGGAGTCCTGGGGCAGGAAATCGAACTGGTGCCGGGCGACACTGCCACCACTCCCGAGATCGGCGTGGCAGAGGCCCTTCGCCTGATCGAGGACGAGGGCGTGTCCGCCATCGTCGGCGCCCTGGCCAGCGGGGTCACGCTTGAAGTGGCTGAGAACGCAACCGTCCCCAACGGCATCCTGCAGATCTCGCCCGCGTCGACGTCCCCAGCGCTCAGCACCGCAGAGGACAACGATTTCCTGTTCCGAACGGCCCTGTCCGACGCCGCCCAGGGCATAGTTCTGGCGGAGCTTGCCCAAGAGCTCGGGTACGAGAGGGCCTCGACCCTGTACCTGGACAACGCATACGGCCAGGGGCTGTCGACTGTATTCGCCGCCGAGTTCGAAGAGCTGAGTGGCCAGATCCTCGCCACAGTTCCTCACGAAGACTGGCAGGCTAGCTACGTCCCAGAGCTTGAGGAGGCTACCGCCGGTGGCCCAGACGTGCTGGCGGCCATCAGCTACCCACAGCAGGCCATCGTCTATGTGGAGGAGGCCATCGCCAACGGCCTCATCGACGAGTTCCTCTTTGTCGACGGCACCAAGTCCCAGGAGATGTTCGACATTCTGGGTGCCGAGCAGTTCAACGGCATGTGCGGGACGGCGCCCACCGGTGTGGATTCCCCGGCAGGCGAGGCCTTCGATGCGGCCTATGAGGCCGAGTACGGTGAGCCGCCGCCAGTGCCTTTCATGGTAGAGACCTACGACGCAGTGGTTCTCATCGCTCTGGCTGCTGAGGCCGCGGGCTCCACTCAGCCCGAAGATATCCGAGACGCGCTAAGGGCCGTCGCGAATCTCCCCGGAGAGGTCGTGGGCCTCGGCGCCGGCGGAATCGGGCAAGCGCTGGAACAAGTACGTCTGGGCAACGACGTGGACTACGTCGGTGCGTCGGGCGCGGTAGACTTCGATGCGAACGGCGACATAACCAGTGGGGCCATTGAGGTCTGGTGTGTCGAGGACGGCGAGATTCGAGCTGTTCGAACGGAACCCGTTGTGTTGGGTGCCCTCGCCGTCCAGATCGACATCAAACCTGGCAGTGACCCCAACTCCATCAACCTCAAGAGCAAGGGCGTGATCCCGGTGGCCATCCTGACCACCGAGGACTTCGATGCTGCCATCGTGGACCCTGAGACCGTGGTGTTCGCGGGCGCCTCGCCCGACCACTACGCGCTTGAGGACGTGGATGGCGAGGGCGACCTTGACCTGCTCCTGCACTTCCGCAGGCAGGAGACGGACATCATGCCGGGCGATACTGAGGCGTGCCTGACCGGCCAGACCTACGACGGTGTGCTCATCGCCGGCTGCGACTCCGTGCGAACCATTCCCGAGGAAGAGGGGGACGCCTTCCGCGGAACCTGGAGCGGCCAGCTTAGTGACCTCGGTGAGGAACCCATGACCGTCGAGGCTAGCTTCGGGCCGTTCACTGACGATCCGGACGACCCAGAAAGCTTCCTTGCTTCCGGCTCTTTCTCACTGTACCAGCCGGGGGCCTCGGAGACACTGCGGCTGCCACTGGCTGCCCGTTTCACGCGCACTGGCGATGAGACGTATGACGTCGTGATCCTGGCCTCCGTGTCTCTGCACATGTCGGATCCCTGGGCCACCACGATGAAGCTGACAGGCCAGGCGGACCTCGCAGGCGGCTCGCTGACGGATAGCTCCCTGGAGGGGACGTGGTTCATCAAGCTGCCCGATGGCACCATCATTCAGGGACCGTGGTGGAGTGACCACGTCAATCGACGCGTTGTGCGAGCGCCGGAGGTCACGCTGGGTCCGGAGACAGACCTGTGGTTCTACGGAGACGCCTACGTCGCCCTGAGCGGGCCGACCTCCCTCCCCCCGGAGATGCGAGACAGTTGCATCATCCTGGGCAGCATGAGCAACGTCGTGATGAGCGCGGTTCGAGTTGAAATGCCCCTCGGCATGGAGGTCATACTGCCACCATACACCGACGTGTTCAGTCCCGGCGTTGACTGGACCACGCTGTTTCGCTTCTCGGACTGTGTGCCCCTCCCGGCCGTGCCAGGTGGTACGTATCGCCTCGTGGCGCTCGATGCGGTAGGCGAGCCGCTGCCCGGCGTGGACATGACGGACGTCTGGGTGGGCGTCGACCCGCCCGACCCACCGAGCAACGTCAGCGCTGCGGTGACCGCCGCCGGCCTGGAACTAGCTTGGGACGAGGTGCCGGAGATCCCGGGCTCCTTCGACCCGGACGCTGTCCCGCAGCTGGGGTTCTACCAGATCGGGATCGAGACGGTAGCAGGGCCCGGACCCCAATCCGCCTATGGGGCCAATAGCATTGCAGTGCCGTCGCACACCGTCCCCTGGAGCAGCGCCGATTTCGTTGAGGGCGAACACGGGCTGGCCTTGGGCGAGCTGCCCCCCGGCTTCTATCGGTTGGGCCTCTGCGTTCACAGCGTGGCACCTGAGGGCACCGCCGGCCACGGGTTCGAGTACAACAACTCCGATCCCGCGGAGTCTGTGGACTTCCAGGTAACGCCGGAGGGGGACGTAATCATCCTGCCGTAGGAGAGGTCCACAGTTCGCCTAGGCGACGGTAGAAATCGCGGACAGAGGACAGGATAGAGAAGAGTTCCACGCGTCCTTTGGAAGCCGGACAAACCAACGAGGCCTCGCCGTCGGAGGCCTCGTTGGTAGTTCACCATCTGCCACGCTTATGCGGACATCGCGGCGCTGGTGTAACGCGTTGCATGGCGCCCTTCTATTGTCATCGTGTCGGACTGGCGGCAAGAGACAGTCCCCAACCGTGCTTGTGCCGCCGATCCAGCCGAAGTGTAGCACAGCCTATCTTTCTCCACGCCTGGCGGCGAGCCGCGGCCGTGAGGAACTCTGCCAAACAACGGACTATGTGGGCCGCCGCCAGCGTACCACGTTGGGTGACACGGGAGTTTCGCAACAGGCCCATTCGTTGGGCGATCTCAGCGCTGGAGCCAAATAGGTAGAGAGCCTGCCTGAGAAGCAGGAAATCATCGGTCGGCGATCAGTGCCGCTAGACGGCCCGGATTGTCAATCAGGACGTGCTGTTGAGAAAAGCCCTCTGGACGATACCCTACCGCCTGCTGAGCAGCGAGAGCAAGCCTTCAGGTGTCCATCAAGAACTGCCCGTAGATGTCCCCAGAGCCCTGCACGACCCACAGCCGTATATGGTTGACAATGCGGCATGCTAGCGAGGAGAGGGCTCGAACTCCTTCACCAGTTGGTTCTCTCCTCGGATGATTCGCAGCGTCGAGTTAAGGGTAGCATCGTCGTTGTCAAATCCACCATGCGTTGTACTCGCCGAGGCAAGTGAGATGTTCGGGGGCCCGCCAACGGAATATATTACGGTCGACCCACCAGACCCCACGGGTTTCCCCAGCACACTCTTGAGGTCCTGATCTTTCCCAATGAACGTATCCATTCCCAGTAGCGGCTCGTTCCGCCCCTCCTCGAAGGCCCCTGAGACCAGGCATAGCACGCTCTTATGGTAAAGAGGTGTTGCGGAGTCATCCTCCTCGTACTTTTTGGTGAGATTGAAGATCGTCAGGCGTTCAATTTCCTTGCCAACATAGGGTGCTATGTTGGCCTTGAACAGCTTTGTTGTGCACGCCGGCGCGTACAGTGTGAGCGTCTTTATAGGCAGTCCCAGCCTTATCAGTCGCCGGGCTAGATATGCGTGGAATACGCTGCCCGCGCTGTGGCCAACAAGGTGAAGCTCAACACGGCCCGACTTGCGACGGTAATCATAGATTTGGCGTGCAACGACAGTCGCTCCGCCGTCCCCACCGCTCGCGCGCTCGGCATTCTCCTTGACCTCTTTCCAGAGAGGCTGGCCCAGCCTTCGAGTAGCGAGTTCAATGGCTTCATCCAAGAGATCGTAAAACTTGTCCCTCATGGAGTCGATCCATCCCTGAAACCGCGCCTGCCGAAAGGCGTCCTGCGCCAGGTGTCGGATCGTGTCCAAAAAGCCGGTCTCCCACATGAAGTGAAGCGGGTAGATCTGATTGGCGAGGAAATACGGCAGCATGCTGTAGATACGGGTGGCGGAGGCCTTCTCATCATTAAGCCCACCGTGGGAGTAGAGGAGCAGTTTCGGTGTCTCGCCCCACTCATCCCCCTTTTCCTTGAAGCTTTCGCGGATGATCCTTCTGGCGTCCCTAGTGTCGCTCTTGTAGCGACCCGAGGTCGAAAACTCCCCATCGTTGCCCAGATTGACAAAGTACGGCCGAATGGCTGTCCGCGCAACCGCTTCGTGCGGGACGTAGTCAAAGCCAGCACGGGCGCTAACGAGTCGTTGGTCAACGGGCAGATAGGGCGTCGGGACGCCCAGGCGGGCGACCCAGCAATCGTAGCCGTTTTCCAGCCAGTCGTCGTAGCTGACATGGCCGAAGCCACGCAGTCCCCAATCGGAACCCCACGAGTTCTGAATCCAGAAGCCCTCCTCGTCGTAGCCGACGATGGCGAAGGCATGCTTGCCAGTAAGGTCACGCCGAAACGGGATCTTGCCTGTGCGGCCGTCCACGTCGCCCCAGCCAGGGTGCACGGCGGCACTGACATAGAGAATGCCAACCTCGTTGAGTGCGCTATGCATGTGATTCAGCTGCAAGTGCCTCACACGGAAATACGCCCCCAGTGGCCGGCTGAGTGCTGCAAGCTGCCGGAGTGGCGTGAGCCGGGGCGTTTTCTGACCTGCGACGTACGGCCACTGCGGCTCTTTGCACACGCCGTGTTTGTGCCATCCCTTCATCGCGCCACGGATGCTGGAACCCCCGTAGTCTTCGCCCTCCCACTCGTCGTAGCGCTTGGCCCTCTCGTAGAGCATACGGGGACTGACGGATTCTTTCCCTGGCTTCTTCATTGGCTTGGTATCTGATCGATTGTGCATCAAGTAGTTCACGACCGCCATAAGAGCGAAGCCAGTGCACGTTCCCTCTTGTCCCTGATGCCGGACTATTGGCACTTTCTTGCGGTTGTCGATCCGAAAAGGTAATTCCTGCAGACTGGGCTCGTACCTCCAGTCTCGCAAGTCGAGAGGATCTTTTCTAACGTCCTCTCGCTCCCATCGCTCGATCAGCCTACCCGCCATGGCTTCACCTCCGGGTCTCTGGGCTACTCTACGCTTTTCTCAAATCGGCCCGCCCTCCGTACGTGGTCAGGCAGGAAGCGTGAAAGCCTGATCCTGTCCGCTCGGGATGGATGATATGCTACTCGTGCTCCCATCTCCTGTCAAGTCATTCCTCCCTGGCACGTGTCGGCACTGACCTGTATGTCTGCCGTTCTCCATTGTTCGTGCGGCTGAGTGGCCACCCCCGCCATACTACTCGCAAGCGCGGGGGTTGGCAAAGAGGGAGACGGGACCAAGCACTGAGGGCGTATGCTGAATCTGGAACTGACCGGCAGGGCAGCCCAAGCTGGCGGACCAGCCCACCAAGCGCCTCTGGCCTGAACAAAACTCCACGTGGCGATGTAGCCCCAGAACATGCCCTCGCCCGGCTTGATTCGTCCTGCTCTCGGGCCTGCTAGATAGCGGCCGTAGAAACCGGCGCTGCGATCAGGTCGCGAGCCTGTGCCGATAGGCGTCCCTTGCCCTCGAAGACCTTGATCGAGTCAAGCCACACCGGCAGCACCTGGCCCTCGGAATCTGTCACCCTCCAGGGATCGAGGATGGCGCTTCGCTCCGCTTCCGACTCGAAATCGTCCTGCGTTAGGGGAACGCTCGTCGCCTCAGGCGGAGGAACATCGGTGCCGGCCAGATAGGTGCGATCCGGATGCGGCACGTGTCCCGCGCTCCAGTGGCTTAGTATGTCACCCAGCGCAACGTCCCAACCACCGCCGGAAATGAGCCGCGGCACATCGTCAACATACTTCCTTAGCTTCGCCATCTTGGTGTAGGTGCTATCGACTACCCACCGGTATCCCTCGATGAACCTCTCAACCGACTCGCGTTTCGGCCTGACGACCAGCGTATAGCCGGAGAAGTCCCGCAGGTAGGCGTTCGGCAGAAAGGCGGGCTCCGGCTCTGCCGCCAGCCGCTTGAAGTAAGGTGTACCGGGGATCGGCCCCTCAAAGGATATATATGCCGGCACGTGCAGTCCGGCTTCCTGAAGACGCTGCGGGATCGTGCGGATGTAGCTCCAGTCATCGACCGTTGGACTGATCATCAGTCCCGAATCCAGAAGGATCCCGTTCCTGCGGCACCGATCGATGAGAGACCTGGTGTGATCGAGGGCGTTGTGGAATTTCCTCATGTCTAGAATTGCTTCTGGATTGAAGCTCTCCAGGCCTACGACCGCCACTCGGCATCCGGAGCGAGCCAATTGCTCCACCATGCCCGGTAGCGCTAAGGCATTGACCGTGATTGCGGAGCCCCAGCGAATACGAAGAGGGGCAAGAGCGTCACACAGTTTCCTCAAATAGGCGGGCTCCCCACCTATGCTGTTGTCCAGGAACGCGACCATCCGACGCTGAGGCCATGGCACTAGGTCGCGAAGCATTCGCTGTCCCTCCTGGATGTCCCGTACCACCATCTCGGGAGGACGGGTGTGAAACCGGGTGCCAATACCCGTTAGTGCGCAGAACTCGCAGGAGAAGGGACACCCGCGAGTCGCCTCGAAGGATAGAGGGACGACGTGCTTGGCGGCCAGCAGATCGAAGCGGGGCACGGGGACTTGCCTCCCATCGTAGGGTACAGAGACGTAGAGGGGCTTCAGCTCACCCCGGCAGAAATCATCGAATACCTGCCTCACGCTCCCTTCGGGATCACCGACAACGACAGCATCGAAGAACGGTTGACAGAGGCCGGGATAGGTGCTTGCCATTGTGCCGCCGAACACTGTCTTGGCTCCACGGCGGCGCCAGTAGTGGGCTACCTGACGAGCGCGATCGAAATCCGAGTGAAGGCTGCTGATGAATAGGAGATCGTAGTCGCGGCTCCAGTTTGGGTCTTCCCACGTTTCATTAATGACCTCTATGTCTATGTCGTGGGGAAGAAGGCCCCCAATCAAGGGGCCTATGGCGGGCTGCGGAAGTCCTCGCGCCTTCTGTCCTTTCCGACGGTAGTCCATGTAGACGCTGATAACGCCTACTCGCACGGCGACCCTCCCCTACGAATTCTTCCTGTGGTGCAGCTGCTGTCCCGTCTAGCGCTCAGCGAGCGGCCTGCTGCCCGTGTGATCCCAACCGCCGCCGCACCCGATCTTTGCGCCTTGGAGCAAGGCAATGGTGCGGGAAAATGGCGGCGTTGTCAACGCGGCCAGGGTCGACGCGACTCCGACCTGCTGCGGTGTGTCTCTTTGACTATCGTCCGCGTATGGGTCATAATCGGGCTGTTCAAAGCATACAGGGGTTAGCTATCGTGGCCGAGGAGCTTCCCGAAGGCACCGTCACCGTCCTGTTCACGGACGTTGAGGGCTCCACCGACCTGACGACCCGTCGGGGCGATGAAGCCGCGCGGGAGATACTGCGCGCCCAGCGGGAGCTGGTGCGACAGCAGGTGAAGGTGCACAGCGGCCACGAGGTGAAGTCCCTGGGCGATGGCTTCATGGTCGCCTTCGCCTCGGCGCGGCGGGCAGTGGCCTGCGCCGTGGGCATTCAGCGGGCGCTGGAACAACACAACCGTCGGCAGCCTTCCGACCAGCAGGTGCAGGTGCGCATCGGCCTTAACACGGGAGAAGTGATCCAAGAGGAGGCGGACCTGTTCGGCGAGGCGGTAAACGCCGCCGCCCGCATCGCTGCCAAGGCCAAGGGCGGCCAGATACTGGCGTCTGATGCCGTCAAGGCTGTCATGGGTCGGCCCAAGGGCGTGGAGATGGTAGACTGCGGCCGCTTCCGGCTCAAGGGCCTCCCCGCGCGCTGGCGCCTCTTCGAGGTGGTCTGGCAGGAGGAGACAGCAGCGGCTCCGGCCCTCTTGGAGCGGACGCCCTTCGTCGGGCGGCAGGTGGAGCGGGCCGAGCTCCGGCGGCTCCTCGACCAGGCGGTTCGCGGTCACGGTGCCCTGGTCATGATCGGCGGCGAGCCCGGCGTGGGCAAGACGCGTCTGGCCGAGGAGCTGGCGGCCGAGGCGCGCCAGCGCGGCCTGCTGGCCCTGACCGGCCACTGCTACGAGATGGCGGAGGCACCACCCTACATCCCCTTCGTGGAGATGCTGGAGGCGACCGCTCGCATAGTCCCAGCAGCGGCCCTGCGCGAGGCGCTAGGCGACGCGGCGCCGGAGGTGGCGAAGCTGGTGCCAGAGCTGCGCCGCCTCTTCCCCGACATCGCGGCGCCCCTGGAGCTGCCGCCGGAGCAAGAGCGCCGCTATCTGTTCAACAGCATGCAGGAGTTCATGGACCGGGCGGGCCGCGCACAGCCCCTCTTCCTGGTGCTGGAAGACCTGCACTGGGCCGACGACTCCACCATGCTGCTCCTCCAGCACATCGCCCAGCGGCTCCAAGAGATGCCAGTGCTCATCGTGGGCACATACCGAGACGTGGAACTGGACGTGGCTCGCCCCCTGGCCAGGGCCCTGGAGGAGTTCCTCCGCCAGCGCCTGGCTTACGACCTGGCACTCAAGCGGCTCCCCCAGGACGCAGTGGAAGCAATGCTACGGGCCCTCACCGGGCAGGAACCGCCGCCCTCGCTGGTGCAGGTGGTCTACAGCGAGACGGAGGGGAACCCCTTCTTCGTGGAGGAGGTGTTCAAGCACCTGGTCGAGGAGGGGAAGCTGTTCGACGTCCAGGGCCGCTGGCGACGCGACCTCAGCATCAGGGATCTGCATGTGCCGCGGAGCGTCCGTCTGGTCATCGGTCGCCGGCTGGAACGCATGAGGGAGGAGTGCCGTCGAGTCCTCACGACGGCTGCCGTCATTGGCCGCGGCTTCAGCTTCGATCTGCTGGAAGCGCTGGGCGAGGTGGACACCGATGTGCTGCTGGACGCCGTCGACGAGGCCGAGCGTGCCCACCTCATCACCGCTACCTCTGACGGTCCCGAGGACCGCTTCACCTTCGCCCACGAATTGATCCGCCAGACCCTGCTCAGCGGCGTCTCCTCGCCGCGGCGTCGCCGGCTGCACCTGCGAGTGGTCGAGGCGATGGAGCGGGTCTACGCCGGCGCCCTGGAGGAGCATGCCGCCGGCTTGGCCCATCACCTCGACCAGGCCGGGGCTGCCGCCGACCCGCGGAAGACGGTCCGTTACCTAACGCTGGCCGGAGAGCGCGCCATGGCAGCAGCAGCCTTCGAGGACGCCCTGCGCCACTACGAGAGTGCCCTCTCTCTGCAACCGACCGATGACCGGCGGGTCCGCGCCGACCTCCTGTACAAGCGGGGGCTGGCCAGGCGCAGCCTTGGACGCTGGGAGGAGGCCCTGATCGACTGGCACGAGGCGCTCGCCGCCTACGATGAGATGGGCGACGCGGAGGCGGTGGGCCGGATCTGCTATGAGATGTCCGTCCAATTCATTTGGGCCGCCCGTCCTGAGAAAGCCATGGAGACCGCCCGCCACGGTCTAATGACCCTGGGAGAGCGTGTCAGCGTGGACCGCTGCCGTCTGCTCACGCGGGCTGGCCTTACGCTCAGCGGGGCTGGCTACTACACGGCCGCTGACAACATGCTCACCCAAGCCATGGCGATTGCTGAGCAACTGGGCGACCAGCGTCTGCTGGGGACAGTCCTCGTCGGTAAGGCCTTCAACCATTGTTTCCACATGGAAATGCCGGAGGCGGTCGATAGCGGTCTGCAGGCGGCCGAGCTCTTGCGCTCGGTCGGCGACCTTTGGGAGCTGACCAGGGCGCTGTGGGGCACCCAGCTCACCCTACTGCTCCTCTGCCGCTTCGAGGAGGTCGCCGAGGCTGGCGACGAGCTAGAGCCGCTGGCCACGCGCCTGGGTCACTTGGGCGCCCTCCTGATCGCCAGGCGCACTCGCGGCGTGCGCGAATTGATGCTCATGGCAGACCTGGACAGGTTCGAGGAGTTCGCCAGGGGCGACCTGGAGTTCTGCCGCAACGCCGACATGCCCTGGATCTCCCACTCCTACTCCTACCTTGGCTTGGCGCACTTCTGGAGCGGCCGCTGGCAGGAGGCGCTGGAGCATTTCCAGGAAGCCGTCAAGCTGGAGTCCCCGAGCCCCTTCGCTGGTAGCGACTGGGTCTTGCTCTTCTTATGGAAGGCCTACTTCGGCCACAAGGATGAAGCCCTGGCCATGCTGCGCGAGAGGATGGGTGACCTTCCGCGCTCAGGGCAGCGCAACACCCTCGGCGCTTGGACGATGCTCTTCGGGGTGGTCGAAGGGCTGGCCCTTCTCGGCCAACGGGACGAGGCTGCGAAGCTCTACCCTCTGGTGCTGGAAGCCATCGATACCGGTGCCCTCGCACGCCTGTGGATCTGG
>Ga0114922_10006222_pt1 | contig 10977 bp, 9 predicted proteins | sample AartaG_FD_100975 | JGI IMG/M metagenome (GOLD analysis project Ga0114922, IMG submission 100975) | Deep subsurface microbial communities from Aarhus Bay to uncover new lineages of life (NeLLi) - Aarhus_00045 metaG | ecosystem: Environmental > Aquatic > Marine > Oceanic > Sediment | place: Aarhus...
CTAGGGCTCAAGCTTCCGCAGCAACTAAAAATGACCGACATGTAGTGAAGACTTTTCCGATCGTTTTGTTGATACATAAGGACTTACGACGATGAATATGCCCTAACTGCGGAAGTTGGGCTAGTAGTTGCTTTGCAGTATCAACTATCCGAAACACTTCCGCACGGAGCGCAGTTACAAGCTCGATAGAAGACCCGCCTTCTTGCGTTGAAATTCATCTTCGGACAAGATGCCTCTTTGTCGTAGTTCTGACAATCTCCGTATCACATAGCCAACATCGGTTTCGCTTGGACTCACCGCCGCCGGCACCCCAATGGTGTCAGGCACCAATACATAGCACTCCGAATCCCGACTGATGTACTCAGCAATTGATTCGAGGTCTTCAACTGCTTCAGGAGACCAGACTATTCTGAGAGCCATTTGCCGAGCCGCCTTTCCACTTCCTCGTGAGAGATTCCTCCTCCTTCTTCTTCAGCTCGTTCGATGCCTCGTTGTACTTTCTCTACAACGTAAAGATGGTACTGGACATCCTCCAAAGTGCAATCATCGGGAAGCCTGTCCAGTAACGATCTGACCTCATCTTTTGCGGTGTCCATTGTCGTCTCCGATTCTTCTATACACAACGTTGACCACGCAGTAACGCCATAAGCGCGGGCCCGCGCCGGAGGAACCGCCATTCGCGGCCGACCTTCCGGCAAGGCAGCCGTTTCTCGCGGGCCATCTTCCGTAGCGTCTTCTGGCTCACGCGGATGAAGGCGGCCGCCTCGGTCAGGTTCAGCACTTCCCTGTCGTCCTGTTCGGTTTGCATCTTCTCGCATCTTCCCGTATCGTTCAGATGCCCGCTATCGTATAGACTGCTCGGATGAGAATCAAGCGCATAATTACGGGGAGGCCCGAATAGCGTGGAATTGAGCTTCGCATGGGAATCTCTCCCGGAGAATGTGACGAGGCTGATTCGCCAGGCCAAACTCCTCATTGTGCCAGGCACAATGATCCCAGGCACAATCATCGGCACGACTATCGGCACGATGACATACGACAACATCAAGATCACCGGCGTCATCCACAAGGGCTGGCTGGGGGCCTGCGAGGAAGAGTAGCGCGTCGCCCGCACCCCAGACCAGGCCCCTCCCATCCGCCCGGACACACCTGGCCAGCTTTCGGGCCCCCGCACAGAAATGCCCATTTTTCGCTTGCGATTCACCTCGATTTTGCTATTATTGTTCTGTTTCAGGTCAGGCGATATCGCCTCTCAGGGGCGGCAAGTACTTCTTGGGGAAGCATGCAAATGAGCGCCGGCACGCAGCACGAGAAAAATAGGAAAGCGGCCTTCACCGTCGTGGGCCTAGGCGAGATATTGTGGGACATGCTGCCGGACGGCAAGCAGCTTGGCGGCGCACCGGCGAACTTTGCCTACCACGCACACGCGCTCGGAGCCGAAAGCTTCGTGGCGAGTTGTGTCGGCAACGACCCACTCGGTCGCGAAATCTTCGAACGCGTCAAGGCCCTGGGGCTTGATTCCAGCTACATCGCAACCGACAACGCCCATCCGACGGGAACTGTTGATGTGGAGGTGGACGCCGACGGCAAGCCGCGCTATGTTATCCACGAGAATGTGGCATGGGATTTCATCCCGGCCGGCAGCGCGTTGCTCGAGCTGGCCGCCCGGGCCGACGCCGTGTGTTTCGGATCGCTGTGCCAGCGGTCGAAAGCGTCGCGCGAGACCATCCGTCGGTTCCTTCGGGCCACCCGCCCCGATTGTTTGCGGGTCTTCGACATCAATTTCCGCCAGTCGTATTACAGCGCGGGGGTGGTGAAGGAATCGTTGCAGAGCGCGAGCGTACTTAAACTCAATGAAGAGGAGCTGCCGGTCATCGCACAACTCCTCGAGGGAGTTCATCCGGCAGAACTCCTGGAGGCCTTCAACGCTTCCCTGGACCTCATCGCATTGACGAAGGGCTCCGAGGGCAGCGTGCTCATTACGTCCGAACTCAGCAGCATACAACCTGGCGCGGAGGTCGAGGTAGCCGACACCGTGGGCGCGGGGGACGCCTTTACCGCGGCGCTGGTAATGGGCTTGCTTCGGGGGGACGATCTGGATAAAATTAATGCCTCGGCCGGCCGCCTGGCGGGCTACGTGTGCTCGCAGCGCGGCGCAACGCCCGAGGTACCTTCTGAAGTGCTGGAGTCGTTATGAACATCGTCCTGATCGTATCCGATACGTTTCGCTACGACAATCTGGGCTGCAACGGCAACAAGATCATCGACACGCGCGATCTCGATGCCTTCGCCAAGCAATGCGCCGTGTTCGATAACTGCTACACGGGCAGTTTCCCCACGCTACCACACCGCACCGACATGGTGACCGGGCGATTTGTTTTTCCGCATTATGGATGGCAGGCGCTCGAGCCCGACTGGAAGCCCGTAGCGGAGTACCTGCACGCGGCGGGATACGTCACGCAGTTGCTGTGCGATACGCCGCATCTGCTCAGCCGCAACAGCAACTTCTACCGCGGCTTCGATGCCTACCTCTGGACGCGCGGACAAGAGTCCGACACACCCTTCACACGAATGAACGATCCGATCCGTCCGATGATGGACCACGAGAAAACACGCTGCGACTACGGGTCTGGCCAGGGGCCCAACCCCGCCCCCGGCATTCCCTTCGATGCGACGCTGCTCGACAGGCACAGTTGGATGAACAGGCACTGGCGGTACGAAGAAGACCGCTTCATGATGAAAACGGGCAACCTGGCCGAGAAGTGGCTGGAAGAAAACTATGCCTGCAAGAACTTCTTCCTCTGGGTCGACATGTTCGACGCACACGAGCCCTGGGACCCGCCCGAATACCTCGTGAAGCACTACGACCCCGACTACAACGGCCCCCCGATGCTGCACCCCAACTACGGCCACGCAAGCGACTACACGGCGGCCGAAATCAAGAACCTGCGGGCCCACTATGCAGGCGAGGCGCACCTCGTGAGCAAGGCGATCGGGCGCATCATTCGCAAGGTCGAAGAAACGGGCCTGATGGAAAACACCGCCATCATCTTCACCTCCGACCACGGGCATGCCATCGGCGAGCATGACATGGTCGGCAAGTGCAACATCAACGCGAAGGACGACCGCGTGTGGCAACTCTATCGCGAGGTGACGCACGTGCCGCTGATGATCTACGTGCCCGGCGCCAAGTCCCGGCGGATCAAGGCACTTGCCCAGCCCGTAGACATCATGCCCACGATACTCGAGTTGGCCGGGCAGAAGATGCCGGGCGACATCGACGGCATATCCCTGTGCGGTGTGATCCGGCGGAAGAAGAACGACGTGCGCAAGTACGCGATATCGGCGTCCGCGCCCATCGCCCACACAAAAGTTGTGACCGTGCAGGACAAAAAGTACTCCCTCGTTATCGCCGGCGAGAACGGCAGCGAGGTGGAGCTTTTCGACACGCAACAGGACCCCGGGCAAACGAAGAATCTACTGAAGAAACAGCCAAAGGAAGCCCGGCGACTCCTGGGTTACCTCAATAGTTTTTTGAAGGATAAGGGAATAGACGGCGACGTTGAGTTTGCCGTCTGAACATTTTAACAGTCTCGTTTGTAAAGGACCCCTGATCATGGCGAAAGTGCGAATTGGTTTTGTTGGCGTTGGCGGCATGGGACAGTGCGCTCACCTGAAGAACTACGTTACCGTGCCGGACTGCGAAGTGGTGGCGATCGCGGAAATCCGCGAGGGCCTCGGCAAGAAGGTCGCCGCGCGCTACGGCGTGCCGAAGGTTTACCCAAACCATAAAGAGATGCTCGAGAAGGAAAAGCTCGACGGCATCGTGGCGTCGCAGCCGTTCACCCGGCACGGCGTGCTCATCTCAGAGCTGGTGCAGTACGGCATACCGGTGTTCACCGAAAAGCCGCTGGCGGGATCGGTCGAGGCCGGGCAGAAAATCCTCGACGCCCTCGAGAAGAGCGACTCCTGGTACATGGTAGGCTATCACAAGCGAAGCGACCCGGCCACCATGTACGCTAAGGCGGAAATCGACCGCCTTGAGGAGACCGAAGAACTCGGCAAGCTGAGATACGTGCGCATCCTGATGCCGGCCGGCGACTGGGTTGCGAACGGGTTCATCGATCTGATCAGCAGCGACGATAAGATGCCCCCGCTCGAATTCGACGACCCGGCCACCGACATGGACAAAGGCACCTACGGCAGCTACATCGGTTTCGTGAATTACTACATTCACCAGGTCAATCTGCTTCGGCACCTGCTGGGCGAGTCGTACGAGGTCACCTATGCCGATCCTTCGGGCGTGATCCTCGCCACGCAGAGCCCCAGCGGAGCGACCGGCGTGATCGAGATGACGCCCTACGGGACGACCGTCGACTGGCAGGAATCGGCGCTGGTCGCATTCCAGAAGGGTTACATCAAGATTGATCTGCCCGCCCCGCTGGCGAGCAACAGGCCGGGCCGCGTCGAGATTCTGCGCGACCCGGGCGACGGCGCCACGCCGGAGACAACCGTCCCCACCCTCCCGTGGGTCCACGCGATGCGCCAGCAGGCGATGAACTTTGTGAGCGCCATAAAGGGCGATATCAAGCCGATGTGCGAAGCCGCCGAAGCGATGGAAGACCTCAAATCCGCACGGCAATACATAAAGCTGCTCACCGGCAACTGAGCCCGGCGGCAAGTGGGGAACCGGATGATGACCGACCGTGAGAACTGGCTGCGAGCAATCGAGTTCAGGAATCCCGAGTGGATTCCGTGCAGCGTGATGTTACTGCCCATCGCCTGGCTGGCACATCGCGAGAAGCTTGATGAGGTGTTACTAAGGCACCCCCTCATGTTTCCGGACCACAAGCCCGGCGGCAAGAGGAATTACGACGAGTTCTCGGACTACTACACCGCGGGCAAAACCACAACCGACAACTGGGGCTGCACGTGGCGTGTAGAAGTAAACGGAGCCGAAGGCCAGGTTGTGGGTCATCCGCTGGCCGATTGGGATGCCCTCAAGACGTTCGAGCCGCCGGACCCGCGCTTCAAACACGAGCGCGGCGATCACGACTGGGACAAGATAGCGCAGGACATGGCCGACAAGAAGAGCAAAGGCAAGCTCGCCATGGCCTACGGCGAGAGGCTTTTCGACAGGCTCTACGCGCTGCGCGGCTTCGAGAACCTGATGATCGACATCGCCACCGACGACCCCCGCCTCACCGAGCTCATCGAGATCCTCACCGATTTCGAGGTGAGGCTCGTGGACCTCTGCCTGGAGGCCGGCGCCGATGCGATTGCATTCCACACCGACATCGGAACGCAGCGGGCACTCATGATCAGCCCCGAAAAATTCCGCAAGCACATCAAACCGATGTTCAACACGATTTTCCAACGCGTGCGCAAGGCAGGCAAGCCCGTGTATCTGTCGTCCGATGGCTACCTGCTGGAGATCGTCGACGACCTCATCGAGTGCGGCGTGTCGACGCACGACCCCCAGATCCGCGCCAACACGCTCGAAGGCATCAAGCGCGCTTACAAGGGCAAGATGTGCATCAACCTCGACCTCGACCGCCAGATGTTTGCGTTCTGCACGCCGCAAGACATCCGCGACCAGATACGCGACGCTGTGGAGGCCCTCGACTCGCCCGAGGGCGGATTCATGATGTTCGCCGCAGTGTGCGACGGCGATACCTCGCTCGAAAACATTGAAGCAATGTGTACCGGAATGGAAGATTACTGTCTGAAGGGCAAAAAAGGTTAAAGGACCAAGAACATGCCTCTGAAATTCAGGAAAGTTTTGATCGCCGACGAACGCTACGAGTCGGCTGGTGTAATGGATGTGAACAACAACGGTATGCCCGACATAGTTTCGGGCGCCTTCTGGTACGAAGGCCCGGACTACAAGAAAGCCTACAAGATCGGCGATGTCCAAGCCATCGGTGAGTACTACGACGACTTCTCCACGATCGCGATGGACATCAACGGCGACGGGAACATGGATTTCATCACCGGCGGATTCTGGGGCAACACCCTCCGCTGGCGAGAGAACCCCGGCGAGCCCGGCAAGGAATGGCCCGAGCACGTCATCGCCGAATGCGGCAACGTTGAAAGCACCCGCGCGTGGGACGTAGACGGCGACGGCCAGATCGAGATCGTGCCCAATACCCCGCCGCAGGCGCTCGTTGTCTACAAGCTCATAACCGACGCGAACGGCAAGGGAACGGGCGAGTTCAAGTCCATCATGATCCGCGAAGAGTCGCAGGGTCACGGCCTGGGCTTCGGCGATATCACCGGTAACGGGAAAGGTGATTTCATCCTCGCCAACGGTTGGCTCGAGGCACCCGAAGGTGGCATCGAGGGCGAATGGAAGTTCCACGAAGACTTCAATCTCGGCAGCGCCAGCGTGCCCGTCCTCGTGGAAGACGTCAACGGCGACGGCCTCAACGACATCATCGTGGGCCAGAGCCACGGATACGGACTCGACTGGTGGGAACAGTGCCGCGACGGTGGCAAGATCTCCTGGAAGAAGCATTCGATCGATCCGCACAACTCGCAGTATCACGACCTCCAGTGGGCCGACATCGACGGCGACGGCAAGGACGAGCTGATCACCGGAAAGCGCTACCGCGCGCACTGCGGCGGCGATCCCGGCGCCGGCGACGACGTAGGCATCTACTACTTCAAGTGGGACGGCGAGTCGTTCTCCAAGCAGGTCATCGAGTACGGCCCCACGCGCGTGGGAACCGGCTGCGGCATCTTCTTCGCCCTGGCCGACCTCAACGGCAACGGTCGGCTCGACATCGTCGCACCCGGCAAAGACGGCCTTTACGTCTTCTATAACGAAGGAATGTAGCACAGGGGAACATTGCACAGAAAGGAGATCTGCAATGCCAAAAGTAGCAATGATCGGAGCGGGCAGCATCATATTCTGCAAGACGCTCATGTCGGACATGCTCTCCACGCCGGCGCTTGCCGGCAGCGAATACGCGCTGATGGACCCGGCGCCCGACCGGCTCGACAAGATGCACGCCTTCGCACAGCGCATGGTCAAGGACAACAACGTCGACGCGAAAGTGACCAAGACCACCGACCGACGCCAGGCGCTCGACGGCGCCGATTACGTCGTGATCATGATCCAGATCGGCGGGATGACGGCCTTCGGCCACGACTACAACATCCCGATGAAATACGGCGTGGATCAGTGCATAGGCGACTCGCTGGGCCCGGGCGGAATCTTCCGCGGGCTGCGCACGATCCCCGTGCTGATCGACATCGCCAACGATATTCTCGGGCTCTGCCCCAACGCGTTGATGCTCAACTACGCCAACCCAATGGCCGCCTGCTGCTGGGGCCTGGGAACCGTCGAAGGCCTCAACTTCGTGGGGCTGTGCCACGGCGTGCAGACCACCATGGACCTCATCGCAAGCTACACCGGCTGCAAGAAGGAAGAGATCGATTACCTCGCCGCAGGCATCAACCACATGGCCTGGTTCCTCACCCTCGAAAAGGACGGGGTGGACCTCTATCCCATCCTGCGCGAGAACATGGAGAAGCCCGGCTACTACGTCAATGAGAAAGTCCGCGGCGAAGTGATGCGCCACTTCGGTTACTTCATGACCGAAAGCACCGGCCACCTATCCGAGTACCTGCCCTACTTCAGGAAGAATCAGAAGGCGCTCGACCTCTACTGCGACGAACCGGCCTTCGGCGGCGAGACGGGCGCCTACTACAAATACGGCCTGATGCTGGCAGAAAAATTCGCCACAACCGACCCCCTCTCCATCGAGTCCACCGACCTTGGCGTGCGCAGCGCCGAGTATTGCTCGCGCATACTCGAAGCACACGAAACCGGCGAGATCTTCCAGCTCAACGGGAACGTCCGCAACGACGGCTACATCACCAACCTGCCCGACGGCTGCTGCGTGGAGGTGCCGGTTTTCGTCGACAGGCTCGGTCTGCACCCGACGGTAGTCGGCGATCTGCCCTCGCAGCTTGCCGCGCTCAACATGACCAACATCCTCCCGCAGGGCTTGGCCGTCGAAGCCGGCATCACCGGCGATCCGGAAACGGCCATGCAGGCCGTGGCGCTCGATCCGCTCACGTCGGCCGTGTGCACCCTCGCCGAGATCCGCGAGATGGTCACCGAAATGCTCGAAGCCGAGGCCCAGTGGCTGCCGCAGTTCAAAGGCAAAAAACCGCGACCCACGCCGACCATCAGCGCACCAAAGGACGCCGAGCGCGTCGAGGTGCCGCTCGACCCGGCCTTGGCCATCGCCAACCGCTTCGGCAAGCTGGCTGAGTAGCGGCCGAAGTATTGGTTTGGCGAATGATTGATGATGATGTGTCGGGGGGGAAACTTTTTGAAAAACAGTTTCCCCCCCGCGCCCCCCTTTCAAAAACTTTTCGTCTTTGCCGGGCAAGCCACACAATTCCCCCGTCTTCTTTTTCTTCCTTTGCGGCTCTGCGGTGAATTCTTCTCTTCAGCTATCAGGGATGGTGCGCCCTTTTTCCAAGCTCTAACTAATGCAAAAACTGCGGGAAAATCGGGACTGCTATCCTATTTCAGTCTCATTCATGGGCAAGTCGGCACGGGCACTTGCACTCTCCAAACATGGCCATCTGTACAGTGCAATTGAAATAGGTAGCTGTCCCATTTTCCCGAAACATTGCAGTCGACACTGCCCTGCTGTCGAAAAGCAAAACTGGCAAGTTAAGTCCTCCTACGTTATGACCCTCATTCGCTCCAGATGTCTTAGAAGCGATGTACGGCACCCACCTTTTGGGGAGGAGAGTCAAGAACTTTTGGGCTTTGCCGGGCAAGCCCCGCAACTCCCTCTTCTTCTTTTTCTTCCTTTGCGATCTCTAGCTTGTCCGCCATAGCCCCTTGTCCGCCGTAGCCTTGGCGGAGGTGGGGGCGGCGGCGGGCGCCTTTGCGGTGAACTCTTCTCTTCAGAATTCCTGTTGACAAGCCCTCCCACACGGTTATGATGGGAACAGAGGCACCCGCCCCACCTCAGGAGGCAACGCATGCGCTTCGGCAAACGCGCCATTCGGATAGCGTTGGTGGTCATCGTGTTGGCTGTCGTAATGGCCATGCTTTACGCGTGGCTGCATCCGGAGCACGGGCCTGAGACCCCCGAATACTGGCTGAGGCTTGCTTCGGCTGAGGCGCTGCAAAGCGGGAGTCCTGACATCCACTATGAAATCGTTTGGGCTTACGGCAGGTTAGGGGATGCTGAGGCGGCTCGCAGAGCCGCTCAGGCATACGTTGATGATGGCAAGGAATCATGGCTCCGGCGCAACGTTGACAAGATCCTGGTAAAGATGGGAGTCAAGAAACCCGCCCCCCCGGCTGCAGGTTGGCGAATGAATAATCGTTGTTGGATCTGGGCGGGCGTTGCCGAAGTCCAGGCGAAGGCGGGTGATCCAGTCGCGGCCAAAGCCTCCGCTGACGCTATCGAGGTGCCCGGTCTGGTCGGCGCGTCCCTCCGAGTACACACATATTGCATCGCGGCATTGGCTTTTGCAGATGCAGGCGACGACGCTCGCTTCCGCGAGTGCATCAAGCTTGCTGAAGCTGATGCCGCTGTGCCTGATGGCAGGGAAGCAGAACGGATGCAGGTGTACGTTGCAGAGGCCCTGGCCAAAGCGGGAAAGATCGAAGAGGCCCTCGCGATTGCAGCAGGCCTCCCCGATGGACGCGCCCGAGCCAGTGCCTTGCAGGGTATCGTCAAGGGCTTCGGCGAAAAGGGTAACATAGAGGGCCTCCGGAGGTGTCGCGAGATCGCCAAATCGTCCACCCGAGACGACGCCTCTGCAAACGACCAGATCCACTTGATAGCATGCCTCGTCGGGCAGTTGGCAAGGTGCGGTAACCTGGAAGAGGCCATGGCGCTTGCTGAAAGCAGTCCCGACCCCCGGGTGGCCTACATGAAGATTGTAAGAGCCCTCGCGGACCTCGGAAAGACTTCGCAGGCGCTTCAACTCACCCAGACGATTGACGATGACCAGACCGATTGGCACACCAAGGCCTACGCCCGCATCGCCAAAGCTCAGGCCAAGGCCGGCAATACAGCCGCAGCCAGGAAAACGGTCCTCAGCATCGGCTTGGTGACCGACCGATACCCGGTTTACCTCTTCATCGCCAAACTCCAGGCCGAGAAAGGCGATATGGCCGGCTACGAAGAAACCATACGCCTCGCAGCGGCAGCCGTCGACGGTTACCAGGACAACAGCGAGAAAGCCCGGGCTTACCTGGTACTCGCCTCATATTCCGCCAAGTTTGGCGATACGGACAACTTCCGGAAGTTCATCGGCCGGGCCCAAGCTTGTGTGGATGAAATGGAAGACGGCAAAGATCGTTACAAGTTTAGGATCCATCGAGCGGTAGTGAGGGCTGCCGCCAAAGCGGGCGACTACGACAAAGCCCTTGCCTTCGCCGAAGCCATCTACCAAGCTTCTAAAGACACTTCCGCTTACGTCGACATTGCCGCGGCACAGGCGGCGGCAGGAGACTTCGACGCGGTCAACCTGACCATGAAGGCGAGGCCCGGCTCAGCGGCCCGGGGTTCGCTGCCCCAGTCTTCGCGTGTAGCCTCCGTGCCGGCATCGGCGCCGCCGAGGGCCTGATCGAAAAGCAAGCCGCCTCTTCTTCACAAGAATAAGGATTCCGAAGCTCCCATGTGGCCCGGGCTAGATTCGGATCGTCCTCGTCCTCGTCGTCCTCGTCGTCGCCGCTATCTGTCTAGCTCGACGAACGTCTGTATCTGTTTAGCGTCCTGCGCCAAGACGCATGCGTCCGTGGAACACAATGACCATAGTTGATCGAATCGGTGTGTTGCCGCATGCCGCCCAAGAATTGTCGCCTCTGGGTAGCTGTACGGTGTTAAGTCAAGTGCAAAAAGGCAAAAAAGTATCCTTCTCCACCGCTGTGGTTTTTCAAACGAAAAGAAGCGCGGAAGAGTCTGTTCCTGCTCGAAGTTTACTGGGCTC
>Ga0114922_10006223_pt1 | contig 10976 bp, 11 predicted proteins | sample AartaG_FD_100975 | JGI IMG/M metagenome (GOLD analysis project Ga0114922, IMG submission 100975) | Deep subsurface microbial communities from Aarhus Bay to uncover new lineages of life (NeLLi) - Aarhus_00045 metaG | ecosystem: Environmental > Aquatic > Marine > Oceanic > Sediment | place...
GAGTATCCGAACATTTCAGAAAGTGGAACAAACGCGTCAACGATCTTGTGACCAGCTCTGTCATCCATACCGGAAACCTGACCACGTCTTTTAGCAATATCACCAATAACGTCACCCATGTAATCTTCAGGAGTTTCAACTTCAACTTTCATCATTGGCTCTAAGATAGAAGGTTTTGCTTTACGACAAGCTTCTTTAAATCCCATTGAAGCAGCAAGTTTAAATGCCATTTCATTTGAATCTACATCATGGTAAGAACCATCGTAAAGTGTAACATCAACATCTTCCATTGGGTAACCTGCAAGAACACCATTTGACATTGCTTCTTCACAACCTTTCTTAACTGCTGGAATAAATTCTTTAGGAACAGATCCACCTTTAATAGCATTTGTAAATACAAATCCAGTATCAGGCTCACCCGGCTTAACAGTAAGGAAAACATGACCAAATTGACCACGACCACCTGATTGCTTAGCATATTTGTACTCTTGCTGTACTTCTTCTTTGATTGACTCACGGTAAGAAACCTGTGGAGCACCAACTTCAGCATCAACAGAGAACTCACGCATCATTCTATCTACAAGAATTTCAAGGTGTAACTCACCCATTCCTGAAATAATAGTCTGACCAGTCTCTTCATCAGTGTTAACTCTAAAAGATGGATCCTCAGCTGCAAGTTTACTTAAAGCGATACCCATTTTTTCTTGGTCAGCTTTAGTTTTTGGCTCAACAGCAACAGAGATAACTGGTTCTGGGAAATCCATTCTCTCAAGAACAACTTTCTCTTCACCTTGACATAAAGTATCACCAGTTGTTGTAGCTTTAAGACCAACAACAGCACCGATTTCACCAGCATAAATCTCTTTAACTTCTTCACGTTTAACAGCGTGCATCTTAACGATACGCCCTATTCTCTCTTTTTTATCTTTAGTAGAGTTGTGAACAAATGAACCTGCTTCTAATGAACCACGGTAAACACGGATAAAAGTTAAAACACCAACAAATGGATCCGTCATAATTTTAAATGCAAGTGCAGCAAAATCACCATCATCAGTTGATGGAACAGCAACTTCTACTTCTTCATCATCCATAAGTGTACCCATGATTGCTTCTGATTCAACTGGAGAAGGTAAGTAAGCAACAACAGCGTCAAGTAAAGTTTGAATACCTTTGTTTTTAAACGCAGTACCACAAACCATTGGAACGATTGCCATACCTAAAGTTGCTGCTTTGATAGCTGCAGAAATTTCTTCTTCAGAAATCTCTTCACCATCTAAAAATTTCTCAGCAAACTCATCATTTCCATCAACTTCAGAAAGAGATTCAAGCATCTTCTCTCTATATTCATCACACTTGTCTTGTAGGTTAGCTGGAATATCTTCTACATGGTAGTTAGAACCCATAGCAGCATCTTTATCCCAAACGATAGCTTTCATTTTTACTAAATCTACAACACCATCAAACTCAGCTTCAGCACCAATAGGCACTTGAATAGGAACCGGATTACCTTTTAGTCTTTCACGAATTTGATTTTCAACTTCAAAAAAGTCTGCACCAGTTCTATCCATTTTGTTAACAAAAACAATAGATGGAACTTTATAACGGTTACGTTGTCTCCAAACTGTTTCTGATTGAGGCTGAACACCACCAACAGCACAGAATACTGAAACAGCACCATCAAGTACACGCATAGAACGTTCAACTTCAATAGTGAAGTCAACGTGACCCGGAGTATCAATAATGTTAATCTGTTTACCATCCCACTCACAAGTTGTTGCAGCAGAAGTAATTGTAATACCACGCTCTTGTTCTTGTTCCATCCAGTCCATAGTTGCAGCACCATCATGTACTTCACCAATTTTATGTTCAACACCAGTATAGAATAAAATTCTTTCTGTTGCTGTAGTTTTACCTGCATCGATATGCGCAGCAATACCAATGTTTCTTACATCATTAAGTTTGTGACTTCTTGCCATATTTAGTACCTTGTTAAATTAGTTGAGAGATAACCTCTTTTATAAATAAAGTATGTTTACTTACAAAAGAGGTGTCAATATTATGTTGCTAAAGGGTATTTCCCTTTAGCGTTTAAAAAGTGTAGATTACCAGCGATAATGAGCAAATGCTTTATTAGCTTCTGCCATTTTATAAGTATCTTCTTTTTTCTTAAATGCATTACCTTTATCAGTTGATGCATCCATTAACTCATTAGCTAATCTCTCAGCCATAGTTCTTTCATTTCTCTTACGAGAAGCATCAACTAACCATCTGATAGCTAGTGAAAGTTGACGTACCGGGCGTACTTCTACTGGAACTTGATAAGTAGCACCACCAACACGGCGACTTTTTACTTCAATAATTGGTTTAATATTCTCAATAGCATCGTTAAATGTATCTATACCTGATTTTTCACCACGAGAGCTAATGATATCCATTGCACTGTAGATGATTTTTTCAGCTGTAGATTTTTTACCATCTAACATAATTTTATTTATAAATTTCGTTAAAACTTTGCTTCCATAAACTGGATCTGGCATTATTTCACGAACGGGAGCTTTTCTTCTTCTCATTTGTAATTTTCCTTACTTCAATTTTCTCAAATTTACTCAAAATAAACTACTTAAAGTTTATCCTGTAGCTAGCTTGAATATTTGGCAAATTAATGCCGACTGTCAATTATGACTATTTTTTAGGACGCTTAGTTCCGTATTTAGAACGAGCAACCATACGGTTAGCAACACCAGCAGTATCTAGTGCACCACGAACGATGTGATACTTAACACCAGGTAAATCTTTAATACGACCACCACGTACAAGTACGATTGAGTGTTCTTGAAGGTTATGACCCTCTCCACCGATATATGAAATAACTTCAAAACCAGATGTTAATCTAACTTTTGCAACTTTTCTTAAAGCCGAGTTAGGTTTTTTTGGTGTAGTTGTGTAAACACGAGTACATACACCACGACGCTGTGGACATGATACAAGAGCTGGTGATTTAGATTTCTTAATCACTTTTTTACGCTCTTTACGAATCAGTTGATTGATTGTAGGCATACAATTCCTTTTACTTAAAATTTCCAGTAGAATTTAATTTCCTCAGCATTGAGAAAATTATAAACGCGCAATTATACTCAAAGGTTGATTAAAGTTAACTTGTTTTAAATGATTTTGGAAATTGTGGCAGGTAAAACCCACCAATAGTGGCAGGGAGAGAGTCTCCCTAAAATAGTTTTATTTTACTCTTGTAAACTTTCTAGTTCTACTTTTACTTTTGCAACATGCTCTTTTACTCTCACTTTTTCAAATACAGATTTTACAACTCCCTCAGGGTTAATTATAAAAGTTGTACGAACGATTCCCATGTATTCTTTACCGTAGTTCTTTTTTAGTTGCCAAACACCATACTCTTGCATCATCTCTGTAGATTCATCACTAAGTAGTGTAATTCCTAACTCTTTTTTTTCTATAAAGTTACGATGTTTTTTTGTTGAATCAGCACTTACACCAAGTATAATCGCATCTAAATCAGAAAAATCTGGTGCAGCTTCTGTGAACTCACAAGCCTCTGTTGTACAACCCGGAGTATTGTCTCGTGGGTAAAAATACAAAACTATCCATTTTCCAAGTACATCTCTTAAACATATCTCTATATCATCTTGATTCTTTAAGCAAAATTCTGGTGCTTTATCATCTATCTTTATCATCTGTTATTTCCTTTTTCTAAAATACAAATAGTAGAAGGTAAACCCACATACTACTTAATGCTGTTAATACTATTCCTAAAAATGTTATTTTTCCTAGTTTTTTATGGATTCCTAAAGCCAAATATTTTTTAGCTTTTATGAGTGTCATAAACCATATAATTAGCGTAACTACTGCTATTACAATGTGAAGAATCAAAACAAAGAAAGCATAATTATAAGAAACTGAACTTTCATCAATAAATGCGTTAAATCCACCACCAACTCTTACACCTATCTCAAAATAAACTAAAACTATTACAGAAAATGCAAAAATAAATATTTGTGCAAACGCGTGTAATTTATATTTTTTAATTTTTGCTAAATAGATAGCTCCTGCAACTAAGAGTGGTAAAAATGCAACTATTAAAGTCACCAAGTCCATAAAAAAAGGTGCTCTAGTTCCTAGAAAACCTGCCTCAAACATATAATTCATAACTTATCCTTTCACTTGTTTTCTTTTTTGCACGGAAGCATACCACGATGCTAATAAAATTAGAACAACTATTATACTTATAGTTATCTGTTTTAAGTAAGTATCTATCAACTCTTGGTTCTCACCTATAAAATACCCTAGCATCACAAGAATTAAAGCCCAAATCCCAGCACCTAAGGCAGTATATGTTGAAAATACAATAAGATTCATACGAGATAAACCAGCAGGAATCGAGATAAGCTGACGAATACCTGGAACTAGTCTTCCTATAAAAGTTGAAATTGCCCCATGTTTCTCAAAGTAGTTATCCATTTTTACTAAAGCATTTTCATTAATAAAAAAGTATTTTCCATAGCGTTGAAGGATTCTTCGACCTAAAAGCAATGCTAAATAGTAATTAACAAAAGCCCCAATCATAGAACCACCCAAAGCAGCACTCATAATCATCCCAAGATTCATATCACCTTTTGAAGCCAAATACCCAGCAGGAATAAGAACTATCTCACTAGGAAAAGGGATAAAAGAACTCTCAATCGCCATAAGCAAAAATATCCCTAAATATCCCCAGTCAAATACTAAATCTACTATGGTTTGTGCTATCTCTTTAATCATTATTTACCTTTGTTCTAAGCAACAAAGAACTATATCTATGTTTATTTAAAAGCTCTAGCAACTCATCAAATTTATAAGCCACTTCATTTGTTACAAACTCTTCATCAGCTTGTTCAAATCTACTCATATCAAGAGGTTTTTTTGAGAAAATAGCCACATATAAATCATAAGTATCTTCACCCTCATTTAAAACTCCAGCTTCAAAATAGTTCTCATCTTCTTTTGATGGAATCTGAATACTTGAGCTTATCTTTTGAGAATCTTTTAGTAAACTCACTATCCCATTTTCATAAACACTCACAAGAGTTATGTAACCATCCTCTTTAGAATCTATGTTAAAATAAAAACTATCCCCATTAACTAAAACTTTTTTATTTGCTTTTATACTCAAATTATCATTATTTACACTTACAAACAACTCTTCAAGTTCATCATCGCTGAGTAAAAACTGTTTCTCTTTATATTTTAAGTACCAAGCACCATTTTGTCTATCAAGTTTTATATTTAGTTTACACCCAATGCCAGCTGTTATAGTTTTGAAAAGAAGAGTTTTTTTCATATAAGAATCTACATTTTCATCTAAACATTGAGAATTTAATGAGTATTTTATCTTGTGGCTTAAATCAAGATTCTCATATTTTAATGCCACGAAAAATTTATCAACCACTCTCTCTTTTTTGATAGTTTTTAGATTTTGTAAATTGAGTTGTGTTGTAATTTTTAACTTTGATTCTGATTTTTCATCTACTACACCATTAGAATCTTTGATTGCACTCTCAAAACTACTATTTACTTTACTCTGTAAACTCTGAGCAATAGATTCTTTAGCTTTTGCTTTTGCATTCTCAAAAGAGATTCCCTCACCATAACCAATAATCTCATACTTTTGAGATGTTTTTAACTCTTGATTTTTGTACCAGTTTGGAGATGTGTTTGGTTTTGGCTGGGTGTTGTTACAAGCTAAGAAAATTAAGCTTACAAAAAATAGTAATATACTCGAATAAATTCTCACTCTACAACCTTAACCCAAGATTCCCATTATAAACAGGAGTTTGCTCATAACTCTCACCCATCTCATATGATTTCTCTGCTACATGTAGTTTTATATAATCATATAATTTACTTGTATTTGAATTGTTTTTTATAAGACCTTTCATCAAGTAGTAAGAGAAAAGTCTATTCGATTTTTCGTCATATTTATTTGAATACTGTGTGCCACTTCCTGCACTTATTACTAACATTTTGCTTTTGTCGAATGTTACATTCTTTGGTTTAATTCTTGTAGCTGCTACACCTTTTATAAGAGACTGGTTATCTGTTCCTCCACTAAAACAGCTATCTACAAATGCTATAACCTTAGTAGCTTTTGAGCTACTGAGTGACTTATAGATATTTTGGAGTTTAAATTTTTCATCATCACCTACATAAGCTGGTGACATATCTTGTGCTAAAAGATATGGAGTGTTCTTTTGTGCAGGAACTGGGATTCCATGCCCACTATAGTAAAAATAGATTGTGTCACCTTTTTTTACACGAGCCAACATATCTTTGAGTTTAAATCTAATTTTTCCACTTGTTGCCCCTTTATTTATAAGTGTTCTTATATTTTTTTCAGGGATTCCAACTCTTTTTTTCATCACTTTTTTAAACTCTTTAGCACTATTTGCTGAGTAAGCTACTGAGTCTGTGTATTCGTAATTTTCTATGGCTATGATAAAAAGCCATTTTTTACTATCTTGTTTACTAGTTTTCACCTTTTTTAGAAGTGCTGGAATATCATCTACACCACCACTATTTTGTTCCAAAAGTGCAATTTGAGATTCTAAGGCTTCTCTTTGTTTACTAAGTTCCTCTTTTTTTCTTTTTGATTGTTGTTTCGTCTTTTGTTTTTTCTCTAATTCATATTTTTGTTTTTGGAGTCTTGCTATCTCTGGGTCCGCTGAGTAGTTGATTGTACCTATATTATAGTCACTCTCACTCAATGCCAAAGAAGCACTCAAAAGTGGAGAAGTGGGAAGATTCAAACTTCCATTGTTTATCGCTACACTAATATTCTTACTTTTATAGTTTTCAGCACTTAGCATTGCGATGTATGGTTTATCAAAAAAATCATTTTTTGATTTAATAACTATTTTTTTCATAGTTAGCTTATTATTTTCAAAATCAAATAATACTGTAGTATTTAATGATTTGATATTTTGCTCAAAAGATTTTGCTTCAGCTATAGGAACTGGAATCGCTACACGCTCGCTAAAATCACCCTTTGTTGATTTTACCTTTCCATAAAATATCTCATTTTCAGTATCATATTTTAATCCTTTTGCTAGATACGGTGTTCCATAAACGCTAAAGTATGCTTTTTGCATAGCTTTAAATGTTATCTCTTTCATCTGTTGCTGTTTAATTGTTACTCTATTATTAAAATCATCAGTTAATCTCTTGACTTCTTGATTGTAACTTTTTACTTTTCTCGTATAAATTCTTTCTAAATTTTTTAATTTTTCCAATCTATAAATTTTTTCAGATGCAATCCGTTTCTCAAAATCTTCTAATTTTTCATACTTACCTTTTACAAGTTTTTTAGATTTTGGAACAAGTGGTTTTCTTGGTTTATTTGGAAAAGCAGGTTTTTTTACCTTTGGTTCTTTTGCAATATAATGGTTTGTTAAGGCTGTTAGTTTTTCTAAGTCATTCAAACTTACACCATAATTTGTTGCAAAACACTCATTTGCAAGAACTAAACTTATCCATATTAATATATACTTTTTCATTATATTCCCTATTTTAAATTATTTATTTTTTCTTACACAACGGACATAACCTTTAAGGTTCTTAACACCAAGATTTGCCTTTCCACTGTAAAAACCTACAGAATAAGCAAGTTTAGAATTAGTATTAACACTCGAACTCCAATATCCATTATCAGTTATATTTTTTAATCTCTTTTTCTTCTTATATAAACTTATTAATTCATATTTAGTTGCTAATCTCCAATCACTGAAGCTGTATTTATCTAAATTTTTGCAGTATTCTCTAGCACCTTTCCAATCTCTTTTAACTATTTTAGTATTTATACTATCTTGCCACATTAAATTACTTACTTTAACCTTATTACCTTCCCATAGTACATGACTTAATGTAAGTGTATTATTTTTAATATTTCTTTGTTTTCTATAGGAACTTAACAGTATCGCTCGTTCTTTTCTAGATTCTTTTAGATTTTCTAGTTTTTCTTTTAACGCTTTCTTCTCTATTTTTTTTTGATTTTTCACATCTTTTGATTTTTTTCTTTTTGTAGCTTTTTCTTTTTGTAGCTTTTTAGTTTTTTGTTTATATGCTTTCACCTTTTTAGGATACTTCAACTCAACATATTTCTTCAAAGCTTCATCATACTCTTTTTTATTTATTATAGATTTAGAATCCCCATCCCAAACCATCTCAATTTTCAGTACACTATTAGCCCCACTATCAACAGAAGGCTTAACTGCACTCCCTCCACACCCTAAAAAAACTAAAGGGAGTAAAAATATAAAAAGTTTAAATATCATCTATTTTTTCCTATTTTTTATCGTAAATATTATTATATCTTTTTAAGCTTTTGTAATTAAGTTAACAATTGCTATAATCACCTTAAGAATTTCAATGATCTGCTTCATCAAAACTCCTTTTATTAGTTTTGTGGTTCTATAGGGTGTTGTAGCACCCTCCCACTGCACCATCTTAAATCATAATTTTATTTTTCCTTTTTTTATTTCCTAGCCTCAGTCTCAACCAAAATTGTACTATACTCATAAGCATCAAGTATATCTATCAACTCACCAAGTTTATAAGCTTTTTCATTTCTTGTCATATCTTGATTCTTATACTCAAACATAGCTAATTCTATAGGCTCTTTTGTGAAAATTGCTACATACAAATCAAATGTATTTTCACCATAGTTTAGAGTACTAGCTTCATAGCTGTAGCCCTCCTCTTGTGATGGGATGGTTAGTTTTTCTTTTATATCTAAAGATATATCTAGTAAAGTCACTATACCATTTTTATATACATTTAAAAGTGTTATGTAGCCTCTCTCTTTTGTTTTAAAACTGAAGTAAAATTTATCCTCTTCAACTAAACTCTTTTTAGATATCTCAAAATCAAAATTACTATTTTTTGCAGTTACGAAAAACTCTTTAAACTCCTCGTCTGTTAGTTCAAATAAATTCTCTTTATGTTTTAGATACCACTCTTTATCTTTTCTCTCTAGTTTAATATCTAAGTTACAATTGAAACTATCAAAAATCGGTGTTTGTTTTATATATGAGTTTGCATTATCATTATCACACTCAAAATCGCCAATAGTAGATTTTACTTTGTAGACCAAATTATTATTTACATAAGATAGTGCTACAAAATAATTTCCATCTTTTTTCTCTTGTTTGAGAGTATTTAAATTAGCCATATCCAACTGACCTATAGAACTTTTGTTAGCTTTATTGAACATCGTAAAAACAATATTCTCTATTGCTTTATCCTGAGCTTTTCCTAATGTTTTAGCTTTTGCATAAGCAACAACTTCATATCTGTTTTTTGCATTAAACTCTTTGTTTTTATACCAATTTGGATCAGTTATTGGTTTTATTATTTTTTTAGTTATTTTAGGAATCTCTTTTTTTTCTATAACTATTGGTTCTACTACGGTTTTTATCTCTTTTGGCTTAGCTATCTCTTGAGGTTTTGGTGTAAAACATCCACTAAAAAATACTAAAGATAAAATTATAAAAATATTACTCATCATCTACCCCTCTTTTACTGTTTTAATCACATCATCTATCATTTTTTTTGCTACATCTTCACTTGCGTATTCCATAAGAGATTTACTTTTTTGTTCTAGTGGTTCATCTAAAATCTCTATAAGTTTTTCTGCTAGATTCTCACCCTCTCTCTCACACCAACCAAGTTTATTATCTACTATAAACTTTGCATTAAAAAACTGATGGTCACCTGCTGCGTAAGGATAAGGTATGTATAGCGTTGGAACTCCTGAAGTGGTGAGTTCCCAAAGTGTACTTGCCCCTGCTCTACTCACTGCAAAATCAGCTCTTTGAATCAGTTCAGGAATTTTAGTAGTAAATGGATAAAGTTCTACAGAGATTCCAAGATTCATATACTCTTTTTTTACTCTCTCATAGTCATTTTCACCAGCTTGATGGATAACTTTAATAGCTCTTTTTTCTAGCTCTTTAGCTACACCTAGAGCCAAATCATTAATAGTTTTTGCACCATGAGAACCACCTAAAAAGATTATGGTTTTAAGATTCTCTCGCTCTCTTGCATTTTTATAAAACACCTCTTTTACAGGGTAGCCTTTTATGTATGATTCTTTATCATACGCTGAGATAAATCTTCTTGCAAAAGGGTTTAGAAGTGAATTGAGTCTTCCGTTCACTGCATTTTGCTCATGGATAAAAAGAGGAATAAAACGGCTTAGTGTTGCAAATGAAGCTGGAGCTGCTGAGAAGCCACCCACGCTATAAGTTGCTTCGATTCTATGTTCTTTGAGTAATTTTCTTGATTTTAAAAATGCTTTAAATATTTTATACAGTGCTTTTAGTTTCCCTAAACCTTTTTGATTTACCACTCCAGTAGTTTCTAAAAAGTAAGCGTGAGAGAAGGAGCATCTTCCACCAAAATATTTTTTATCTTGTCCATGAGTTGAACCGATGAAGATAGCTTCATGCCCAGCATTTACTACAGCTTCTGAGAGAGCTTGGGCTATCATTAGATGTCCACCTGTTCCACCACCAGTTATACATATTTTCATATCTCATTCTCCATTTTTGCTTTTTTAGATGCCATAAGTACCATCCCTATACCAATACTCGCAGCAACAATTGCTGAACCTCCATAACTTAAAAATGGAACTGAGATTCCTTTGATGGGAGTGATTCCACTGATTCCATAAGAGTTAAGTAAAAAAGTAAAAGAGAGTAAGAGTGCTATTCCCAAACTAAAAAGATAGATGCTTTTATCCCCAGCACGGTTTGCTATTTTAAAGATTCTTTGAATCATTGCCAAAAAGATAATTACAACTACTAAAACACCAAAGAATCCAAACTCTTCTGCCAGTCCTGCTAAAACAAAATCGGTATGCACTTCACTTAAAAATCCAAGTTTAAATGTTCCATTTGCTAATCCAAGAC
>Ga0114922_10006224_pt1 | contig 10973 bp, 9 predicted proteins | sample AartaG_FD_100975 | JGI IMG/M metagenome (GOLD analysis project Ga0114922, IMG submission 100975) | Deep subsurface microbial communities from Aarhus Bay to uncover new lineages of life (NeLLi) - Aarhus_00045 metaG | ecosystem: Environmental > Aquatic > Marine > Oceanic > Sediment | place: Aarhus...
AGATAAATTAATTTAGTGAGAATAATTGCTCTTATTTTTAAACAAAATTACATGGAATTTAAATTCTATTCAATATCTAAAAGAGATTTTGTATCATATCATCTATTGATTTTTATTCGATTAATAATATAATACCACCGTAAATTACATGATAAATCATATATTGTGTTAGGCGCAGTACCAATGCAGCTAAAAAACCTCCTTTTCTATAACAATAACAAGAAACCACCATATAACCACCACTTATCAAAATTATCTGGACAAAAAGAATTGGTGTTATTGGACCAACATATTGAACAAACATGGTTATCTGTAGTAATATGTATAATATGGCTTCTATGAATGCTACAATCCAAAAAACAATTTTTCTGATTTTTTCATTTTACAGTACACCACTTATTTTATTTTTTAATCTCAAATTTAAATTCTACTACACCATAATCTAAACTTTTTGATATCATGGGATATCCCGCATCATTTATAATATGGAGCATAGCCCTATTTCCTGCTAGAACTGACCCAGAAAAATATTTATAATTCAATTCTCTAGCGATTTTTACCATATAATTTAATAATAGCTTAGTAATTCCGTTTTTACGCCAATCTTCATGGACTACAAAGGCAAGTTCGGCGGTTGTTGGACTTTCTGTTCGAAAAAATGCCCCGGAAGCTATGATTTTTGAGACTCCATTTTCGGAGTATTTTCCAACTAATATCATATTAGTAGAATAATCTATATTAACCAAAGGTTGGACCATTTTATGGCGAAAATCTCTTCTTACGGTAAAGAACCTTAAATATCTATCGTGTTCACTCAATGAGTAATAAAGCTCTTGAAGCATTCTCTCATCAGTCGTTTTAACGGGGCGAATCTTAATTTTTTTTCCATTTTTAAGGGTAAAGATGGTTTCATATTTTTCAGGATAAAGACTTAATCTCCCTTCTATAGATATTGGTAACTTTTGATCGGAATACACATAATTACATTTCTTAGCATATTTCAATAGGTCTTCTCTAAAATCAGGATGGGCAATACTTATTAGTTGTAAAACTCGCTCTCGTATGCTTTTACCGAAAAGATATGCAATTCCCCATTCGGTTACAATATAATGGACATCGCCACGAGTGATAACCACTCCCGAACCCGGTTGAAGGAAAGGAACTATTCGAGATAATACTGTACCGTCTTTTAGAGTTGTTGTACTTGGAACTACTATTATTGGTTTTCCATCTTTTGATCGATTTGCCCCTCGTATAAAATCTACCTGCCCTCCAATACCACTATAAAATTCGGATCCTAATGAATCTGAATTTACTTGTCCAGTTAAATCAACAGTTATAGCGGCATTTATTGCTACTTGTTTATTGTTTTGACTGATAATAAAGGGATCGTTACAATATTTACACGAGTGAAATTCTACAATTGGATTATTATCAACGAAATCATAGAGCCGTCGGGAACCCATTATAAATGAGCAGATGATCTTTCCTTTGTGGATTGTCTTTTTTAATCCAGTTATTACTCCGTTCTCAACTAGATCTACAATCCCGTCTGAAAAAACCTCACTATGTACCCCCAAATCCTTCTTATCATGTAATTCAGCAGCGATTGAATTTGGAATTGTACCAATACCCATCTGTATTGTTGATTCATCTTCTATCAATGAGGCTACATATTTACTTATTTTTATTGCGGTTTCATCCGGAGGATCATAATTAAATTCAATAATATCATGATTAGACACTACAAATGCATCAATTTTATCCATATTAATTAATGAATCTCCTAGTGTACGTGGCATTTTAGGATTAATTTCAGCAATTACGTAGTCTGCGGCCTCAGCTATTGGTTTTGCTATGTCTACATTAATTCCATAACTGCAAAACCCATACTCATCAGGAGGACTGACTTGTAAAAGTGCTGTTTTTATATGCATTTGCCCTCTTTCGAAGAATCCAGGTATATCTGAAAGAAGCATAGGGGTATAGTCTGCACTGCCATTTTTTATTGCTCCTCTAAGATTATCACTAATAAAAAAAACATTATGACGAAAAAGATCATCCCTTCCCCCCGCAGTTTTGTAATAATCAAGGTCCGAGAGGCTTACAAAATGTATCATTTCTACGTCTTGCAGTTCTGAACTAAAGTTAATGAGCATTTGTGTAAGATCAAGAGGTTCAGAACATCCTGAATCAATAAAAATTCGATCTCCCGGTTGAATAAACTCTTTTATAGCATCCTGAGCGGAGACTTGTTTATCTTTATATCTATCTAGTTGGGATGATATATCCCTATCAATTTCTTTAGCCAATTATAACACCTAATTTTTAAATAAAATTTGGACGATCTTAAATATGTTGTTCTTATATTTTTAAATTTTTGAAATATTTTTTAGGAATAATGAAATCTGCTATCTTATAACTAATATATGTAAAGTTTGGATTAGTTTTTTCATTTTTGATTATTTAATACTTTAGTTTTAAAGAAAATAATTAAAATTTAAATGGTACTATAGATATATCTTCTTCCTCAAATCCAAGAGCTGTTATAAATGAATATGAAACTTTATTATCTTCATAAACTGTACATTTTAGCTCTATGACTTCTTTTTCCTTAAAATAGTCCCAAATGGCCATACCCAATCTTGTTCCTAATCCTTTACGTTGGAGTTCAGGAACAACACCTAATGCTCCTATCACACCAATTTTATTAGTATCCCCTATTAAATATATTATAGCAAAGCCTTTATCAATAGAATTAACTTTAGCTATTAAAATAAGTGTATCAGAATCTTTTAATAATTTTAATAATTTCTTTTTCGATAGGTTATGAAAAGGCATAGTAGTAGAATGCCATGCTTGGTCATATAATTTTATTATACTATCCACGTCTTCTTCTACACCTTTTCGAATTTCAGCAGATATTATATTATGCTCAATTTTATCTTTTAACATTTCCTCGAATTCTTTAGTAATTTTTTTAACTGAGAGCCTCAGTTGGATATATTTTTCATGAGGATTGAATAAATTATTGATTCTTCTATTAAACTTCCCAAAAACCGATCTTTTTATCGACATATTATTTTCCTAAATCACTTCTTATTTTAATTTCTATTTATGGTAAAACAAATTATAGAAAAAATTTAAATAATTTAATTTGAAATATCTATAGCAAAATTCACGACACCAAATTCAATGTTTTTGAAGATCAAGGGATAAGAGCTATTATTTATAATATGGAGCATTGCTTTATTTTCGAGAAGAACCGTACCAGAAAGATATTTATAACTCATTTCTCTAGCTAATTTAACTAGATAATTTAATAAAAATTGTGCTATTCCCTTCTTACGCCATTTTTCATGAACTACTATCGCGAATTCTGCTGTTGATGGCTTTTCAGCCTTTGCTATTGCACCCGATGCAATTATCTTTTGTTCGGCTTTTTCAAAATATTCACCAACTACGATCATTTTAGTTGAATAATTAATATTAACCAAGGGTTGGATTTTTTTATGGCGAAAATCACGAACAAATGAAAAAAATCTTAAATATCTATCATGGGAATCTAATGAATAATAAAGTTCTTGAAGCATTCTTTCGTCAGTTGGTTTAACAGGGCGGATTTTAATTATCTTTCCATTATTTAATTTAAAACCTGTTTCATATTTTTTAGGATAAATACATACCCTACCATCTATACAAACAGGTAGTTTTTGATCAGAATATAGATAATGCCATTTTTTTGCATATTCCAATAATTCTTCTCGAAAGTCTGGATGAGCAATGCTAATCATTTTTAAGACTCTCTCTCTAATACTTTTTCCGTAAAGATAAGCTATGCCCCATTCTGTTACAACGTAATGAACATCACCTCTCGTTATAACTACACCGCTGCCAGGAGTTAAAAAAGGCTCAATTCTCGATATAACTTTTCCATTTGGTAAAGTTGCCGTACTAGGAAGTACAATAATAGGCTTTCCTTCAATAGCCCGAGCAGCACCTCTTACAAAATCCACTTGTCCTCCAATACCACTATAAAATTGGTGTCCAATAGAATCAGCATTAACCTGTCCCGTTAAATCGACAGAAAGTGCCGCATTTATGGCAACTTGCATTTTGTTCTGACTAATAATAAACGGATCATTACAATAATCACTTGGATGAAATTCCACAAAAGGATTATCATCTACAAAATCGTATAGTCGACGTGATCCCATAACAAAAGATGTAATAATCTTTCCTTTATGTAGTGTCTTTTTTTTACATGTAATTACTCCTTCTTCGACAAGATCAACAATGACATCTGAAAAAACTTCACTATGCACACCTAAATCTTTTTTATCTATTAATTCAGTGGCTACCGCATTCGGTATTTTTCCAATTCCCAATTGAATGGTTGATTCATCATCAATAAGAGAAGCGACAAATTGTGCTATTTTTGTAGCAACTTCATCAGGAGGGTCATATTTATATTCAATTATATCGTGATCAGACATAATAAACGCATCAATATCGTCCATATGAATGAACGAATCACCCAAAGTTCGGGGCATTTTTGGATTAATCTCAGCAACAACAATATCCGCAGCTTCAGCAATCGGTTTAACAATATCAACATTAATCCCATAACTGCAAAATCCAAATTTATCTGGAGGACTTACTTGAATCAAGGCAGTATCTATATGCATTTGACCACTTTTAAATAATTTTGGAATTTCTGAGAGTAAAATTGGAGTATAGTCGGCTAAACCGCTTTTAATGGCATTTTGGAGACTTTTTCCAATGAAGAAAGCATTATGTCTAAATAAATCTTCTATTCTTCCTACGGTTTTATAATAGTCAAGATCGCTTAGACTTAAGAAATGTAAAATTTCTACATCAGGGAGTTTTGGAGAGAACTCTATTAATTTATGTGTAAGATCTAAAGGTTCTGAGCATCCTGAATCTATAAAGATATGATTAGCAGGTTTTACAAATTCTTTGATTACATCGTTTATTAAAAATTTTTTACTATTATACTTCTCTAATATATCATTATCTAGATTTTTCGACAATAGTACCACCATATAGATATTATATTATAATAATTAAAATTGTTATTTTTCTTTATTGAGAACATTATTTAACTTTTCTAAATCAGTGAGCTCTACATCAGCAAAATAATTATTAATTAATGAAGATACTTTTTTCAAGGTTTTTTTAAGTATTTCTTATCGCTTTTTTCAGTCTACAGAAGATCATGATCAATTTTTTACTCTATGTAATTAAGTTATTTTATACGAATTTAAACTTTTAGCTTGGATTAACATCTTAAATGGAAGCATAATTAAAGGAGAAAACCTAAATCCAAAGCATAGCAAGTTGATGAAGAACTGAAAAACTCAATATAGATAAATGGATAGGTCCACAGATTATGTTGATAAATACGAAGAAAATAAAAATAAAAATTACCTATATAGAATCATACTCTATTTTAAAATAAATTAAAAATGTTAATTTGAAACATTATGCCTGAAGAGGATAACAATTTAAAATTTTTCGAGGAGCCATTATTTGTAAATCTATTACTTTTCGTCATTAGCTTAACGCTCGTTATTTTTAAATTAATTTTTGCTTTTTTAACCAATAGCTTAGCACTTCAAGCAGATGCTTTTGATGCTATAACAGACATTGTCATGTATATAACTGCTTTTATTGGGATATTATTTACAAAAAAGAAGCCGAATAAAAAGTTTCCTTATGGGTATTATAAGATTGAAAATATAATTAGCTTAATAATTTCAATATTAATTTTCATTACAGCCCTTAATATTATTTTCCAAGCGTTTTCAGATATAATTAATTTTGTGAGTGGAAATCCAAAAGTAATACATTTTCAGCTATATATTTTTATATTCTTGATTATATCTTTTATGATATCTATATTTTTAGTATTATATTTGAAATTAATAAGCAAAAAAACAGGGTCACCAATAATCGAATCAGAAGCTAATGAAAAGTTATTTGATATTTTTATATCTTTCTCAGTGCTTATAGGATTTATAGGAGTATTATTCAATTGCTACATTTTAGATTCTGTTATTGGATTAATTATTGCCGGTTTTATTTTTAAGGGAGGATATGATATTTTTATTAAATCGACAAAAACTTTGCTTGATGCTGTAATAGATTTTGAAGAAAGAACTGAACTCTATAATTTAATCGAGCAAATACCGAAAATTAAAAAAATCGATAATATGGAAATAAGATCTTACGGTAAATTTATTTTTTTAGAAGTAGAGATCAGTTTAAATAAAAATTTCCCATTATTTCAAGTTAATGCACTAAAAAATGATTTAACGCGTAAAATAAAAGAAAAATTTCCTTCAATATTTAAATTAATAATAATTGTGAAAAGCCAGGATAAGAAAATTATCAAAATTGCGGTTCCGTTAAAAAATAATAGAGGGTTAGACTCAATTATTTCAAATCATTTTGGAGAATCTCCTTTTTTTGGATTTTTAGAATTTCAAGAGGGGAATCTCTCTACATCTGAGATAATTTCGAATAAATTTGCACATGAAGAAAAAAGAAAAGGAATATTAATCTCTGAATGGTTAATAGCTAAAAAAATTGATGGCTTAATCTTAAAAGAAGTTCTGAAAAAAGGACCTTCCTTAATCTTCAATAATAGTTTTATAGAAGTAACTCTTTCCGATTTAGAAAATTTTGGTGAAATAATCCAAAATGAAAAAGAAAAATTAAGGAAGGAGGAATGAATTAAATTTTTCTACTCAATTTATTCTAACCTAAAGATGAATTCTTAAATTAAATAAAAATAAAAAAAAAAGAATAATTATGGATATAAATCATTTTCTTCAAGGTAGACCTTAATTGCAGAAATTTTCCAACATAGTTGATGATATTCAGGGGATAAATCAAATATTTTTTCTGCTCTTTTAATAACATCATCTTCAGAATATAATCCCCATCCTTTCTTTAAAAGTAATTCAAATTCAGCAAGTTCCCAACATAACACATCGTAAGGGAATTCTTGTTCTAGAAGGTGGTTAGCAGAATATTCAATTTTTTCTCTAAACTTTTTATCTTTTTCAATTTCTAACGTTAATTCTTCTATATTTATTCCTCTCTTCCCTCCAGAACAAATTTCAATTTTACTATACATTTTTTTTACCACCTCACACATTTTTTTATAATTTTTTCACATTTCTAATTAATAAATATATGCCATTAAATTTAAATGTATCGAATAAAAGTCATGAGGAAAAGTCTTTCATCGGATGATATTCGGTATCTTTAAATATTTTAGTTTATTTATATTATATGGAACTATGAAAAAAAAATTAAAACAAAACAATAAGAAAAGAAGTGAGTGAAAAGTGATTCTTAATGAAGGAATATTTATTCATGAGGAAAAAAGTAGGATTAACTTAAAATTAGATATGGAAGAAGAATTAATACCTCAAATTGAGCATAAGGCAAATACTCTTTTAGAAGAAATGAACCCTTACGAATATCTGTGTTTGAAACTTGCTGAAAACCAATTAATTTATCAAAAAGGTTGTGGAAGTTATTCTGAAAAAGATATATTTAAAAAATTTAAAGAGATATATTATCTCTCTCCTGAATATCATGAATTATGTTGGCAAATTGCAAAACTAGAAGTTTTTTTTGCTGAAAAAAGTGTAGTCTGCATTTGTATATAGAAAAATAGGGATATCCATTGCTCTAATGAGTTAAAGTTAATATGTAAGGATAATGATTTCAAGAGGCATTTATTTATACAACCTTAATTTAATTTTAAATTCCCTACTAAAAATTTAAATTATTATATTAGGATTTGAAGGAGAATCAATTGAATTTTATAATGCTGATATTTTATCATGAATATATATTTTTAAGCTTCTTTAATGCTTTTATTAGGAAATAAAAATTAATAGCATAGTTCCAATTCCTGCTAAAATTAAAACTAATTGTCTTAAACTGTATTTCAAACCTACTTTCTGATGAAGTTCTGGAGTTAAATCTGATAAAGCGATATAAAGAAAACTTGCAGCTGAAATTGCCAAAATAAAAGGTATTGCTTCGGAGATAATATCTAAAACAAAATAACCAATAATTGCCGCAGGAATTGTAGTTGATCCAGATAAAGTGTTATAGAAAAATGCCTTCTTTTTCGAATAGTTTTTATCGAGAAGGACAGCAAGATCACCTACTTCTTGGGGAATTTCGTGAGCTATTACGGATAAACTCACAGCAATACCAATATAAAAATTAACAAGAAAGGCAGCGGCAATTACAATGCCATCTATAGAATTATGAAATGCGTCTCCAATAAGAATTATAGGTCCTGCAGCTGAATCTGTAATCTCACACTCAGTATCATGACAATGACGCCAAATGACTAATTTTTCCAAAATGAAGAAAAACAGAATACCCCCTAAGAAAAAGATCATAACCATTTGTAGCCCGTCCCTTGCTCTTGTTATAGCGGTAGGTAACATTCCTAATGTGGCTGCTGCTAGTAAAGTTCCAGTAGCATAAGCAACCAAAATTGAAACAAGCGATTTTTGAACAGCTTCCCCTAATTCAATAAAAACTATTGCTACTAATATTGCTCCAATACTACCTAAAAAACTAAAAAGTATAATCCAAAATAGAATATTTCATCACTCATTATTTTTATTAAATATTATTAAATATAATTAGTTGAAATAAATTCATTGGAACTAATTATTTTTAGGATCTTGTATTGTATAATTCTTAAAAGGTTTTTCATATCTCTACTATCCCTAAGAGTCGATAATTCTATTTAGAAAAAAAAAAAAGGTAATAATTAAATATCTCGAATTGCCTTTTGTTTAGCTGATTTTTGTTCTTCTGTTAGTTGTGCCTCGCCTCTTCTGACAAGAAACATAAATACTAATGCTGCTATGAAGAAAACGTTACATATCAAGAATAAATAGATATTACCCATAAAATCAACAAATATGCCTACTAAAAAGGGACCTAAAATAGCTGCTAAGAAACTAAAAAAATAGTATACTCCTGTATAGGTACCAATTTTTTTCTCGTTCGGAGCCATTTCCCACACTATCACAATTGAATTGATATTAATCAATGCCCATCCGCATCCCGCTATTATGAAAAATATTATTATTATCACAACATTGGGATTCAGAAAAATTATGAAATTAGCGGTGATAAATAATATAAGTCCAATTTTTATGGATGTTCTTCTTCCAATTTTTGGAGATATAATACCCGCTGGAATAGCCATTAATATAAAGGGAACTGCCACAAAAAGTAAGAGACCCCCAGCAAATCCACGTTCTAAACCTAAAACATCAACAGCGTATATACTAAAAAGCGCCTCAAGTGCTTGATATCCTACGAACCAAGAAAAGATTGCTATAAGCATAAATAAAGTGCTTTTATCTTCTTCGGCAAGAATATCTTGAAAGCTTTCAATTAATCCTGGCTTTGCTTTCTTCTCTGTTTTAACTTTTTTTCCCTCGCGAGCCTCCAGTTCTAATATTTGTTGGAATGCAAAGGATTCCGTTTCTTTAATAGTTAATAGCATAACAATCAACGAGGCCACCATTATTATTGAAACTAAGGCAAACGCAAGAAATAAACTATAAGGAACAACGAGGAAATTTAATCCGTATGCAATAATCGCACCTACACCCCCCATGAGATTAATTATTGCATTACCTTTACTTCTATGAATTGGTATTATAAAATCTGGCATCAGTGCTACAGCTTGAGATCGATAAAAGCCCATACTCACATTAAAAAAAAACATCCATAATAGCAATAACCACAAGGGATCCGTGGCAGTATTTATGGTCGCAATTAATAAGAAAAAAAACGCCGCAGAAGGGACTCCTATAATTAAATAAGGAATTCTCCTGCCGAGCCGAGTACGAGTATTATCGGATTTCGATCCCATAATCGGTTGAAGAATGATACCAACAACATTATCCATTGCCATCCAGGCACCGACAAGTGCATATGAAGCTAAATATTCGAAAAGCATAATATTCACTTGTGTATTATACATGGACCAGGCGATTCCAGTAGTAAAAAAAGCTAAACCAATCAAAAACGTTTTACTAACTAAAAATTTATCTTTTTCTGAAGTTTGCAATAACAACACCTATAAAGTTTTATTTTCAATTATTAATATTTTTTGAAATGTTATTCAATTATTATAAATCGTATAAAATATTTAAATCTTTTGGATTCTCCAAATGATATTAGGTATATTTCTTATAATCCAGAATTATATTCGATCTATCCAATATTTTTTTATAAAATATAAGAATTAATATACTATCAAAATCAGTTGGTTTTAATATAAAAAAAGTTAATATTCCTGTTGCTATAGTAATTGTTAGTACAAAAGATATTGATCAAACTATTAACATAATTACTGATAGTCGATTCATCAATTTTGCATTTATAATATCAAAGTAAAGACAGATATTATAATAGAATCAGTAAAAGATTTCGTAGTTCCTATAAATTTTCAAATTGAGAAACATCTTCATCTTGAATATCGATCTAATTAAGGATTGATAATATTAATAGAAATAAAAAAAAAATTAAATTGGATTATTTACTTTTAGATGTTTTTTATTTGAACTTGAAATGATAATCTCTTTAGGGTCAATCTTTTTTATTGCTATATAGTTTTGATTTAAAAGCTCAGCAATTAGTTTTTCTCCTCTTGATGTACGGATTATTACAGTTGACCAACCTTGTTCAGACCCTTGATTGCCAACTGAAATATCTGAAAATTCTTAACTAGTTTATATTCCAGTTTATCAAGGTTTTGAAGCTCATATTCTTGATTACATATTCTACAAATTAAAACTCCATTTCTTGGAATTAGCAGTTAGAACAAAATTTCATGTTTTCTCACCATTATTAAAAAGGGAATTATTTCCTCCTGCTATAATGAAGTA
>Ga0114922_10006225_pt1 | contig 10973 bp, 7 predicted proteins | sample AartaG_FD_100975 | JGI IMG/M metagenome (GOLD analysis project Ga0114922, IMG submission 100975) | Deep subsurface microbial communities from Aarhus Bay to uncover new lineages of life (NeLLi) - Aarhus_00045 metaG | ecosystem: Environmental > Aquatic > Marine > Oceanic > Sediment | place: Aarhus...
CTTGTCAACGTCGGTGATGAACGGGATGCCGCTGATGTCGGCGGCCTCGTGGGTCAGGCAGGCCAGGTCGTCACGCGAGATGTGCTCCAGCGCGAACTTCCTGCTGCCGCACATGAGCTGGCGGAGGCCTTGGGCGAGCCGCTCGTAGTAGGTATAGAGCCCGATGGCGCCGGTCGGCAGCTTCTCGAACTCCTTGTCGCCCAGTTCCTTTCGCAACTCGCCAGCGGTCACGAAGATCTCGTCTATCTTGTTCCCGAAGCGCTCAATATAAACGGGGATCTGACCGTCGACGATAGCCCGCCCAATGGTCTTGCCCACCATGGCGGCGGCGATCGGAGCGCGGGCCATGCCGATAAGCTTCACGAAGGGCGCGCCTAAAGCCAATCCCTTGAAGATCTGGTCCTCGAAGGTGAACCCACCGGCAGGTGCCAGCGCGGGTACCTTCATTCCCTTGCCGGCGAGGACCTTGGCGTATTTGTAGAGCAGCGAATGCAATTCGACGGGAGGCACGCCCCATTCGTTCATCATCCGCCAGGGGCTCATGCCGGTGCCACCACCGGCACTATCGACGGTGAGCAGGTCCAGTTTGTACTTGGTGGCGAACAGCACGGCACGGGCCAAGTCGGCCGGTCGGTACGCTCCGGTCTTGAGGAAGATATACTTGGCCCCGGCCTTGCGCAACTCCTCCACCCGCTGGGCGAACGCTTCCTCACTAACCATTCCGATGCGCGAATGGCGCTCGAATTCCTTGAACGCCCCGCGCTCGAACGCTTTGATGACGTCCGCATCGGTCGGATTGGGCAACACGATGTAACCGCGCTCGTAGAGCATCTGGGCCTTCTTCAGGTTGGTGATCTTGACCTCACCGCCGATGTCCTTGGCCCCCTGGCCCCACTTGAGCTCGACGTGCTCGACCCCCAGCTTCTCAATGGCGTATTCCTGCGTCCCCAGACGGGTATCTTCGACGTTGGCCTGGCAGATAATGGCTCCATAGCCGTCACGCTGGTGGTCTTTGTAGAGACTGACCCGGCGCTTCAGGTCCACGGTATCGACCACGTGTCCGTTTTTGATGGTTGCTTCTGGATCCATGCCGACCACGTTTTCGCCGATAGTCAGCCCTGTGCCGGCCAGGGCGGACCCGATGGCCAATCCCTCCCAGTTGTTTTTGGCTATATTGGTCGAGCCAATACCGGGAATAATAAACGGCATGCGAAATTTGATGCCCTTGTCGTGTCCGAAGCGGACCTCAAGGTCGACTGCCGGGAAGATGGCCTTGTCGCTGTCGGCTTCAATGCCGTACGCCCCGACCGCGGTGCCCATGATGTTGAAGTGCGAGTAGTCAACCGGATAGGTCTTCTCCGCAGCGGTGGTGATTACGCCGAATGGCTGCGGGTAGATCACCTCGTGACCGCGGTAGGCGGACTTGCCGATCTCGCACATGCCGATGCAGCCGTCCACGCAGGTCACGCACATACCCGATGAGGGCGTAATGGAACCTTCGGTTCTGTTCTTGGTAAGAGTGGCAGCCGAAGAATTTATCCTTGAGAGTGACATTGACATCGAGTCTACTCCTCCGTTCGTTATTCTTTCTCTATTTCACAGGCAACACAGGGGGACATATAACACATCATGTCGTCGAACTGTTCCTTTTCGACGCAAGGCGGGCTCAGATTGGCGCAGGCGCCACAGATAGCTTTTTCCGGCTCGTTGTAGGTGCAGCGAAGCTGGCAGGCGGGACATACGTACATGCAGCCGCCGCACAGCCGGCATACTTCCGACTTGATATCAAACGGCGTGCCGATGCTGCGAGTCTCGCCCCGCCCGCGAAAGCCAATGGCCTTGGCCATCATCTGCTCCTCGCACATTCGTACGCACAGCCCACAGAGGATGCAATCCTCGTACTCTTGCCGGAAGCGCTGCTGCCGCACGTCGTGGGCCGCGGCAAGGTCCTGGATCGTCTTCGACTGCGGGCACGAAGCCAGCAGCAGTTCCAGAACCATCTTGCGGGCCCGCAGAACGCGTGAAGAGGCCGTTCGCACCTTGAGGCCCTCCTGGGCCGGGTAAGTGCACGAACTGACCAGCTTCGCCCTCGGCCCCTCCCCGATCTCGACCACGCACAACCGGCAGGCACCGTACGGCGACAGCCCCTCCATGTGACACAGGGTTGGGATGGGAAAACCGAGGAACTGCGCAGCCTCGAGTAGCGTCGTGCCTTCCTCGACCGATGTTTGCAGGCCGTTGATCTGTAAGGTTATCATGCCGTCTCTCCCACGGCAGCCGCGCTCGCCGTCTCGCTTTCTTCCGGCTGAGTGAACTCCAGGTCACATCGCAGGCATCGCCGGGCCTCTCTCGTGGCATCTTCGATGGTATACGACAGTTCCACTTCGTCGAAGTTCTCTTTGCGCGATGCGGCGGGAACCACGGGCGGTTCGACCCGGTCGGCTTCCTCGATCTCCTCGTCTTCGAGCGGAACCGGCTCAACGTAGACATCCGGCAGCAGCACCGCCCCCGGTTGCTTGAGTTCTTCACCGCGCAAGTAACGGCCTATCATCAAAGCGACCCTCTTCCCGGCGGCGATGGCCTCAACTACGGTGTTGGGGCCTGTGACCACGTCTCCTCCGGCAAACACACCCGGTCGATTGGTGGAAAGCGTTTCCTCATCAGCCTTCATTGTTCCCCAATAAGTCAGCTCAATCCCCATCGAAGTGGTGTGGTCGATGTCAGGGATGTCACCAATTGTGACGATCAGGGTATCCAAATGTATGACGTGTTCTGTTCCAGGCATGGGAACAGGTCTGCGTCTGCCGCTCGAATCAACATCACCCAATCGGTTTCTGATACACTCGATTCCCGCAAGACGTCCTTTGTCGGTGAGAATTCGTACGGGGCTCGTCAGGGTTTCCAGCTTGACGCCTTCCTCAAGAGCTGCATCGATGTCCTTCTCTTGGGCGGGCATCTCCTCACGCGTACGGCGATAGAAGATGGTCACGCTTTCGACGCCTCTCTGACGCAGCGCGACGCCGGCGGCATCCACCGCGCTATCACCGCCGCCAATGACGCCCACACGTCCTTTGGCCAGTTTCTCGCCGCGAAGATTGAACGCTTTGAGGAACTGTATCGCCGGGAAAACACCGGGGGCATCTTCGCCTTCGAGGTTTAGTGGCCGACTCTTGTGGGCCCCCAGGGCCAGGAAGACCGCCTTGAACCCGTCCTCGAAAAGCCCATCGATCGTTACATCGCGGCCCAGGGCCATGTTGCACTTTAAAGTCACGTTGTCGTCGAGCAGTGATTCGATTTCCTTGCGCAGCGTATCCCGAGGGAGCCGGTAGGCGGGAATCCCACTGACCAGCATCCCGCCGGGGCGATCATCCGCCTCGTAAACCGTCGCCTTGTATCCGGCAAGGGACAGGTAATGAGCGGCGGTAAGTCCAGCCGGACCGGAGCCGATGACGGCAACCTTGGGCGCGTCCGCCTTCGTTTTCACCGTCCTTTGCGGACGATAGACGGATGGATCGACACGGTCGGTGACGAAACGCTTCAGGGCGCGGATGGCAACAGGAGCCGTCCCCGACGTGCCGCATCGGCACTGGCTCTCGCATGGATGAGAGCAAACCCGGGCACAAACCGATGGAAACGGGTTGGCCTCCCTGATGACCTGGTACGCCTCCTCGTATTCGCCCCGTGCTATGTAGGCGACGTAACGCCACGCCTCGGTATCTATAGGACACGCGGCTTGGCAAGGCGCTCCTACAAGCTCCTTGCAGACGAAGGCCCTGCATCTCTTATTCCGAATATGGTCCTCGTACTCGTGATGGAAGTACCGCAGCGTGGACAGGACCGGGTTCGACGCCGTCTGGCCCAGGCCGCACATGGTCGTGTCCTTGACCGCGATCGCCAGTTCCTCGAGCAGGTCGAGTTGATCGAGTGTACCTCTCCCCTCGGAGATGTCCTCCAGGATTTCGTACATCCGCTGGGTACCCTTCCGGCAGGTGTAGCACTTGCCGCAAGATTCGCCCTTGAGGAAGTTCATGAAGTACTTGGCGACATCGACCATGCACGTGTTCTCGTCCATGACGATCATGCCGCCGGAACCCATGATCGATCCGGCCTTAGCCAGGCTGTCATAGTCGATGGGCAGATCGAACCTGTCAGCCGGGATGCAGCCGCCGGAAGGACCACAGGTCTGCACGGCCTTGATTTTCATCTTGCCCGAAGGTCCGCCGCCGAGGTCGTAGACCACCTCCCCGATGGTGATGCCCATGGGCACCTCGACCAAGCCGGTATTCCTGGCTTTACCCACCAGACTGAAGATTTTTGTGCCGGTGTTCCCCTTTGTGCCGACCGTGGCGAACTGGCTGGCACCGTCGGCGATGATGAGGGGGATGTTGGCCCAGGTTTCGACGTTGTTGATGGCCGTCGGCTTGCCGTCGATACCCCTTTCGATTGGGAAGGGCGGTCGCTGGCGCGGCTCACCCATCTTGCCCTCGATGGACCGTATGAGTGCCGTTTCCTCGCCACAGACAAACGCGCCGGCGCCTCTGACCAGCTTGATGTCAAAGGAGAAACCGGTTCCCAGAATGTCCTCACCCAAGAGCCCGAACTCGCGACACTGGCGCATGGCGATGATCAGGTGCTTGATGGCCAGTGGGTACTCATGACGCACGTACACTACGCCTTCGTTCGCCCCGGTGGCGTAACCACCGATCAGCATACCTTCGATGATACTGTGCGGGTTACCCTCCAATACGGCTCGATCCATGTACGCGCCCGGATCGCCCTCATCCGCGTTACACACCAGGAACTTGCCGTGTCCGTTTTGCTGCTTGGCCAGAAGCTCCCACTTTGCCCCCGTAGGGAAACCAGCCCCGCCCCGGCCACGAAGACCGGAGTGTTTAATCTCCTCGACAACCCAGGTCGGCGTACCCTTGGCGAGGGCCTTGGCCAACGCCAAGTAGCCACCATTCCTCATGTAGTTGAAGATACGGATCGGATCGATCTTCTCGTTGCGTGCGAGAATCCTCCGCACCTGGGTCTTGAAGAACGGAATGTCGCCCTGCTTCTCTATCGCCGCGCCAGTAACGGGATCCACAAAGAGCAGATCATCAAGCACTTGGTTGTCGCGGACGGCCTCAACGATTCGGACCATCTGCTTGACGTCCACCCTGGGGTAGAAGGTCCCTGTCGGCTTGATAAGTACCGACGGTTCGGCTTCGCAGAATCCGTGGCAACCTGTGATGCGCAGGCGTATCTTGTCCGTTAGACCTCTGTTGAGAAGCTCCCGCTTGGCTACACGGATTAGATCGTTAGCCCCGCTCGCCTGGCCACAGGTGCCTGCCGGTATCACTATCGCCGGAATGCTGTAATCTCTGTCGGAAACAAGGCGATCCTGTAACTCCTTGAACTCTTCTATGGACGTTAGTCTTGCCATGAACTTGTCCTGTAGAACCCGTTGTGGCACCGCCGTCTCGGCGGTGGAGACACAGGCTCTGGCGCCTGTGGCACGAGTGTTGTCCGGTAGCGCCCTTAGAAGCCGCCACCCTCCAGGTCCAACATGTGTCCCTTGCATCCGCGCCGCGCGCAAATCTGGACCATGCCTCCTGCTCGAACGATCATGGAGACCATCGGCGCGCTACAAAGCGGACAACTGGAGGCGCCTTTCAGCTCCGCGTGACAGTGTGGGCAGAAAAAGTCCAGCACGGTGTCCATGGGAATCGGATACTCGGATTCAACCGTGAAACTGCCGTAAAGCGAAGACAGCCTGAACCAGCCGTGCTTGCGCTCGAAAGACACCGTCACGCGAACGGACGGCGAGCCGTCGATAAGGTGATTCGGATCCATCAGGCTGTGGTTGCACCGCGAACAACTGACGGTAAGGATGAAGTCGCGCAGGTCCGCCTTTAGCTCGGCTTCATCAAGCCCCACACGTGTCTTTTCGATAATCTGCTTGACGCGTGTGGATTTAATGTTGGAGAAGTAGTGGCCGTCCATGACGGCGATCGGCCCGAGCGCACAAGCCCCAAGACAGTTCACCGTCTCCAGCGTAAACTCCCTGTCGGGGGTTGTCTCACCGGCACCGACCCCCAGTTGCCGCTCGAACTCCACCGCGACCGTCGGCGCCCCGCGGACGTGACAGGCCGTGCCCATACAGACCGAGCAAAGATGCTTGCCACGGGGCTTTAGGCTGAACGACTTGTAGAACGTGGCCACTCCGTAGATGTCAACCAGAGACCGGCCCGTCTGATCAGCCACCACCTTCAGGGCCTCGGCAGGCAGGTAGCTGTACTCCGCTTGGATTTCCTCGAGGATGGCAATGAGCCCGCCGCGATCGCCTTCGTGCTTTTCGAGGATGCCCAGGATAACCGTCTTCATGCAATTCCTCCGCTGAGGGAAACCCAGCTTCAATCACGCCTGAGCCAGACTTGCAGCGCCCAGCGGCGGGTGGTGCGCTCACGTGTCAAGTAGAACACCACGAAGTCCGTGGTGCCGCCAGCCGCCAGTTTCCCACCCTTCCTCGCGTTTTCAGCAAGGCAAGCTTCGTCAGGGAGCGTAACGGCAGGATACGTGGCCAGCAAGTACCGTGCCACAAACCGACATCACGAAGTGCTGACGTGACTGCTGATCGTCCGCGTGAGTCGCGTGGAGTATGGGCGAATCAGCACCACGTGGAGGATTCGCCACAGCGTGGGAGCGACTCAACTGAAAGCTGTCAGGGGGTCGCCCGCGCGATCACACACCGCGGCTTCTTCTTCCGTCGACCTTGATCCGAAGCGGTGCGGGCAGCCGTACGTGCTTGACAAACCGTGTTTCCCCCACGCCCTGCTGCTTCTCGAGCCGATCCCAAGTGCCGCGTGCAGAAGATGCTCGGCGGCAGGCGCACCACGCTCAACAACAGCGACTACTCCGACGCGGCTACGGTGGCCATCAAGGTCAAGGTCGCCGGCGACGACATCAGGGTGTAGGAAGCCGGCCAGTCCCAGTGGGACGGCTCCGACAGCACCGACACGATCACCTGAGGCGGCGTGGCCCGCCAGCGGTCCTCGGGGGGTCGGTCCTGGGGACAGTTCGAGCGCTTCGGATTGACCGTCGGACGGGCGGCATCGCTTGTGTACGGTCTTGACCATACCCGATACTTATGCCGCCGGCGCACGGACGGCTCCAAGCCGACCTAGTGTCGCGTCACTCGTAAATCTGCGGGTTGCCGATCAGGCCTGCAAGACAGAACCGCGACCGTGAGGGAGCGGAGATACGCCGGACGGTGTCCAGACGGGTAACCACTTCCTAACGGGCGCGGTTCGGATAACCCGCAAGAACAGGTGTGACGCTACACTAGCAGCCGGGCTGTGCCCGTCGGTCCGCAGTCTCCCGCAAGCAAGAGATTCGGGCCCATATGGCGACATTCAGCGGCAGATGCTAAGCTGGCCGCTACACGATCCCCTCCGCGACGGAAACGTGAAATGAGCACGCTGCGCATTCAACACATTCCGGGCGAAGGCGAGCCGCGATTCCAGGTGCTTCGCGTCAGCGACACGAAGCACACGCCCCCGGCCGCGATCCGGCCGCCGGTGGGCTTCCCCGTGAAAGGTCGCCCGGACAGCGATCTGGTGCGCGAACTGCAATGGTATCTGGAGGAATTCCTGGGCTACCCGTTCCCACCGCAGACCGAGCGTGCCGACCGCGTGCTGTCCGCGTTGAAAGCGTGGGGGCGCCAGGCGTTCGACGCCCTGTTCGACAACCGCCAGGCCGGCAAGTTTCTGGATGAGGCCGCGGAGCTGCAGTAGCATCTGGAGGAGTTCCTCGGCTACCCATTCCTACGGAGACTGAGTACGCTACCCACGTCGCGTCATTGCTCGCGCGTCTGACGGCGGATAGTATAGCGAATTATCACGACGGCGCTACCGTGCCCGTTGACCCCGGCCGTGCGGCCAAGGACCCGTACCATGAAGAAGGCAGAGTGTCTCGCGGACATGCTCCAGTCCTGCGATCCGCGCCCGCTACGGCGCGAAGAGCTTGATGGCTTCTTCGTCAACACATCCGCCGCCCGTGACCCCGTCATCAGCCGGCGCGACGAGATGCGTAAGCGTCTCGAAGCCAGCCCCGACGCGAACACCAAGCTCCTACTCTGCGGTCACGGCGGCTGCGGAAAATCCACCGAGCTCGTGAAGCTGGCCGACGAAGTCCAGCAGGCCTTCTTCAGCGTCAGCTTTTCCATCGCTCAGGAATGCAACCTGTTCCACGTTCCGATCGAGGACTTGCTGCTGGTGATGATGGAGCGCCTGCTCGCGGCCTGCGACGAAGCCGGGTTTGGCGACAAAGTCGCCAAGAGTGAGGAAACGCTCAAGTCGATCAACGAGTGGTTCGCCACCGAGTTGCAAATCACCGAGCAGAAGATCGAGGCCGGTGGCGGGGCGGAGGGGGGCATCGACACGTCGGCGAATCTGTTCGCAAGAACATTCGGTCTCCTCGTCAAGGCGACAACGTACATCCGGCGAGCCGACCAGCGCGTCCATCGCATGGCGCATGAGAAACCGCACCGTCTCAGCGAGCTTGCCGAACGGTGCAACCTGCTAATCAAGGCCGTCAAGCAGGCCCTTCACGAGGATGGTCGACGGCTGCTGGTCGTCATCGAAGATCTCGACAAGGTGAACCTGTCGGATGCCCGGCGAATCTTCTTCGAACAGCCCGCAGTCCTGGCCGAACTTGACACGAACATGATCTGCACGGTCCCGATCTTCCTGCTCCATTCCCCCGACCGGGCCGCGCTCGAGCAGCATTTCGCCATCGTGGAGTTGCCTATGCTGCGGGTCGTGGATTTCGGCGGCGCACCCTGCAAAGACGCCCGCGATGCAATAATGGAGATCCTCGACCGGCGCGTTGCCGGGGAGCTCGTCCAGCCGGACGCATTGGACGAGCTGATCGAAAAGAGCGGCGGCGTCCTGCGCGACGTCTTCGAGGTTCTGGTGGTCGCCTCCGGGGCGGCCGAGAGCCTCTTCAAGCAGGGCAAGCAGGACGCGGTGATTACGCCGGAAAACGTGCGCTACGGACTCAACCGGCGCAAGACCGAATACGCCCGGGCCATCACGACGATCGACCTGCCCAAGGACTGGCAACTTTTGACCAAGGACCTGTACGACAAGCTGCGCGAGTTGAAGGACGGCCCCGTGCGCGTGCTCCCCAGCGAACCGGCCACGATGGTGCTGCTCAAGGCCCGCGCCATTATGGAGTATAACGGTGAGGGCTGGTTCGCGCTGCACCCGCTCGTCGCCGAGCTGCTCGAAACCGTCAGCGATTGACCATGCCGCTCGAAGACCACACCAGCGCGCCGCTCGACGAATCGGACGTCGAATGGGAGCGTCTCTGCCGCTTCGTCGGTGCCGCCGAGGCTCCGCTGGCGTTGATCGAGATCGAGTCGTCGTTTCAGGCGGAACAGACAATCTCGGCCCTGGAGCGCAAGTGCCCCGATACGCGGGCGCGCGTTTTTCGCGTCACCACGGAAACGGACTCGGGTGCCCCCATCCGCTGGCTGAGCGAGCAACAGGCCGATGCGAACGTACACACGTTGTTCCTCGTTCTCATGACGGAAGATCGGCCGGGCAACGACGATGGGTCGCGCGCCTTTTGGACCTGGGCGAGCTCGCAGCGCGAGCGCTGGCGGCCCGCCGCCGGCAAGCTGGCCTTTGTCCTGACCCCGCCGCACGTCAACGATCTGGCGCGCCACGCGGATGCGCTTTGGGACTGGATCCCGCTGAAGTTCAATCTGCTCCGGCCGCGCGGCGCCGGCGCTGCGCAGGAGCGGTCTCAGATGGCCGACAGCCGGCCCCTGTCGGGAAACCCGGGCTTAGCCGCTCAGCGTCTGCCCGCGTTACGCGAGCAGTTGCTCCACGCTCGCGAGCGCGGGCTTGCGGAGTCCATTATCAGGCGTGAGTACGCCTGGCCGCTGTTCAAGGCGCTCAGCGATGCGAACCGTTTTCGTGAGGCCGAGGTGTTGTGTCGCAACGAGTTGGCCGGCGATTTCGCCGGCGAGCTGTCGGTCGAAGAACGCTTCGAGTGGCTGCTAACGCTGGGCTATTTGCACCTCGATCTGTGGCAACTGTCGGACGCCGAGCAGGCATTTCGCAAGCTCCACGAGCACGCCGGCAGGCAACGAAGCGACTCGGCGCTCGCCATAGCGATGTTCGGAATCGGAAGGGTCAAACAGGAGGCGCGCCAACTCGATGAGGCCGAGCAGTGGTACCGCAAGTCGCTGGCGATCGACGAAAAGCAGGGCAGCGAGCACGGCGCCGCGATCACTTATCACCAACTGGGGATTATCGCCGAGAAGCAGCGTGACTTCGCCGCGGCCGAGCAGTGGTACCGCAAGTCGCTGGCCATCTTTGAAAAGCTGGGCATCGAGCAGCACGCCGCGAGCACGTATCACCAACTGGGGATGATCGCCGAGAAGCAGCGTGACTTCGCCGCGGCCGAACAGTGGTACCGCAAGTCGCTGGCGATCAAAGAAAAGCAGGGCGACAAGCACGGCGCAGCGAGCACGTATCACCAACTGGGGATCCTCGCCCAGGAGCAGCGTGACTTCGCCGCGGCCGAGCAGTGGTACCGCAAGTCGCTGGCGATCGACGAAAAGCAGGGCGACGAGCACGGCGCCGCGATGACGTACGGTCAATTGGGCATCCTGGCGGGCCTGCGGGAGCAATTCGAGGAAGCCGGCAGGTGGTTGATCAAAAGTGTCCTCGCCTTCACCCGGTGGAACGACCGGCACGAGGCCGAACGAAACGCCGGGAACTTCATGGTGTGCTACGAACGCGCCCCGACCTCCGTGCGGGAGAAGTTGGCGGCGATGTGGGGCGAAGCCGGGCTGGGCGATTTGCCCGCCAGCGGCCCCGAGTCGCCGAACGACGCAAAGGAGGGTTGAGCCGGAAAAGACGCGTTGCCCGGCATCGAAACCGGCAGACATCGGCTTGGACAGACACCATGACACC
>Ga0114922_10006226_pt1 | contig 10971 bp, 5 predicted proteins | sample AartaG_FD_100975 | JGI IMG/M metagenome (GOLD analysis project Ga0114922, IMG submission 100975) | Deep subsurface microbial communities from Aarhus Bay to uncover new lineages of life (NeLLi) - Aarhus_00045 metaG | ecosystem: Environmental > Aquatic > Marine > Oceanic > Sediment | place: Aarhus...
ATCTTTTCGGGATGCTCGAGGAAGTGGCGGCAGCTCTCGGCAAGCTTCTCATACGGAACCGAAGTGAGCGGCACGCCCTCATAGGGATTGTCGGCGGGTTCCTCGCTCACCACGAAGCTCCCGTTGTTGAGTAGGAACGAAACGCGCACCTGCTCCAGTATCGCCGTCTCGTAATAGTGCATGTTGAGCACGATCCTCGAGCGCGCTATGTATTCGTCGCGCTCCTTGCCGTAGATCGCCGACAGATTGGCGATGCGGGCGCCGGGGATCTTGCCGAGGCGGTCGAGAATCTCCTGACGGCGCTCGTTGATGCTGCCGTAAAACAGCACATCGATATCCTTCTCCGCCGCTTGATCTATGATCTCCAGGTCCTCGTGATAGCCGACGGGCAGGAATTTCGCCTCGATACCCTTCTCCGCCAGGAAACCGATGTTCTCGAGCGAGTAGTCCCAGACGTCGAGCGCGCCTTCGAGAATTCTCCGCGCGTTTTCCGAATACCAGCCGCCCTCCGCTCCCAACTGCTCGAGCTGGTAGGGGATGTAACGGTAGGCCGACAGAGAATCGTCATGCTTCAGCAGGTGGTAGCCGATGATGATGTTTATCCGCTCCGGATCGAGCTGATTGGCCTTGATCACGCAGTCGTGCCCGAGCGATGTCAGCGCTGAGCGCAGCAGAAAAAGTAATTCGCGGAAGATCAGGGAACCCTGGTAGCCCTCCGGAATCATCAGACAAACTTGGTATCTCCCGCTCATCTCGGCTTGCAGGATAGGGTGGCTACTCACCCGTGTCCAGCACAGCAAAAGACAGGTTTATCATGAATATTACCGCTCCTGCACCTGTCCTCGACCGATGTTTACCGGGATCGGAAAACGTGCGGGCGAAGTAATCAGTGCAGCACAAACAGCGGGCGCCGGGATGGAAAGCGGCACGCCCGTTAGTCCATTACCAACCGGCAGCTTATTATGGAATGCTGAAATCGAAGTCCGGGTTGATGACGTCCGTTTTGGCCTTTCCCGACCGTGAATCAGGCGGGAGAAATTTCGCCGCCAAATCGAGAACATAAGGTCGAAACGCGAATAAGTGTTGATATATTTGAATTTATTGGAATTTTTTAGCTTGATTAAAACTGCAATACGCGTAAAATAACAGCTGAGGCAACCGTTTTGGGCGTACAGGGGAATGCAACAGTGTAAAGCAACTGGCGCCCGCGGGTGAGGGTTTTTCCGAAGATTCCGTTTGAAACCACGCTATTCACATGTTCAATGTGCGGGCTGCTTCTCTCAGGGCCCTGAGGAATCGCGGAGAAACCGGCAAGGATTAATCCTTTTCATTTAGACAGGAGACAGCAATGAAAAAGGAAACTACGCGTCGCGAATTGTTCAAGATCGCGACGGTCGCCGGCGCATCCGCGATTGGCGCCGGCATCACCGGCTATGCTCTCGGCGCGCCAGTCAGGGCTGAGGAAGCAACATGGCCTTGGCCTCTGGACAAGAAAATCAAACCCAAGGCAGCGGCCCAGAAAGCATACGAAAACTACTACGTGCGCGGCTGTATGTACGGCACCCTCGTGGGCATCGCCAAGGACGTGGCCGACAAGCTCGGCGCGCCCTACAGCCAGTTCCCCTGGGAGATGTCGCACTACGGCGCCGGCGGCGTGGAGCTCTGGGGCTCGACTTGCGGCACACTCAACGGCGGCGCGTTGGCTCTTGCCCTTTTCGTGGGCGACACCGCCCTGCGCCGCAAAATGTGCAACCAGCTCTTCAATTGGTACGAATCGACCAAGCTGCCGACATGGTCGCCGAAAAAACCCCTGAGGGACGTTCCAAAAAAACTGCCGAAGTCCGAATCCAATTCACCTCTTTGCCACACGTCGGTCTTGCGCTGGTGCGAAAGCTCCGGTTACGACGCCTTCAGCCCCGAGCGCGCCGACCGCTGCGGCCGCCTCTGCGGTTCCGTGGCTACCTTCGTCGTCAACATGCTCAACGAAGCGCTGATCAAGGGCAAGCTCAAGAGCAGAGATGAGCTGAGCACCGTCGCCACCGGCTGCCTCGCCTGCCACGGCTCGGGCGACGCCGGTCTTAACGAGCCCAACATCCTCAGCCGAATGGATTGCGAGCCCTGCCACGACGCAGAAACCGACAAGACAACCTACCCGCACCCCTAATCGGCATTACAAAGCGCACAAAGCCCGCCGGCTCCCTGCCGGTGGGCTTTTCTCTGTCTTAAACAATCCTGCAGGGCCGCGGCCTACAGCATCCAGGCGTAGCCGATCTTCATGAAGAACGTGCGGTTGACCTGGGTCAGGCCGATGTCGATGTAACCACGATAGTTGTCGCTGTAGCCCAGGAACAGCACCGTCCTGGGATTGATCTTGTAGGAAAACAACAACTGCGTGAACAGCCGCCTGGAGATCGGATAGATTTCTTCGTCGTCCTCCTCCTCCGCGATGTAGAGCGTCAGATCGCGGCGGATGTCGACATATTGGAAAATCGCGCGGAAGAACATCCTTGGGCTGAACTGATAAACAGCGCGCGTCTGCATCACGTTGGTGAAATAGAGGCGGCCCTCGTCCACGCTCATGCGATTGATGTCGTACTCGAGGTTCAGGAAGAAGTGCCGGCCGATGTTGATCGATACCTCCGGCGAGAACGACACCCTGAAGCCTTCGCGCACGTTGCTGTAATCGATCTGATCACCCGCGGAGGCCCTCAGGCTCACCCGCATCTCACTGAAGGGGCGCGCACCCAACCTGATCGAGTGGCTGTTCCGCACGGCTGAAAGCTCTTCGTAAACCGTGCGGCTGCGCTGGTAATTGTAGAACAACGACGACTGCATCGCCCCCTCCAGCATCAGCATCGCGCGGAACTCTCGCTCCAGCAAGCCGCCATCCACAACATTGTCCATCTGCGTGTAATTGCCCTCGACAAACATCATCTGAATCAGGTCGTCACTGTCGCCGTACCACGTCCGCCCGATCTCAGCGGAATATCTCTGGAAACCGACGCGCGGTATGAAACCCAGGTCCGCCCTGAAGCCGTCTCCCATGCGCGAATGCTCCAGCAAGATATTCCAGTCGCGCGTATCGTGTTCGTAACGCAACTGGTGCGCCCAGTCGCTGAACGCATCCAGAGGTTGCTCTTGCTCTAAGGCAATCTCCCGCTCGTACTGCGTGCTCGAGCCCAGGGCCTGGAAGGTGACCGTGTCTGTGGAGCTCAAACGCAGATTGCTGTCGAAACCGAAAAGACGGTTGTAGTAGTCGCCGCCCTCGCGGTCGGTCAACAACAAACCGATTGTCGAGCTGTTCATCACGTCACGCCGGTAGCGGAAGACCGACGATGTCGTCCCCGTCTCGTACAATTCCGATGACGATCCGTAAGCCCCGGGAAAAACCAAGTTAGTCACATCGTCGCGCGTGACGTAGACGCCCAGCGCGTTCGCGCCCTCCTTGCCGGTGATCTTCATTCCCCAGCCCGGGTTGGCTATCGAGCGCGTGTAGACCGCGTTCATCTGTGTACTGAAAAAATCCGCCCCTTCTAGAAAAAACGGGCGCTTCTCGTCGTAGCGGATAGCAAACGTCCGATTTATATCCAGTTGGTAGGCGTCGGCTTCGACCTGCGAGAAATCGGGATTCACCGCCACGTTGAAGATCATATTCGGCGCGATCCCCCAGCGTGTCGTCAGTCCCGCCTCCAGCTTCGATTCCGCCTCAACCATCTCGCCGCTGTCGGGAAAATCCTCCCATTCGTCGGCCTTGAATCCGGTTATCGTAGGATTGAATTCAATGTTCCTGCCGGGCGTGATCCCTACAAATCCCGTTATTTTAGCCGCCTGGCAGACCTCGCAATTCATGCTGCGGTCGTCGGGAACGTTGCGGATGTTGTGGCTCACGCTCCTTGGGTAAGCGCGCGTGACGATAAATCCCCACTCCTGCTTGTCCCCGTTGGCGCGCGGAAAGCTCAGCGCGTTGAAAGGTATCGCCATCTCCACCGCGAAGCCCCACTCGGTGATACGCCCGGCGGAATTCCAGATCGCATCCCAAGAGCTGTCGCTGCCCCTGTGTCCGCCGCCGCGGCGAACGGCGTCGTTTCGCATCGCGTCACGCTGGATACCCAGAGGATTGCACTCGAACTCGAATGCCCGCAATTCGTCGTTGAACGTGTCGAGCATGATGCCGACGTTGTCGTCGGCAAAGATCGAATCGCGATCGGAGTAGTGCGCCCGGATGGCTACCGGTTCGGGATCGTATGCCTTGAAAGCAACGAATAAATAGCCTTTGTCGTGGATCAGAAAAGCTTCCGTCTTTACCGGAGGTTCGACGTTCTCACCCGGCGATGTCTCATATTTCAACTCAACCACAAGAGCGTTTTCCCAGGCCGCATCGTCGATCACTCCGTCGATATCGATCGATTCGTCCGTCTCAGGGATAAGCAAAGCGCTGCTGTCATCTCCTGGTTTGTCCCCGCCGTACGCAACAGTGCCGGTCACCATCAGGATCATGGCCAGTAACGGCGTGAATATAGCTGTATTTACTTTCATGACACTGGGCTTCCGCTCCCCCGTTATCAGGTATGATCTTATTTATGTCCTACCCGAAACCTGCACACTACCACCCATTAGACACAGCTGATTATACAGGAGTTAAATTCTTTGAATAGTCTGTTGGACACAATCCGCTTGTCGGAAGCCGGGAATCAACCGCTCGATTTGGCATGGAGTCCCACGTGTTTCGACATAAATCAATAGCGCACCGGGCGGCGTCCGCTGTCCGGTGCGCGGTCGATTCCAGCGCGAACTGCTTAAGGTTGCTCCTCTTCTATCTTCTTCGCCGGGAATTCATTACCACCCTGCCGCAGCACCAAGCCGGCCACCTTGCCGTTTTCGTCTTTCGTGAAGCTGATCTGAGCGTCCATCACCTTCAGGAAAAATTCGTCCTCCGCCTCGGCGAATAGCTCGACTCTGGGCTGGCCGGTCGCTTGCGCGAAGATGCTTCCGCCGTCGATTGTAATCGTGACACTCAGTTGCGGATTGAGTTCATACTTCCCGACGTATTTCTCGAGCGTTTCCAGGGGAAGTTCTATCGCAGTCCGCGTCACGGGCACCTCGAAGTTCACACCCTGAATCAGCCTCTCGAAAACAACCACATCTCCCAGAGGCTTCTTGCCCCGCGGCTCAGGCCAACTCTCGGGAACTCCGATGGGAGTGATGCAGATCCGCTCGAAGTTGTCGGGAATCCCGAACACCTCCTTCTCGACCTCGAATGGAATCGCGTCGGTGATGAACACCGTGCCGTAGCCGAGCGCCCGCGCCGCGATCAGCAAGTAGCCCGCAGCCAGCGAGCCGTCATAAACGTTATACGAAGGGTAGCGGCTGTTCTTGTCCACCAGCACCGTCACGTAAACCGGAGCGGAGAGGTAATCTGCCATCCTGGCGGCGATTTGCTCGCGCCGTTGCTCCAACTGGGCTTCGTCCAGGTCGCCCGATTCCCGGATCCGCTCTATATTGCGCTCCACGATTGCCTTGCCAAGCTCCTCCAGCTTCGCGCGGTTCTTCGTAACCAGGAATTTCCACGGCTGCTGGTTTCCCGACGTAGGAGCGCTGTGGGCGATCTCCAGCATCTTCATCAGGTGCTCGTCGGGAACCGCATCGGGCTTGAACCTCCGGATCGAGCGGCGTGTCTTGAAGATATCGAAAAGGTACTCCTGCTCAGCCGTGAACGAAACCTCCTGCGCCTTCTCTTCCGTCGGCAACGTGGTCAGCTTGAGGTTCGCGAACGTTCCGCTGGATTTGTTACCGACCCACAGCCCCAGCGAACCCGCGCTCACACCGCCGAACATCTCGTCCACCACCAGGCAGGGCTGCTCGGCATCGTTGACGTAAACCTCGGCCTTCCTCCCATCTACGATCACCTTCACGTGGAACCATTCCTGCGGCTCGAGATCGGCGCCGGATTCATATTTCTCCGGGAACTTCTCACGCAGGTGATACCAGGTGTAGCCGGGATTTGAGATGTACTGGATCGTGTGGCCGCGGCGCACTGGGTCCGCGACACGCGAATTCTGCGGGCGGAAATAGACGGTCTCGTAAATGTGGTCCGATCGGACCCGAAATGCCAACCCCGTGAAAGAAGGCACGGCGGCGATGTCCAGCTCGATTATGTCGTTCTGGAACCGGAATTCCTTCAGCCAGGCGATCCGCTCGCCGTCGCCCTCCTTCAGCCGCAATGCCGACTTGCCCTTGTAGTCCACAACCTCGAATCCGCTGTGAGGCATGTTCCATTTTGCGGTGTCCTTCACGGCGAAATGTATCTCATCGGCCTCGACGGCCGGAACAGAGGAAGGGAGCGCAAGGGCAGCCAGAAAACCCAAAATCAGCGCAGAATTGGTAAACATACTAATCCCCCTGATGCAGGTTATCTCTTGTGCGGGCGCTCCGTCCTTCGCGTTCGGAGGCGCCGGCGGCTATTTCAATTCATATGCGGTCAACCCAAAGCTCTGCAGCGAAGGCACGATCAGCAGACCCTTCTCGGGCACATACTCGATGTCCGCCGTGTAGTAATCCTTGGCTGTCCTGTCAACGATCTTTGTCATCTCCCCGGATGGAGTGATGCGGAATATTCTGCCCTCGTAGTGCGACACCAGGTAGTTGCCGTCCTTGTCAACCTGGATGCCGTCGATCAGCCCCGGCCGCATGTCGGCGATCACGGTGATTTCCTTCGTCGCCAAATCCACGGCCTTGAGGCGGCCGTCGCCGTTGTTGCCCACGATCAGCCTGCCGTCGTGGCAGGCAAGGCCGTTGGGTTGACCGATCCCTTCGCCCTGCAGCCAGACAGAGAACTCCCCGCCGGCGTTGCTGTAGATCACGCCCGCGAAGGAATCGCTCACGTAGATCGTCCCGTCAGCGGCGATGGCGATGTCGTTGGCGAACCTCACTTGCGGCAAGGCGTAGCGCTTTATGATTTTGCCCGTGGCGATGTCGATCTCCACAACGCCCATGCGGTCGACCGCGAACAGCTTGTCGCCGCTTGCAGCCAGCCCCGTGGGCCGCACAAGGCCCTTGGCCCAGTGAAGCTCTTCTATCTTGCCGTCCAGCGCGATCTTCGAGACGAACTGCGTGCCCGCCGCCCCGTAGGTGTCGTAATTGGTGACGTAGATGGCATCCGTAGCCGGATCGTACGCGGCCGATTCCGGCATCTTCAGCCCGAGCGGGATGTCCCACAACTCGCGCATGCCCTCGGCCAGGTAAACGGCGTTGCCGTCCTGGCAGATGAAGCCCCAGCCGCCGAAGACCTCCGCTATCACCAGCAGCAACTCGTTTTCCCCCTTCTTCAAAGGCAGGTAGACCGCGTCGTTGAGGCCGACGATGCCTTGGAAGAGCGGGTCGCGCGAAGTGAAGGCGCTGTTGCCGTAGAACATTGCCTTGCCGTCGAGGAACACGCTCGCCTCGTCGCTGTAGCCGAACTTCAGCAACATGGTCTTCTCGGCGTCCGACTCAATCGTCGTCCTGGCGTAGATGAACACCGGCTCCGCGCCGGGCTTCCTTACATACCTGCTTACATTGACCAAACCGGTGGCATCGCTCTCCGCTTTCTGCCATTCGACCTTGCTCAGGATCTCCGTATCCGGGTAAACCTGCCGGTCTGTCACGGAAATTCCGAACGGCTGCGAGATCTCCCAGTCAGTGATCAAGCCCGGCGGTGTGTATACCCTCGGCGGCTTGCCCAGATCGATCGAGTTGTCCTCCCGGCATCTGAAATTGGCTATGTGTGCCAATTCGTTTGCCTGGTTGAAAATGCTGATCTTGCCCTTGCTGACGCCGTGCTTCAAATCGTGGATCACCAGCGCGGGAGTCTCCGACTCTCCCAGGTAGACGCGCCCCTGCGTTCCCGAGACCTCCAGCTTGACGTGCAGCCACTCGTTGTGCGGAATTTCCACCGCCGCCGTAAAACCGTCTCCGCTGTAGAGCTGCCACGCCGACATGCCGTTGATCACCGGCGTGTACTGCAGCGCGTCGGCCAGCCTGCTCTTGTGCGGCCGGAGATAAAAGACCTCCTGGTTGCCTTGCGATTGCACCCTGAAGTTCACACCGGCGAAGGTGCGCAGGCCCTTGAACGCCACGTCGAATTCGATCACGCCGTTTTCGAACTCGACATCATTCAGCACTGCCGGACCGACGAGGCATGTCTTGTCCATATACTCGACAACATTGCTCCCGGGTGGCATTGTCCAGTGTTCCGCATCGAACGGGATGACTTCGTCCTCCGCGAAAATAACCTGGCTTGGCACTGTGCTCAGCGCCAATAAAACGGAGATTACAACTATTGATCTGGATACTCTTCTGATCATCGCTCTTCACCCTCGCACATATATATTAGGGAACTGCAAAAGGGAGAGATAGTCCTGTTTGAGCTATGCCGGCCTCGCCGCCTCGAAATCAAAAAGTTCGAGTCGCGCAGCGCAGGAATTTCCTCTGAGCGAAAAGGCCCGCTGGTTCGAGTCCGGATTTGGTTACCCCCTCCGCCGGTTCCCAACTGTTGCGGAAAGCCCGTTTATTAATACGCTTGGAGCTTAACACAGGTTCGTAACAATAAGGTCATCCTCAATGTGAAAACTGCCCTGCACGCTAATTTTGAATACAGTGTTGCGCTTCTCTTGCTAAATTGACATATTCCATCAGGTGCACTCGAAACCCGTTTCTGAGGGGCATGCCGGATACTGGATACAAATCGAGGAGGTTGGCGGTGAAAAATTCCTGGCTCTTGCTCGTTGCGGCGGTTTTGTTAAATCTGGCCTTCTGTCCTGCGGTCCCGGCCGAGGACGATGCCAAAACGGAAGCTGAAAAGGTGGTCGCGGAACTCTACAGCCTTGTCACCATGGAACCCGGCATGCTTCCCGACTGGGATGCCGTCAGGCCTCTCTTCCTCGATGAGGCGGTCGTCGTCCTCAGGTCGAGCAGGACCGCGATGACGGTCTTCGACCTCGAGGGCTGGATTCAGGACTTCAAGGACGCCATCGATAAGTGGGACATGAGCACCCGCGGCTTCGAGGAAAAACTGCTCCGCATGAAAACCCTCGTCTTCGGCGACATCGCTCACTGCTTCGCCGTCTACCGAGCCGGCTTCATGTCCGATGAAAACCTGCCGACCAACGTCGGCGTCGACAGCATCCAGTTGATCAGGCGCGAAGGCAAATGGCTCATCGTTTCCATCGTCAATGAAGTCGAGCTCCCCGGCGTGCCGCTGCCCGATGAGCTCAAGTAGTTTTCCGGCATCTCCGATCTGACTTGACACCGGAAAGGTTGGTTCTTCCGCCTCTCGCACAACCGCGCCGCGGGCGAACAGCCGATTCGATCGTTTACTTTGTGTAACAGTGCTTACGTCGCCCGCAGGGCGCACTGCAGTCTAATTCTGTTCGAAAACATGAGGTGCTGGATTCCGCACTATCTTCCTCCCTTCGACCAGGGACATGTGCGATCCGTAAGGGGATGAACAATGAACCACTTGCGTCTTTCTCTTTTACTACTCGCGGGACTATCGATTCTGGCGACCGGCCCGCTGTTCGCCGACGACAACGACGGAATCGAGACCGGAAACAGGATTCTTCTGCTTTATGCGCAACTCTATGGCCCGAGCAGCTTCAATGTTACGGATTACCTCGAACTCAACGGTTGGCAGGTAACAACTGCAGGAGTTGAGAAAACTGTCAGGCCGTGTGCTTCCTTCGGGCGCTTTGTAGGCATGACGGCTATCGAAGTGGACGTGCTCGTTTCCGAAATCACCGATGTTTCCAGCTTCCACGGCGTTGCAGTGATGCCCTCATCCAGGATTTTCTACGGGCGCCGCGCCTTCGACGACTTCCTCCAGAGTAAGGATGTTCTGAGATTGCTCAAACAGGCCGGCGAGTTGGGAATACCGATTTATGCTTCCTGCAGCGGTGTTCGGGTGCTGGCCGCGGCGGACGTCATTGATGGGCGCAAAGTCTGCGGCGAGCTCGATTATCAGTTCGAATACGAGTCCGCCGGCGCGCGGTTCCTGGGCAACAGGATCCCTCCGGTCGTCGACGGCAACATCATTACCGCAACGAGAGGCAGCTATTTCAAGCAGCACATATTCGAGGCGATTGCCGCCGCGGCTGAGGAGTATCGCAAGGGGCTGACCAAAAGCGCGAGCCCGCCGCGTTTCAGGACGGCCGTCTCCGATGTCGACCTCGGGAGCGACGCGATCTGGGCCAAAGCTATCGGCGGCGCCCCCTCCGAAGGTTGCCGCTCCGTCCGGCCGGCAACCGATGGTGGATTCATCCTTGCCGGTTACACCTACTCGCCCGCCTCGGGCGGCACCGATCTCCTCGTCGTTAAAACCGATGCCGATGGGCGCCTCCAGTGGCTGAGACCGGTCCGCGGAGCAGGTACCGAGTACGGCAACGCCGTTATCGAGACGAAAGACGGAGGCTTCGCCGTCGTCGGCTTCACCACATCCGTCGGCGCGGGCGGACGCGACGTATATCTGGTCAGGCTGGATAACACCGGCAATCCAGTCTGGGAGAAAACCTATGGCGGCACAGGCTCCGACATCGGCACCGCAGTCATCGAGCTTCCCTCTGGAGATTTCGTAATCAGCGGCTACACCGACTCCTCAGGTGCCGGCCAATATGACGCTTACCTGCTGAAGCTCGACTCCACCAGCGCAGAAGTCTGGAGCAAAACATACGGCGGGGCTGAACCGGACATGGCGTATTCGCTTTGCCAGGCGGCCGACGGCGGCTTCATGCTCTTTGGGTCTTCCGCCTCCCGGGGCACAGGCAACATGGATTACTACCTCGTCAAGACCGACGCCCAGGGCAACTTGCTTTGGGAGAAATCGTACGACAAACAGTTTGTCGACTGGGGAAATTCGATGATTAAAACATCGGATGGCAACTACCTCCTCGTCGGCGACTACGACAAGCGCAGTGGAGAGGTGGATATCCTCGACGCCTA
>Ga0114922_10006227_pt1 | contig 10970 bp, 10 predicted proteins | sample AartaG_FD_100975 | JGI IMG/M metagenome (GOLD analysis project Ga0114922, IMG submission 100975) | Deep subsurface microbial communities from Aarhus Bay to uncover new lineages of life (NeLLi) - Aarhus_00045 metaG | ecosystem: Environmental > Aquatic > Marine > Oceanic > Sediment | place...
AAAGTCCAGGATAACCGCTCCCCGCTTCATGGAGCGGACCATCTCCCGGGTGACGATGACGGGCACCCGAGCGCCGGGTGTCAAAATCGCACCGATCAGCACCTCGACAAAGCGGGCCACGCGGGCGATGTTGAACGAGTAAGAGACCATCGTGTTGATGCAGCCGTTGAACTGGCGGTCGATGTGGCGGAGTCTTTCCAGCGAACGATCGAGGACATACACATTGGCCCCCAGGCCCAGAAAAGCACGGGCGGCGTTGGTTCCCAGCACCCCTGCACCCAGGATTGCGACTCGGGCGGGCGGGATGCCAGGCACACCGCTGAGGAGCACGCCCCGACCACTGTGGTTGCTCTGCAGGTAGGTGGCAGCCAGTTGGGGGGCCATGTGTCCGGCCACCTCGCTCATCGTGCGCAACACCGGCAGGGTTCCGTCGTCCTCCTCGATGGTCTCATAGGCAATGGCGGTGACGCGCTTCTTTAGCAGCGCCTCCACCTTGCTGCGGCGGGCAGAAGCAAGGTGTAGAAACCCACAGATGATCTGGCCCTCGCGGACCCACTCCAGTTCCTCGTCGGTGGGCCGCACTGCCTTGAGCACCATATCCGCCCGGCCATAGACCTCCTCGCCCGAGTAGACGATGCGTCCGCCAGCCCGCTCGTAGTGATAATCGGTGAACCCGGCTCCCAAACCGGCCTCCCTCTCGACGTAGCACGTATGACCGGCGCGGGTGAGCAGGTCCACCCCATAGGGGGTGAGCCCGACCCGCAGCTCCAGATCCCTGCGCTCCTTGGGGATACCAACGTTCATATTCCATCGCCTCCTTACTCAGATCTGGGGCGGACGAGAAGCACAGGGCTTTGCGCCCCTTGCAACACCCTGCCCGCCACGTTCCCATACACCCACCGGCTCAACCCAGAGAGCCCATGAGCGGTCATGATCAAGAGGTCCGCGTCAACTTCAGCCGCGTAGGCCAGGATCTCATCGGCTGGCGAACCCCGCCGGACCGTGGTGTGCACGACGGCTCCCTCCTCGCGCAAGACGGCAGCCACACTGCGCAGATAGGTCCGCAACTGGAGCTCGGCGTGATGGAGCACGGTCGTGGCCAATTGCAGCCCCGGGGGATAGCTCGTCAGTAGTGCGATCGTGCGATCACCGAGCCCGGTCGCCAGGACGCGGATCAGAAAGACACGCGTGCGATTGGGATTGATGAACGCCTTGACATACGGGAGTACCTGCTCGGCTAGCTCGGAACCATCGAGCGGCACGAGGATACGCCGGTACGCGATTCGGCGCTTACCGTATCGTTCGGAGGCCTGCATCTCGGCCAGGCCTTCAGTTTGCACCCCCGACCAGGGGCTCGACATAGACCGAAGACGAATCTCAGGACGCACCAACAACACAGGGTATACGGAGCCGCGCAGCACCCGGTCAGCCACGCTGCCAAAAACCCAACGACTGAGGCCAGAACGGCCATGCGCCGACATCGCGACCAGGTCTGCATCCACCTTGTCGGCAAAGGCGAGGATCTCGTCGGCGGGCCGGCCGAAGCACACGCTGACCTGCACGTCAGCAGCGTCCGACTCCCATTGCTTGGCCACGGTCCGCAGATATTCCACCCACTCTTGCTCGACACGTCGTCTCTCCGACGAGATCACGGCAGAGGAGGGCCGCGCATCTGCCGCAGCGGGCAATACTCCTCTCACCAGTGGGGCAACCGAGAGGAGATAGACTTGGCTCCTGCGATCTCGAATCACTTCTGCGACGTAAGGCAACACGCCCTGAGCCAGTGCCGATCCATCGAGTGGGATAACGACTCTACGATACATCCCGGATAATTATACCGTCTCAGTGTGCACATGCAAGTCGCATCTGGGCAAGGCAAAGGCCGCCCGATAGCGGGCGGCCTCTCTTGGCAACGAAAGCTCTCCCGGAGGAAGCATTTACTTCTTCTTGAGGATGATTCGCGCGTCCACCACCTTTACCCCCTGACCCTCCTCGTAAACCAGGACAGGATTCGCATCGGATTCGGCGATTTCGTCGCCCAGTTCCATGATCATCTGGGAATAGCGACTGATCGTCTGGGCCAGCGCATCGGCGTCGCGCGGGGCCTCTCCCCGGGCCCCCTTTATGATCGGCGCACACTGAATCCCGAACACCATCCGCTTGGCCTCACCCACCGAGACCGGGGCGACGCGAAAGGTCACATCCTTGAGGATCTCGACAAAGATACCGCCCAGTCCAAACATCATCGTGGGACCAAAGGTGGGATCGTTGATCGAGCCCAGGATCACCTCGGTACCCCAGGGAGCCATCTCCTGAACAGCAACACCATGGATATTGGCTTCTGCCTTGTAGGACCTGGCGTTGGCCATGATGGTTTGGAACGCCTCGCGCACTCCCGGCTCGTCCTGGACGTTGACCTTTACGCCGCCAGCGTCGGACTTGTGAAGGATGTCCGGAGAGATGATCTTTAAGACCACAGGATAGCCGATCCGCTCGGCCAACTCGACCGCTTCGTCCTCCGTCGTAGCCAGCAGCGTCGGAGTCACCGGCAGACCGTGGGCGGCAAAGACCTGTTTCGCCTCGACCTCCGTGAGGGCGTCACGGCCATCTGCCCGCGCGCGGGCGATGATCTCTCGGGCGGCATCGGAATCCGTATCCATGGAGGGCACAAAAGGCTCCGCTGCTATCTCCTGCGAACGGGCGTACTGGCGCAACGCAGCCATGGCGTTGACGGCCACGTCCGGGGCATCATAGGCCGGGATACCATTTTCGACCAGCCACCGCATAGCTTCATCGCAGCCTTCGCCGCCGACGAAGGACACAACGACCGGCTTGTCCTTCACCTGTGCCCTGTCCACCGCCTCCTTGATGCCCTGAGCGATCTCCATTGGATCGGTCATCGCCGTCTCACAGTAGAGGACAGCCAGCCCGTCGACCCACTCGTGCGCGAAGGCATACTGCACAGAGTCCGTGTACCAATCCTTCCCCGCCATCCCGGTCAGATCGACCGGATTCTTGGCAGAGCCGAACTCTGGCATGTGTTTCTTCAACTCCGCCTGGACATCTTCGGGCGCGAAATGCAGGGGAATGCCGCAGCGTTCCGCTGCATCGGTCGCCAGCACACCCACGCCGCCGCCGTTCGTGATGATGAGCAGGTTGTCGCCCCGCATAGGCGGCTGGAGGGAAAAGGCCAGCGTCCGGTCAAAGAGGTTGTTCAGATCCGAAGCGCTCACCACGCCAGCTTGCTGGAAGGCCGCCTCGTACACCTTGCCGGCTCCAGCGAGCGAACCCGTGTGCGAGGCCGCGGCCGCCGCACCGTGAGCGGACACGCCCGACTTGAGGGCGATGACAGGCTTTTTCGCCGCGCGGCACGCCTCCATAAAGTGCCGGCCATTCTTCAGCCCCTCGATGTAGAGAGAGATACAGGCTGTGTTCCGATCCCGATCCAGCCACTCCACCAGGTCGCCAAAGTTGACGTCGGACATGTTGCCGATGGAGACCAGCTTGTCAAAGCCCACGCGGCGCGTGTAGGTCGAGGCATCCATAGCGATAAGGAGCGCGCCGCTCTGCGAAACGAGAGCCGCCTCCCCTTCCAGGGGAAGGAACGGCGCGAACGAGTCGTTGCAGTGATCCGAGTTGGAGAGCATGCCGACAATGTTCGGCCCCAGGATCCGCATCCCGTATCGGTGGGCGGTCTCGACGGCCTGGTTCTCCAGATCCCCGGCCCCCACCTCGCTGAAACCCGACGTGATGATCACCAGTCCCTTCACGCCCTTCTTGCCACACTCCTCGGTGACCTGAGGGACGTACTTGGCCGGCACGACGATGTCGGCCACATCCACCCTTCCGGGTACGTCCAGTACGGAGCGATAGGCCCTGAGACCCAGGATTTCATCCGCCTTGGGGTTGATGGGATAGATCCGGCCTTCGTAGTTGCTCTCGAGCAGGTTCTTGACAATCGTGTGGCCGATCTTGCCCGGTTTGTTGGAAGCGCCTACTACAGCAATAGACTGAGGCCGTAGCAGGCGATCCAGAATCGCGTAATCGATCTCTTCCATGTGTTCGTTGTTCTCCTTGTTGTTGTGTTGCTGCAATGCGCAGCCCATACCCGGCACGAATGCCAGATATGGGCCGGTTCGTCTTTTCGACTACCTCGTGTTCTTGCCCCCCCTCGGGGTCATTGTCCGCTTTCCACATCTCCTACGACGCGAAGAGATAGGTCTGTGCAGGATTCGCCGGCCCCTGCCGGCTGCTGACCGCTGACCGCCAACACCTAACCGGCCGCCAGCGCCGCACCCTTGCGCAACGCCTCGCTGTTCAAGCCCAGCAGCTTGCGATGTCGTTCCGGCAGGTGAGCGTCCAGCGCCTGCTCGATCGCCTCCAGCGACACGATGCCGGCGGCCTGCACCAAAGCACCCAGGCAGATGACGTTTGCTATGCGGACATTCCCCAGCTCGATGGCCATGTCACTGGCGGGGACATACAGAACATTGATATCGGTGCGTTCGCTCTTTTGCGGCACCAGTGAACTGTTCACGACGAGCACGCCGCCGGACTTGATCGCCGGCTCAAAGGCTTCCATCGAGGGGATATTGAGCACGATGGCCGCGCTGGGTCGCCGCACCAACGGAGAGCCGATCTCCTCGTCGGACACGATGACGGTGCAGCGGGCCTTGCCACCGCGCATCTCCGGACCATACGAAGGGATCCACGTCACTTGATAGCCGCTATCCATCGCGGCGTAGGCCAACAACTGCCCAGCGAACAGCGTTCCCTGGCCGCCAAAGCCAGAAATGATGATCTCCTGCTGCATCGCTACTTGCCCTCCTTCAGCGCTCGCACTGCGTCAGCCATCTTGGTGTCGCCCAGCGGGTAGTAGGCCACCATGTGCTCCTTGGCCCACTCCAATGCCTCCAACACCCCCATGTGCCAGTTGGTGTTACACGTGGAGAGAATCTCTACCATCGAAAAGCCGATGCCAGCCAGTTGGGCCTGGAAGGCCAGCTTGATGGCCTTCTTGGCGCGACGAATACCCGGCACGTCAAGCACCGCCTGGCGGCTGACGTAGACCGCGCCGGGGAGGGTGCCAATCAACTCGGCCATGCGCATCGGCCAGCCAGCCGTCTCCACGTCCCGCCCGGTGGGGGACGAGGTCGTCACCTGTCCGGGCAGCGTGGTTGGTGCCATCTGCCCGCCGGTCATACCATAGATGGCATTGTTGACAAAGATAGTGGTGAAAAGTTCGCCTCGATTGGCTGCCTGAATGATCTCTGCCGTGCCGATCGCGGCCAGGTCGCCGTCACCCTGGTAGGTGAACACCACCTTGTCCGGGTTGACACGCTTGACACCAGTGGCCATCGCCGGCGCCCGGCCGTGGGCCGCCTCGGCCATGTCAACGTTAAAGTAATAATAGGCCAGCACCGAGCATCCCACCGGGGCAATGCCGATGGTCTTTTCCCGCACGCCCAGCTCGTCCAACACCTCCGCGATGAGGCGATGGATCGTGCCGTGGGTACATCCAGGGCAGTAATGGGTGTGCGCATCCGTCAGGCTATCCGGCTGTTGGTAGACCAGTTCCATATCTGCAGGAATCTCAACCGTCGCCATCTCAACCCTCCTCCCCAGCCGCGACCTGAGCGTCCAGCTTCTCCAGCTCGGGCAGAATCTCGTCGGGCAGGGGGACGATGCCCCCCAGCCGCCCATAAAACTCGATCGGACAGCGGCCCTCGACCGCCAGCCGCACGTCTTCGAGCATCTGTCCGGCGTTCATCTCCACCACCAACATCCCGCGTACCTGCCCGGCCAGTTCGGTCAAGCGGGCGCTGGGGAAGGGCCAGAGTGTGACCGGCCGTAGGAGACCCACCTTGAGCCCTTTTTCGCGCGCTTCCCGCACCACCGTCTGGCAAACCCGGCCCACAGTGCCGAAAGCGACCAACAACAGATCGGCGTCCTCGGTGCTGTACTCTTTCCAGCGCACCTCGTTGGCGGCGATCCTGGCCAGTTTCTCCTGCAACTGCAGGTTGATCTTTTCCAGATTCTCCGCCCCCAGGTAGAGGGAGGTGATGATATTGGTATCACGGCCCTCAGCGCCGGTCAACGCCCAGGAGGGTCGCTCCTCGGGCGAGCGGACCGGCTGCATGGGCGGCAGTTCCGCCGGTTCCATCATCTGGCCGATCGCCCCGTCGGCGACGACCATGGCGATGGTGCGGTATTTCTCCGCCAGGTCAAAGGCCAGCACTACGTAGTCAATCGCCTCCTGCACGTTGGCCGGAGCCAGGACGATCATGTGAAAATCGCCATGACCGGCGCTCTTGACCGCCTGGAAATAGTCCCCCTGCGCAGGCTGGACGTTGCCCAGGCCTGGCCCACCACGCATGATGTTGACCAGCACCGCCGGTACCTCGGAGCAGGCGATGTAGGAGATACCCTCCTGCATCAGGCTGATGCCAGGACTGGAGGACGAACTCATGACACGTACCCCAGTGCAGGCCGCACCGTAGACCATGTTTATCGAAGCCACCTCGCTTTCGGCCTGGAGGAAAACGCGCCCCTCTTCGGGCAAGCGCTTGGAAAAGTGCTCCAGAACCTCCGTCTGAGGCGTGATGGGGTAGCCAAAGTAGGCTTCGACCCCCGCCCGTATGGCAGCCTCGGCGATGGCTGCGTTCCCTTCGAGCAGTTCTTTCGCCATTCCTTCCTTACCTCCTACGCGGCGGCAGTCGTCCGCCTGGCGGCAGTCGCCCGCCTGGGCTGTCGCTTCCGCCGGTATACCGTAAAGACCACGTCGGGGCAGATGGTAGCGCACATCGCGCATCCGGTGCACGCCTCTGGGTCAGTCACCTCGACCGGTGGGTAGCCCTTGGCGTTAAACCGGCCCTCTGCCAACTGGAGGATGTGCACCGGGCAGACGCTTACGCAAAGGCCGCACCCTTTGCAGCGATCCTCGTCAATCACAACCATGCCTTTTGCCATTTTAGCCCTCCGTCACACCGCTCGCAGCGGCTTGGTAGCCTGCTTCAACTATGACCATCATACGATCAACCGGCCCGATTGCAAGGTGGCAATTGTCACGTTGTCCGGCTACGACCTTCACAAATAGCCCTATCCTCACCGCTCTGACGTCCCCCGTGCGCCGCTATCCTCCCCCCAGCAAGGCCAGAAGGACCCCACCGGCAATAACCGACCCCAACTGCCCGGCGGTGTTGGCCCCCATAGCGTGCATCAGGATAAAGTTGGAAAAGTCCTCCTCCTGGGCGATCCGCTGCACCAACCGGCCACTCATCGGGAAGGCGCTGATCCCCGCTGCCCCGATCAGTGGATTGATGCGCCGGCCGGACAGAATGCACAACAGTTTTCCCAACAGCAGGCCCGCCGCCGTATCCAGAATAAAGGCCAGCAGGCCAAGCAAAAGGATACCAAAGGTTCTCAGGTTCAGAAAGCTCGCTGCCGTCATCGTGCTGCCGATGGCCAGCCCCAGGAAGATGGTGGCGATGTTGATGATCTCGTTCTGTGCGGAGCTACTGAGCCGCTCGACGACGCCCGACTCCTTTAGAAGGTTCCCCACCATCAGCATCGCCACGAGGGGGGTGGCCTCTGGCACGAGGATGCCGACGATGAGCGTGACAACCAGTGGAAAGAGGATCAGCGCCAGCCGTGAGACCGGCCGGGGGGCATACTCCATCCGGATGCGCCGCTCTGCCCGGGTGGTCATCAGCCGCATGATGGGAGGCTGGATGATGGGGACCAGGCTCATGTAGGAGTAGGCAGCAACAGCGATGGGACCCAGGAGGTGAGGGGCCAGAAGCGAAGAGACATAGATACTGGTCGGCCCATCGATAGCGCCGATGATGCCAATACTGGCTGCCTCGTTCAGGTCATAGCCCAGAAGAGCCGCCAACATGAGCGTGCCAAAGATCCCGAACTGCCCGGCTGCCCCCAGCAGCGCAAAGACGGGCTGGGCCAACAGGGGTCGAAAGTCCATCATCGCCCCCACGCCCAGGAATATCAGCAGCGGGAAGAGCTCGTTGCTCACACCGACCCGGTACAGAAGCGTCAGCAGCCCCTCCTCACCGACCAGCGCCGAAAGCGGCAGATTGGCCAGCAGGCAGCCCACGCCGATGGGCAAGAGCAACACCGGCTCGTACTCCTTGGCGATCGCCAGGTAGATGAGCATCCCGCCCACCACCATCATCACGACTTGGCCCCACTCCAGGGCCTGAACCCCAGCCAGCAACTGGGCCACATCCATACTTTTCCTCCTCAAGATCTCTGAGGTCTCGGAGACCTTGGAGATCTCACCGCAGCCTGAAGAGGCTCACTCCTCTCCATTCTCAAAGGTCACGAGCGGCTGGCCGTAGCTTACCTGCTGTCCGATGCTGACGTGAACCTGGGCGATCGTCCCGGCACGGGGCGCGCGGATGCGGTTGTTCATCTTCATCGCATCCAGCACGCACAGGTCCTGCCCGACCTCCACCAGATCGCCTGGCTGGACCGCGATGCTGACAATGGTTCCAGGCATAGGAGCACGGACCTCTCGCTTCGGCGCAGCGCCCGGCTGGGCAGCGGCGGATGTCGGTGGTACGACAGTCGGCAGGGATGGGGCTGCAGTCGCTACCGGCTGCGCAGACGGTGGAGCGGATGCAGACTCTGGCTCCTGGACCCATACCTGGACCACCCGGCCATTCACCGTCGTTCGCACCGGCTGGGCGTTCACGTCCTCGATCTGGACCCGGTATTCCTTTCCTCCAACGGTCACGCGATAAATCGTCATTTACCACCTCAACGTCCCATGGAGTTTGCGCTGTTCCAACTGCTGGCCCCGGGAATGGGCCTGCCAGGCGCTCGGCTCCTCTTCCGCGCGGGCAGTGTGCCAGGCGCGAACGGGCTGGGCGCGACGCGCTGCCTGGGCCAGCGCCACAGCCACCGCCACGGCCGCTGCCTGCTCCAGCTCCTCCCGGCGTTCGTCGGCGGGGATCGCCCCCGAGGGTTCTCCCGAGGAGGATACCACGTCCCCCCGCCCGCGTGTCCAGCGGGTGAGGACGACCATCGCCGCCACCAGCAGCCCGATGGCGAAAAAGGTCAACCCCATCCCCAGCGCCGTGATCCACACTGTCTGATCGAAAATCTCCATACACACCCCCCAACCTTGCGAAGGTTCAGAACCTTCACGAGGTTTTGTTTTTTACACCGGCATATTCCCGTGCTTTTTGGGCGGTGTAGGCCTGAACTGCTCCCGCAGCGCTCCCAGCGCGGTGATCAACTTGGGCCGGGTCTGGCGCGGCTCAATGATATCGTCGATGAAGCCGGCCTCGGCTGCCCGGTAAGGGTTGGCGAACTTTTCCCGATATTCTCTTACCAACTGGGCGTGCACAGCCGCGGGATCATCCGCCTCGTTGATCTCTTTGCGGTAGAGGATGTTGGCCGCGCCACTGGGCCCCATCACCGCGATCTCTGCCGACGGCCAGGCGTAGTTGATGTCGGTCCCCAACCCCTTGCTGCTCATCACCACGTACGCCCCACCGTAGGCCTTGCGGGTGATGATCGAGATCTTTGGTACCGTCGCCTCGATGTAGGCATAGAGCGCCTTGGCCCCGTGGCGGATGATGCCACCGTGCTCCTGAGCCACGCCGGGCAGGAAACCGGGCGAGTCGACGAAGGTGACGATGGGCAGGTTGAAGCAATCGCAGAAGCGGACGCAGCGGCAGATTTTGTCCGAGGAGTTGATGTCCATCACACCGGCCATGACCATCGGCTGCTGGGCCACGATGCCGACGGGGTGCCCGCCTAGCCGGGCAAATCCCACGATGGCATTCTGCGCCCAGCCGGCCTGTACCTCGAGGAATGAGCCCAGATCCACCACTCGCCGGATGACATCCCGCATGTCGTAGGGGGTCGTGTCATCCAGTGGCACGAGGTCGTTCAGCTCGGGATCCATCCGCCAGGGATCGTCGTCGGGCTTGTCATGAGGAGGGTTCTCCACGTTGTTGGACGGCAGGTAGGAGAGGAGGCGACGGCACAGCCCCAGAGCCTCTTCCTCCGAAGGCGCTCGAAAGTGCGCCACGCCACTGGTCCTGTTGTGCACCCCTGCCCCACCCAGCGTCTCCGCGTCCACTTGCTCTCCGGTGACCGCCCGGATGACGTCGGGACCGGTGATGAACGTAAAGCTGGTCCGCTCGGTCATGATGATAAAGTCGGTCAGCGCCGGGCTGTAGGCCGCACCCCCGGCGCAGGGCCCCAACATCACCGAGATTTGGGGGATGACTCCCGAGGCGATGGCATTGCGGCGAAAGACCTCACCATAGCCGTGGAGCGCGCGCACGCCCTCCTGGATCCGCGCGCCGCCGGAGTCGATCAAGCCGACGATGGGTGTGCCGTTGCGCAGCGCCAGGTCCATCACCCGGCAGATCTTGTGGGCGTGCATCTCCGCCAGCGTCCCGCCATAGATCGTGAAATCCTGGGCGTAGACATAGACAGTCCGGCCATCAATCTGCCCATAGCCGGTGACTACCCCATCGCCGGGGTACCGCTCCGGCGAGCGGCCAAGTTCGTCATCCCGCAGGGTGACGAAGGGCTCTAGCTCGTTGAACGTCCCCTCGTCGAGCAGCATCGCCAGCCGTTCCCGGGCAGTCTGCTTGCCCTTGACGTGCTGGCGGTCGACGCGCTTCGGCCCGCCCCCCTCCAGCGCTCGCTGGCGCAGTTGTGACAGTCTTTCCAGGCGTGGATCGTCCATAGACCCCTCCCCGTTCTGCAAATTGTGTGATTATACACGCCATCCAACCTTCGACCAGTGAGGGATGTCACCCGGATGCCGGGAAGAAGCTCCCTGCCCCACCCTTACGAAGGTTGCGCACCCCCCGGGCAGCGTAGCAACTTCCGCTGGACACAGACGCCTCTGGCTTGAAAGCTGTCCCCTAACCTTCGCAAGGGTTTCCCCCCACCCACCCTTGCGAAGGTTGCGCACCGCCCTGGCAGCG
>Ga0114922_10006228_pt1 | contig 10969 bp, 10 predicted proteins | sample AartaG_FD_100975 | JGI IMG/M metagenome (GOLD analysis project Ga0114922, IMG submission 100975) | Deep subsurface microbial communities from Aarhus Bay to uncover new lineages of life (NeLLi) - Aarhus_00045 metaG | ecosystem: Environmental > Aquatic > Marine > Oceanic > Sediment | place...
AAACAATAATACTTCCTTTTTTCTTCATTATAAAGCAAGTATACAAGAATTTCCGTTTCAATTATCATAAAAGAATGCTCTGGATTATTTCCTATTGACAAATGATTTAAAAACATCTATATTGCAAATTGTAATGAATACAGAAATGATGTCAAACAAATTTTATCTTAAATCAAAAAACATCAAGCCTACATTCATAAGAGTGAAAATATTGGAATATCTTAAAGAAAATAAAACTCACCCAACAGCAGAATCAATATATGAGAAACTCGAAAAAGAAATACCAACAATATCCAAAACATCGGTATACAATACCTTGAATCTTTTCTCAGAATTGGGATTAATATGCCCAATATCCATCACAGGTAAAGAGGCAAGGTATGACATTAATGTGTCTCCTCATCCACATTTTGTATGCGAAAAATGCGGGCGAATCTTTGACCTGGATATTGAGTGTAAATATCAAAAAAAAGGTACTGTGAATGGACACAAAATAACAGAATGGCATGGCTATTTTAAAGGAGTATGCAAAGAGTGTCAGAAGAATAGAGGGAGAAAATAATGGATCTAACAACACTCTTGAAAATTAGCTACGGAATGTATGTAGTATGTTCCAAAGAAGGCGATAAATTGAGCGGACAGATTGTAAATACTGTTATCCAGGTTACAGCAGAGCCCCCAAGCATTTTGATATGTATTAACAAAGAAAATTTAACACACCAGTATATCCAGAAAAGTAACGTCTTTTCTATTTCAATTTTGGAAAAAGATACACCGATGAAATTCATAGGACATTTTGGTTTCAGGTCCGGAAGAGAATTAAATAAATTCAAGGATTTGGATTACATAATCAGAATGACCGGTGCTCCAATCGTTACTTCGAATACTCTGGGTTACATAGAGTGTGAAGTAGTCGGGAGTATGGATGTGAGCACACATACAGCCTTTATTGGAAAAATTATAGATGCCAAGGTGCTCAAAGAGGGAGATCCTCTAACTTACGCTTACTACCATCAAGTTAAAAAAGGAAAGACACAGAAAAATGCTCCCACATATATAAAAAGAGAACCAAACAAAAAAAAGGAAGAAGTGAAAATGGAAAGGTATGTATGTACTGTATGTGGCTATATTTATGATCCGGAAATAGGTGATCCTGAAAACGGTATAGAGCCAGGAACACCTTTTGAAAAGATTCCCAATGATTGGGTATGTCCCATATGTGGTATGGGAAAAGACGTTTTTAAAAAGGAGAAATAAAATGGCAGTCAGAAGATTAAAATCCGGCGTTCATTCTATAGGGGCGATCGACTGGGACAGAAGATTATTTGATGAACTCATTCCACTTCCTGACGGAACAAGCTATAACGCATATCTTATCCAAGGCAGCGAAAAAACAGCACTCATAGATACAGTTGATCCTACAAAGGAGCAAGAACTCGTAGATAACCTCAAGAAACTCAGAGTTGATAATATTGATTACGTTATCTCTAACCATGCTGAACAGGATCACTCCGGAACAATACCAAAAATTCTAGATCTTTTCCCTAATGCCAGAGTTGTTACCAATCCGAAATGCAAAGGAATGCTTAAAGATTTACTGTTAATTCCAGAAGATAAATTCATAGAAGTAAACGATGCAGATACTCTGTCTTTGGGAAACAAGACCCTCCAATTCATTATTACACCTTGGGTCCATTGGCCAGAAACAATGCTGTCTTATCTTAAAGAAGACAAAATATTATTCTCGTGCGATCTTTTCGGGTCACACATTGCTACAAGTGATATGTATGCAACTGATGAGGCAAAAATCTATGATACAGCAAAAAGGTATTATGCGGAAATCATGATGCCGTTCAGGAACCTCATAAAAAAACATGTGGAAAAGCTCAAACAATTTAAAATTGAAATTATTGCACCGAGTCATGGGCCTATCTATAACAAGCCTGAATTTATTCTCAATGCCTACAGGGATTGGATCTCTGATCAGGTTAAAAACGAAGTCATCATCCCATACGTTTCAATGCACGGAAGCACGGATAAGATGGTAAATCATTTAATAGATGCCCTTATGACAAGGGATATATCCGTAAAATCCTTTAATTTAACCAGAACGGATATTGGAGAACTGGCAAAAGCACTTGTGGATGCTGCTACTATTATTATTGCTTCTCCGACTGTGCTGATTGGCCCTCATCCCGCCGCAGTGTATGCAACCTATCTTGCCAATGCCCTGAGGCCCAAAACCAGGTTTGTATCGGTTATTGGATCCTATGGATGGGGTGGAAAGATGCTAGAGCAAATTATTGGAATTGCTGGTAATCTTAAGGTGGAAATTCTCTCGACAGTTATTATAAAGGGCTACCCAAAAAAAGAAGATTTCAAAGCGTTAGAAAAATTGGCGGATGAAATTCTTGCAAAACATAAAGAATTAAAAATTATTTAAAAAGGAAATTTAAAATGACAAAACGATTACAGATTTATAAATGTGAGATTTGTGGAAATATTGTTGAAGTTTTACATGAAGGAGCAGGAGAACTTGTCTGCTGCGGACAGCCAATGGCTCTCCTTTCCGAGAAAACAGAAGACCAGGGGAATGAGAAACATGTCCCTGTCATTGAACAAACTGAAAAAGGAGTTAAAGTAAAAGTTGGAGCAGTTGCCCATCCTATGGAAGATAAGCATTATATTGAATGGATAGAGGTAATTACAGATGGCCGAGCTTACAGGAAATTCCTCAACCCCGGTGATTCTCCGGAAGCAGAGTTTGCGATAAATTCTGATGAAGTTGAAGCAAGAGAATACTGCACTATCCATGGTCTATGGAAAAGCTAAATCTATTAAAGGAGATAAAATGGAAAGTTTAAAAGGAACCCAAACGGAAAAGAATATTTTAACGGCTTTTGCAGGTGAGTCTCAGGCAAGAAACCGTTATTCGTATTTTGCTTCAAAGGCAAAAAAGGAAGGATATGTTCAGATTTCTAATGTTTTCCAGGAAACAGCTGAAAATGAGAAAGAACATGCCAAACGGCTTTTTAAATTCCTGGAAGGTGGAGAAGCAGAGGTTTCTGCGTCCTTTCCTGCGGGAGTTATTGGAAGCACAGCCGAAAATTTAAAAGCATCAGCTGCCGGGGAGAATCATGAATATACAACCATGTACCCCGAATTTGCCAGAATTGCAGATGATGAAGGATTTTCCGAAATTGCTCAAGTAATGAGGTCAATAGCCGTAGCTGAAAAACAGCATGAGAAAAGATATCTCGATCTTTTAGAAAATATAGAAAATGGAAAAGTTTTTAAAAAGGATAATTCAGTGAAATGGCGATGCAGCAACTGCGGATATATTCATGAAGGAGAAGAAGCCCCGGAAGAATGCCCTGCATGTGCACATCCACAGGCCCATTTTGAAATTCTAGCAGAAAATTGGTAAAAACATGATGTCTGGGCAAAGCAAGATATTCAGGCAGGTAATCCGACAAATTTTAATCTAGCAGGATTTTTTTGTCCGCAATTGTAAAATTGAGGGGAATTTAAGATGAAAAAAGTATTTAGCTGGACATTAAATGTAAGCCTTGTATTTATAGCCGCATCTGCACTTACCTATACAATGCACTATCTGATCTTCCAGGATGCTCACCATATCTTTATATACATGATTGGAGATTTTGGTTTTCTCTTTATAGATGTTTTGCTGGTTGTGTTGTTTATCGAGCGAATCCTTTCCCGAAGGGATAAACGGAATATAATGAATAAGTTGAATATGGTAATCGGGACTTTTTTCAGTGAAGTCGGACTTGAATTCTTAAAGCGGCTTTCTATTTTTGTAAATAATTCGGAACAACTTGCTGAAAAAATGATTATCACTTCTCAGTGGAAAAATAAAGACTTTAAAAAGGCAATTTCTGCCGCAGGCGATTTCTCCTATGATATAAAAATTGATAGAGATAAGTTGTGTGAGCTCCGGGATTTTCTAATCAGCAAACGTGCCTTTTTGCTCCGGTTGCTGGAAAATCCCAACCTGCTTGAGCATGATAGTTTTACTGACCTTTTATGGGCGGTCTTTCACCTTACCGAAGAACTAGCTTTTAGAGAAGATAAACTAACAAAACTACCAAACGCGGATTACAATCATATTGCTAAAGACTTGCAGCGGGCTTATTCCAAGATCACCAGCTCTTGGGTGGCTTATATGGGCCATATGAAAAACAATTACCCGTTCCTGTTTTCTCTGGCGGCACGGATAAATCCTATGGATCCAAATGCCAGCCCGATAATATCCGGTTAATATCCCCTTTCTCACAATGATATCTTTCGCGACTGTCTATAAAATGTTTAAGCTGTTGGCAGAGGTTGATGAAATATAAAAGCTTAAAATTGCAGGGGAATGAAAAATATTGAATCTATTTATATGGGATCTGTTCGGAATGCCGCAAATACTACTAATGCTTAAGCACTGTTAAACATTTAATATATTATAAGGAGAGGATTTATGTCAAAAATCAGTCAACAAATTGAAGATGCAATCAAAGGAGCCATACGGTTGGAGATTGATGGCCGCAAGTTTTTTAATCATGCGGCAGATGTAACGCAACATGAACGAGGCAAAAAGATGTTCCGGTTTCTTGCCGAAGAAGAGGTAAAACACCTTGAAATCTTCAGCAAGCTTTTCAGTCAAATTCTTGGAGAGGAAGATTGGAAGAAGCATATTAGTAGCCATGAGATTCAGGGAGAAGCTCCTCTGGTTGAAAAATTGAAAGAACGGATGAAGAAAGAAGAAGGAAAAAGCGAAACCGAAGCTTTAAGTATAGGTATGCAGCTTGAAATGGATGCTATCCACTTTTTTCAAAAAGCAGCCGAAGAGACAGATGACCCCGTCGCAAAAAAAATCTTCATGGAAATCAGCGAAGAAGAAAAATTTCATTATGACCTTTTGCAATCCCAGCACGATTCTGTGACCAACTCTGGTTTCTGGCTGGATGGAGCAGAATTCCAAATGGATGGGAAATGGTAATTAGCCTGGACAATTCATAAATTATCCAGGTTACCCTGAATTATTCATGTACGAGCTTGAAATCAAGGGACACGTTACCGATTTCGGAAAATCAGTACATGTCCCTGATTTCAATGCATATAGCATTAAATCCCGTCAAAAAATATCATGTTATAAATAATTCAGGTTAGAATATAGTTTATTGGCCTTTTTATTAAATCAACATCTTTGCTATAACCGGGATATATCGTCAGCGGCATCCGGAACGGATGGATTTGTATGCTGTCCGTTCCCAATTTGGGCACAGTTCCAAGATCAAAAATTTTAGATTAATTGAAACATTAGAGAATATAAAGTCCGCCTTGCAGTACCCTTTCGGTTATGATAAAAATCTTAAGAGAAAAGCTTGAGAATGAAAAAGTTTATCCTGATCTCAACGAGCATCATGTGGCTTTTTGTGAGCGTTTTCTCCTGTGAATACAATATCCGTGATGCTGGTTTTGTGAATCTGAACGATCTCCCATACAGGCTTTATTTTTTTATCGATGACAAGACCTCGACGCAGAACATTGAGGTATTCAAAGAAGAGTCCCTGCGTGTGCTTAGCGGAAGTAATATTCTTCCTGTGATTATACATGTTTCCAGAGATCGAGATCACAGGGCCATGGAGCATTATCGGTTCTGGGATCTTCAGGACCTACCAACGTTCATCCTGACATCACCTGACCAGCGAACCTTACCTCTCCATATTCCTAATGATATTACCGTCAACCGGGACAGCATACAGCAAGTGCTTCAGAATGTTGTTTCTTCTTCGGTGCGCGAAGAAATCCTGGCCCACATCGTCAGGGCTTATGCGGTTTTGATATTGATCGAGGGGCCGGATCCTGAGGAAAACCGTTCGGCATTCGAGAAAATCAAACAAGCTTCTAGGAAAATAAACTCATTGATGAGCCAACTGCCCAAACGGATCGAGGCTCCACCCCACATCATCGTCATTCCTCATGACAGGATGACGGGAGAAAGCATCTTTCTCTGGAGTTTAGATCTCAACACCCAGGAAATGGACCGGGCCAGGATCGCGATCCTATTCGGACGCGCACGCATCTTTTATTCTCCTTTCGAAAGCGCATTGGTAAGTGCTTCTGAAATAACCGATGTGTTGACAATCATTGGGCTGTCGTGCGACTGCGGATTGGATAAAAAGGGTTTGATAGGGCAAAGTATTCCCCTCAGATGGGATGAAAACTTACAGACAGAGATTGTGAAACACCTCGGTTTTGATGCTGAAAATCCCTTGCTCAAACGTGAGATTGCCGGCATCCTGGCTGCAAACAATCTGGATGCAGAATCCAGCGAGGCGTTGGGCGGGGCGCTCGGGGAGATTGGCCAGTACCGGGAAAAGGCGCTGGCCTTCAGTAAAAAGCTAGGTTCATCCAGGATTTCACCTGCCCTTTCCCAGAGGTTCAACCCACAATCTTCAGGGAGATCTCGATCCGGCTTCAATTACTTCATTCTGTTCCTCCTGGTAGGATTTGTCCTGACCTCTATCCTGGTGGGGACGATCTATATCAGGATTCGAGCAAAGCGGGAAAGGCCATGAACACATTCCAGCATATCGGCAGAGAGATCCGCCATCGGAAGACAAATTTTATCCTGGGTCTGATCGCCATCCTGTTAGCAAGTGCGTTATTCGTAGCTTTTTTTTCCGCTGGAGAGGCATCCAAACGCGAGACCATACGGCTGATGAGAGATATTGGATTCAACCTGAGAGTCATACCCAAAGAGACCGACATGGAAAAATTCTGGATCACAGGATTCTCGCAGCATTCCATGCCGGAACACTATGTGTATGATTTGGCTGATCATCCGGGGATTTCGTATAATCACCTGACCGCCACTCTTCAAAAAACCACTATTTGGGCAGATCATGAGATTATTTTGACCGGCATGGCTCCGGAGGTAATCCCTCCGGGGAAAGCAAGCTCGCCGATGACATTTTCCATAGAACCGGGAACGGTCTATGTCGGGTTTGAACCGGCTAGATACCTTGGCCTTCACCCTGGTGATAACATCGAGATCGAAAACCATCCATTCACCGTGGCCCGATGCCTGTCTGAAACCGGGAGCCGTGATGATATCCGAATATACGGACACTTAAAAGATATCCAGAAAATATTGGATATGACAGGCCGAATAAACGAGATCAAAGCTTTGCAGTGTATGTGTGCTGCTGATTACAATCAAATGGAACCACTGGTTCAATTGAGGGCACAACTTAAAGAGGTCCTCCCCGACGCCAAAGTCATACTGATGCAGTCCATTGCGACTGCCCGCCAGGATCAGCGTATAATGGCGGAACGGTATTTCAGCTATGTTTTTCCGCTGTTACTGTTTGCAGCAATGGCCTGGATCGGTATCCTGGCCTTTTTGAATGTCCGTGAACGCAGACACGAAATCGGAATCATGCGAGCCATAGGTTATAGCTCTGGGAAAATAGCTCTCCTTTTTCTGGGGAAGGCGGCATTTATAGGATTTGCCGGTGCGGCCGTCGGATTTTTTTTGGGAACAGCGCTTTCTATCAAATTCGGCCCCCAAATCTTTAAAATAACTGCTGCCTCGATAAAACCCCAAATGGAGCTGCTCATCTGGTCCCTTCTGGGATCTCCGCTGGTATGCGCCGTTGCAGTGATCATTCCGACCATGCTGGGTGTATACCAGGATCCAGCCGTAACCTTGAGGGAAGAATAAACGTGATTTTTCTGGAAAAAGTGAGCAAGCATTACAACAGGCCCTCGGGAGTCGTCAAAGCTCTGGACGAAATAGATCTTAAGGTGGAGCGGAACGAATTCACAGTTATACGAGGGCCCAGCGGGAGCGGTAAAACCACTCTTCTTCTGACCATCGGCGGAATGCTCCGGCCCACGAGAGGACATCTAACCGTAGCAGGAATGGATCCATACAATATAGATAACAAAAAGCGGTTAGAATTCAGGGCTGAAAAGATCGGTTTTGTGTTTCAGCTGTTTCATCTCATCCCCTATCTGACTGTGATAGAAAACGTTCTATTGCCATCGGGCAGTGCAGGCGGCGGGAACAAGGGACTCAGATCCAGGGCCTGGACCATGCTGAAACAGTTGAACCTCGACGATCGCTCCACTCATTTCCCTGCCGAACTCAGCACAGGAGAGAAGCAGCGTGCTGCCATCGCCAGGGCAATGCTCAAAAAACCGGAAATTATGCTGGCCGATGAACCCACGGGAAACCTGGACCCTGAGAATGCAGCCGGAATTGCCAGGTGTCTGGAAGAAATCCATCAAGAGGGGTGCACCGTTATCGTTGTCACCCACGGCAAGGACTGCGATCAATACGCTGAAAGGATCATCCGCTTAGAACAGGGCCGGCTCAGTTCAAAACATGAATAGCCCATTTCCATAGAATGGAGGCAAACGGAATGACTTGCAATAAATGTGCTCATAACATCCTTTTCATCCTAGGTCTGATTCTGGTCCTTTTGAATGCGTGTGGGCCGGGAGACAGAACCGGGAGCGGCTGGATGACATTTCGGCATGACAGAACCCACAGCGGATATTCGGAGGAGACCCTGCCTATCCCACTGACTCTCGAGTGGTCCTACCAGTCGTCCCTATCACCGCGGCCGGCATGGCCCGAGCCAGGAGAAGAGATGGAGAGGATGCAGATGGACAATGCTTTTTATACGTCTGCGGCCTACGGTATGGTCTTTTTTGGATCTTCCTTGGACCACAAGATTTGTGCATTGGATGCGGCTACCGGCAAGGAGAAATGGCATTTTTTTACCGACGGCCCGGTCCGTTATGCCCCCACTATCTCTGATGGCAGGATTTATGCAGGTTCTGACGACGGATATGTCTACTGTCTGAATGCCGGAAACGGCAAACTCATATGGAGATATCGGGCTGGCCCCGGCCAGGAAAAGCTTTTGGGAAACGGGAGTATGATCTCCTTCTGGCCCATCAGGACAAATGTTCTCGTGGACGCGGGAATCGTCTATTTTGGTGCCGGTGTCTTTCCCTATGAAGGAATCTACATCTGTGCCCTAGATGCGCATGACGGTTCGATCGTCTGGAAGAACGACACAATTGGGGATCGGGAGCACGAGTTGACCTTTGGTGGGATCTCCCCACAGGGTTATCTGGTGGCGTCTGATGGGATCTTGTATGTGCCTTCCAGCCGCGCTATGCCCGCCGCTTTTGACAAAAAAAATGGCGACTTTCTTTTTTATCTCGAACCTGGCGGAAAGATAGGCGGAACCTGGGCTGTCCTCGACCGGGAGCATCTCATAGCGGGTGTGGATCACTCGGGAACACCCGCCAAGAGGGCTTACGATCAAAAGACAGGAGAACAAAAAGAAGACATGCATGTCTGGTTCCCCGGTATTGATCTGGTGGTCACGCCCGACACATCTTACACGCTGACTCGGGAAGGCATCTATGCGCTGAACCGGCACGCTTACCTGAGCCTTCAGCAGAACCAGGTCAAAAACATTCGTCAAAAACGGGAAAATCTCAGAGCCCAACTCAGCGATATATCCAACCGATTGGCACAAGTTGATCGAAGGAAATCCGAACAATTAATACGCCAAAGAGATGAGATCACCCGAATGATAGCTGAACTGGCTGAAGTTGAAAACCTGCTTAAACCTGAGATGTTCCGCTGGGAAACCCTTTGCCGTGACCTCAACACCATCATTCTCACTGGAGATCATTTATTTGCAGGCGGGAAAGACAAAGTCCTCGGCTTTGACTCTCAAACCGGGAAAGAGATGTGGAAAACCGAGGTCTTGGGAGATGTCAAAGGTATGTCAGCAGCGGGCGGGCGTCTTTTTGTGAGCACGGATACAGGAGGTATCCTGTGCTTTGGACAGGGGGAAGATAGTTCCCCTCAGCCGGCTGATGCACATTCTGGGGCTGATCCCTACAGCGACGGTAAAAATGAAGCGTTTTTCCTGGCTGCAGCCGAAAACATCATTGAGAGAACCGGTGTCGAAAAGGGTTATGCCTTGGTTTTAGGCTGTGGATCGGGTCAACTGGCCTATGAGCTTGCGCACATGACGGATCTCAAGATCATCGCTTTGACTTCAGACAATAAAAAAACATCGGCAATAAGACACAGGTTGTCCGGAAGTGGTCTTTACGGTCATCGGATCGTAGTAGCTGAATGGGATCTGAAAACATTGCCCGACTACTTCGCCAACCTTGTCGTTTGTGAGGACCTGCTTACAAGCGGTAAGACAGATATTTCCCCAGAAGAGATCTTCCGAGTTCTCAAACCTTATGGCGGGGTGGCTGTTTTCAGCCTGCCTGCCGAATCCTCCAAGCTTTCCGTAAGGACAGATCCGGAAGAAATCTCAGCCTGGTTTGAAACCGTAGTCTCTGGCGGTCCCATCGAGAAAACAATCGAAGGGAATTGGTTGTCATACACCCGCGGGAGTCTCGTTGGTGCCGGGAACTGGACCGAGGAGTATGGAAATCCAGGAAATACCGCATGCTCGAATGACGAGCTCGTCCATGGTCCGTTGGGGATCCTCTGGTTCGGCGAACCCGGCTCCAAAAAAATGGTGGAGCGGCATGCCAAGAGCCAGAGTCCGCTCTCCATGGATGGCCGTATGTTTATCCAGGGAGAGGAAGTGGTTATGGCCTACGATGCCTACAACGGTACTCTCCTCTGGGAAAGAGAAATTCCAGGGGCGATCCGTCCACGAGTGGATATTGACGGTGGGAATTTTTCCATGAAACAAGATGCTCTATATGTGGGTGCCTATGACCGCTGTTACCGGCTCGATCCGGCTACAGGAGAGACTCTCTCCGAGATAAGACTCCCAGACACAAAAGACGACGGGAGCTTTCGCTGGGCCCACGTTTCTGCAACTGATGATCATCTTTTTGGCTCGCGTGCTGCGGCGCTCCCAAGAAAATTTTTCAGCCTGCAGGATGCCCTGGT
>Ga0114922_10006229_pt1 | contig 10969 bp, 8 predicted proteins | sample AartaG_FD_100975 | JGI IMG/M metagenome (GOLD analysis project Ga0114922, IMG submission 100975) | Deep subsurface microbial communities from Aarhus Bay to uncover new lineages of life (NeLLi) - Aarhus_00045 metaG | ecosystem: Environmental > Aquatic > Marine > Oceanic > Sediment | place: Aarhus...
ATCTGTTTTTATACAATACATAGTACCATCTAGGGCTATATAGCCATTGTCATTTGCAATATACTTGATACTTTTATCAGTTTCTTCTTGTCTAATAGTATCATCTATTGTAAATGTTGGTAGGTTGTCTTCTATTGGCTCTTTTGGCTCTATATATTCACCACGACAATTTCTACCAGGCTTGCCAACTTTGGCTTTTATATACTCTATAAGCAACTCATCTCTTTTAACGCTATGAATAAAACCGCGAGATGAATAATCTACTTTTTCATTTTCAGATATATCTTCTTTGCTTTCATAGTGTAAAATCATTTCGTCATTTATTGTTAAAGTAGGTTCATAAGATTCTGCGATTAAAATAGTTTCATTTTTAGTATAAACTGCATTCTCTTCAACTCTAACATGTGCAGATATTTTAGAAACAGCCTCACTCAACATCTCATCAAATATGTTTATAAGTATCCCAGCACGTACTTTGCTTTTATTTATTAGCATAGAGAGTTCTTTTTCAAATCTAGAAGAGTATGAAACTTTCGATCCCTCTTTTATACTCAGATATACTTTACACTTGGTAGTATTAGCTCCAACTGCAAGATGAAAGTCAGTATATGGATTATTTTCAGTAACCTTTGAAAAAAATTCTATCTCATACATCTGTTTTATTTGAAAATTTGGATTTAATAGTGCTGTAGCATCATCAAGCTCATATATCTCATCTTGAGCTATCTCTTCCCATTCTGTTTCTTTTTTATCATCATTCATACGGGTATATGTCTGAACTTCTAAAATATTAAAGTCAATACTATCCACTTTAACTTCATAAGATTTAGCCAAAGACAAAAGCTCTTTAGCAACATTCTGTACTCTGATAACTGTTGGACGAATTTTTTTAGATTTTAAAGTTTCTTTTTTCTTAGAACCAAATAGCGCCATGTAATATCCACCAAATCAATATTTTAAATTTTAAAGTCTATATTTTAACTAAACTTTTGTTAAAATTTTGTAAAACTTATACCAAACACTTAAAGAAGCCCATGTTTAAAGCAATATTTACCAATAGTTTTGGGATTTTAGTCTCAAGAATTTTAGGATTTGTCAGAGATTTATTTACAGCATCTGCTCTTGGTGCGAACATCTATAGTGATATCTTTTTCATAGCTTTTAAATTGCCAAATCTCTTTCGTAGAATCTTTGCTGAGGGTGCTTTTACTCAGGTGTTTATCCCAGCTTTTGCCCGTAGTAGACATAAGGGAGTTTTCTCTGCTAATATCTTTGTCGTTTTTCTATCAATCATACTTTTAATAACCCTTCTTGTAAATCTGCTTCCATCTTTAGCCACACAAGCTATCGCAGTAGGTTTTGATGAAAAAACAGTAGAGTTGGCATCTCCGTTTGTAGCTATAAATTTCTGGTATCTTCCACTTATCTTTGGCGTTACTTTTTTAAGTACAATGCTTCAATATAAGCACCACTTTGCGACATCAGCCTTTTCAACTGCCTTATTGAACCTATCTCTTATTTTAGCTCTGTACTTCTCACAGGATAAAAGCCAAAATGAGATAGTTTACTATCTTAGTTTCGGTGTAGTTATTGGTGGTCTACTACAACTAGCTGTTCATATACTGGCTATATATAAACTTGGTCTCTCAAAGCTTTTAATAGGCGGTTTTAAACACCTCAGAGTAAAATCAAAAATCATCAAAAAAGATACAAGGGAATTTAGAAATCAATTTTTTCCAGCCATGTGGGGAAATTCTACAGCTCAAGTAAGTGCATTTTTAGATACCTTTTTAGCATCATTTCTTGTAACAGGTTCCATCTCTTACCTTTACTATGCAAATCGCATATTTCAACTCCCTTTAGCTCTCTTTGCAATTGCAACTTCTATAGCTCTTTTTCCTCGTGTTGCAAGATATATAAAAAACAAGGATGAAGCAAAAGCCTTAGAGTTCTTAAAAAAAGCATTTTGGTTTTTAACATTTTTACTTACAGCCAGTCTTATAGGTGGACTTATCTTAGCCAAAGAGATAACATGGTTGCTTTTTGAGAGAGGTGCATTTAGTGCGGAGGATACGGCTAATACAACGGCAGTTTTACAGATGTATATGTTAGGACTACTCCCTTTTGGTTTGCAAAAACTGCTTTTACTATGGTTATATGCAAAAGAGATGCAGATGAAAGCCGCTAAGATTGCAACATTCTCTTTAGCTGCTTACATACTTTTAGCCCTATCCCTTATATCACCAATGGGAGTAAGCGGTTTAGCCCTTGCTAGTACAGCCAGTGGCTTTGTTGGATTCATCCTAACTATAAAAGCTTTTGGAGTCAAAAACTTTTTTGATATACTTCGCTCAAAAAATGCCATCTATTTGGTTATAGGTGCTGTTTCACTAACTATTTTATTATTAATTTTCAAGGACTTTATCGATGTATATATTTGATTCTGTACAAAAAACAAAACGAGAGTTTATACCTCAAGAGGAAGGAAAAGCAAGCCTTTATGTTTGTGGTCTAACCGTATATGATGATGCTCATCTAGGTCATGCAAAGTCTGCTTTGGTATTTGACCTTTTAACACGTATTCTAAAGGCTAACGGTTACCAAGTGACTTATGCAAGAAATATCACAGATATAGATGATAAGATTATCAAAAAAGCTGTAGAGCAAAAAAAAGAGATAAAAGAGATTACAGATTATTATACAGAGGCTTTTCACAATGAGATGGAACATATAGGTGTAAATCGTCCTGATATTGAGCCAAAGGCCACCGAATCACTTGAAGCTATGTTTGAGCTTATACAAAATCTTATTGATAGTGGTCACGCTTATTCTACAGAGGATGGTGATGTCTACTTTGACACTCAAAGCGACAGCGAGTACTTAACTCTATCTAAAAGAGTTCAAGAGGAAGATGATAAGCAGAATCGTGTTAAGAGTTCTACAAGTAAGAAAAATTCTGCGGACTTTGCTCTTTGGAAATCGGTTAAAGATGATAGCATTACTTTTGAATCACCATTTGGGAACGGTCGTCCAGGTTGGCATTTAGAGTGTTCAGCGATGATAGAGAAACATATGGCAAAAGAAGATTCTGAATTTGCAGTAGATATACATGGTGGTGGAGCAGACCTTCTTTTTCCACACCACGAAAATGAAGCTGCACAGACCAGATGTGGAAGCAACCACGCACTTGCAAACTACTGGATGCATAACGGTTTTGTAAATATTGACGGTGAGAAGATGTCTAAAAGTTTGGGCAACAGTTTCTTTTTAAAAGATGCTCTAAAAGAGTATGACGGGGAGGTGCTTAGATTCTACCTCTTAAGCACTCACTACAGAAGTAACTTTAACTTCAATGAAGAAGATTTGTTATCTTCTAAAAAACGTCTTGACAAGATATACAGACTTAAAAAGAGACTTTTTGGATTGGCAGAGAACTATGATAAAACATCTTTTCAAGATGAACTGTTAAAAGCTCTTAGTGATGATATGAATGTATCTTCTGCGTTAGCACTAATAGATGAGATGATATCATCAACAAATGAAACTCTAGATTCTGTCGGAAAACATAAGATTCTAAAAAAAGAGGTTATGTCGAATCTTGCATATATAGAAAATATTTTAGGTTTTGGTGTTAAAAATCCTTATCAATATTTCCAATTTGGGGTTAATGAGTCAACAAAGTTAAAAATATTTGACCTTATCACAAAACGTGACGAAGCGAAAAAAGAGAAAAACTTTGAACTCTCAGATACGATTCGTGATGAAATATTAGCTTTTGGTGTAAGTATAATGGATACACCACAAGGTACATTTTGGGAGAAAATATAACTATGAATGATTTCATAATTTACCCGTTTATTGGGCTAATAATATTTTACATCTTATACTCAAAAGGGATAATACTAGCAGATTTTAATTTTGCAAGCCCTAAAGAAGCTATTGAGTTGATAGAAAATAAAGAAAACAACATCACGATATTAGATGTTAGAACACAAGCAGAGTATCAAAGTATAGGGCATATTCAAAATGCTATTTTAATTCCGGTACAAGAGCTCGAAACGAGGTTAGATGAACTCAAAGAGTTTAAAAATCATAAGCTTCTTGTATATTGTGCTAGTGGGAATAGAAGTATTTCAGCTTCACGTATATTATATAAACATGAATTTAACCCATACAATGTAAATGGTGGGCTAAGTAGCTGGAAAAATAGCGGTTATAAAATTATAAAATAAGAAGAAGAAAGAATAATGACACTAGATAATATACTTCAGCATCTACGAGCTAATCAAGATGAGTTAACAAACGAGTTCAAAAGATTATTTCATGGTCGTGGTGGGCTTTATGAGGGATGGAAACACCTAACTGTTGATTCTATTGACAACATCTTAAGCGTAGCACTATACTTTGAGATGGAAAAAGAGCTTGAAGATGAGTTAATCAATATGCTAAAAAGCTTTATCTCAAATACACAACATGAGACTATCGTTCTGCAAAGAAGATACCTTCAAGGAAGCCCTAGCGAAATAATAGTCGGTGAATTGGAAGATGATCTATTTGTAGTTGAAAATGGCATGAAAATAAAACTCAACCTACTTTCAAATCGTAACTCAGGATATTTTCCTGACATGAAAAATGGTAGAGAGTTTGTAAAGTCAAATTCTAAAGATAAAAAAGTTTTAAATCTCTTTTCTTACACATGTGGATTTTCTCTTGCTGCAAAATTTGGCGAAGCTTACAGCGTTGTAAACGTAGATATGAGTAAAGGTGCACTTTCAACAGGTAAAGCAAATCACTCACTAAATAACATAGACCCAAGAGGCATAAGCTTTTTACCTTATAATATTTTAAAATCATTCTCTTCATTAAAGAAAAAAGGTCCATATGATTTAATAATTATTGACCCACCAACTTTTCAAAGAGGAAGTTTTGAAGCTACAAAAGATTATGAAAAGATTATAAAGAAACTTCCTCAGCTAGCAAGTGAAGATTGTGTTTTACTGTCTTGTTTAAACTCACCTGACTTGGAGAGTGACTTTATAATAAATATGATAAAAGAGTGGGCTCCAAGCTTTAAATTTGTAAAAAAACTTGAAAATGTACCAGAATTCGTTAGTAAATATGAAGAAAAAAGTCTGAAAAATCTAGTTTTTAAAAGAGAGTTGTAAAAACTACTTCAATTTGGATTTTTACTGATATAATTATCTAAAAAATAGAGAAGAGTTATAATGTCACATATTGATGAGAATACTCCAAAGGTAAGAAAAGAGTTGATGTTTTTAGCATCTTCTAATGTTTTGCTATCATCTATTGCTTTATTTATTAATGCTCTAATAATCATTATTGTATTTTGGAATTTAGCCGATAAATACTTTTTACTATTATGGATATTTTCACTTTTTGGGTTACTTGCACTGCGATATAAAAATGCAAAAAATTATCTAAAAAACCACGAAAAACTTTCTCTTGAAAAAGAGGAAAAGCTATTTAAAATAAAAGCATTTCTAACCGCATTTATAGTAAGCATTGGAATCTCATATTTATTGCCTACTGACAAACTATTTCACCAAGCCTTTTTAGTCATGATAATTGCAGGTCTTTCAGCCGGATCAGTAATGAGCTTATCTACTCATAAATATATTGCCAAATACTACCTTATGATTCTACTACTGCCTTTTACATATTTTATGTTTAAATTCGGTACAGATATGCATATATTGATGGCACTATTAATAACTCTTTTTTTAATACTACTAATTACTTTTTCAAAAGAGTATCACAATAGAATTGTCCAAGTTATTGTTTCAAAGTACTTAATTGAACAGACACAAAAAGAAAAAAAAGTATCTGAAGACAACTTTCACACAATATTTAAAGAGGCCCCAATTGGTGTCTTTACATATGACAAGAACTTAATTATAAAACAGGCTAACCAAACCTTTGCTTCGTATTTAAATGTTTCTTTGCAGAAGCTTATAGATTTAGATATGAAACAACTCTCCGACCAGCTAATAGGTCCTACACTTAATATAGCACTTAAAGGTCAAAGAGGTTTTTACGAAGGTAGTTACAATACAACATTGTCTAGAGAACATATTTGGATAAAGATGCAAACAGTCCCTATGTACGATACAAATAATAATATTATTGGAGGTCTTGGTATTGTTGAAGATATTACTAAACGTATAGAATCTGAACAGAAGATTCGACATCAAGCATTTTATGATCATTTAACAGGCTTGCCTAACCGTCTAACTTTAAATGACCGTTTAGAACAACAATTAGCCAGACTATCCAGACATAACCGTTTTGGTGCTGTATTATTTATAGACCTTGATCACTTTAAGACCATCAACGATTCCCTAGGTCATCATATAGGTGATACGCTTCTTAAAAATTTTGCATCTAGAGCACAAGCTATCATACGAAAAGAGGATACAGTTGCAAGACTAGGCGGTGATGAGTTTATCATTTTACTATCAGATTTGAGTTCAAATGAATATCTTGCAACAGAACATGCGCATAAAACAGCTAATAAACTTCATGAATTAATGAAAAAACCTATTGTAATTGAAGAGCATACTCTTCATGTAACACTTAGTATTGGAATAAATATTATCTCTTCTAAAGAGGACAATGTTAATGATATTCTTAAACATGCTGATATAGCAATGTACCAAGCAAAAGAATCTGGTCGTAATACAACATGTTTTTATAAAGATGAGATGAGTAAACAGATTCAAAAGCGACTTATATTAAACAACGAACTTAGAGAAGCGCTGAGACTAAATCAATTTGAACTTTACTTCCAGCCAATAGTAAATATAGATAACTGTGTTATAACATCATGTGAAGCACTTATCAGATGGAATCATCCAGAGAAAGGCTTAATTTTTCCAGATCATTTTATACCATACGCAGAGGAGAGTGATTTAATCATAGATATTGGAGACTGGGTTATTGATGCAGCTTGTAAGCAGTACAAAAACTTTGCTACAGAGATAATAGATATTGCTATAAATATAAGTTCAAGACAGTTTATTCAAGATGATTTTATTGAAAAGATTCTTAAAACAACTAAAGCTAATGAGATACACCCAAGTGCTTTAAAACTTGAACTTACAGAATCGGTAGCTATCGACAATCTAGCTGATACTGTCAAAAAAATGAATATCCTTAAATCTCATGGATTTAAAATCGCTATGGATGATTTTGGCACCGGTTATTCATCTCTATCTTATCTTAAAAACTTACCGTTTGATTTTATTAAGATAGATCGTAGTTTTATAAAAGATATGCTTGAGAATGAGGATGATGCTTCTTTGATTAAAACTATTTTAACAATTTCAAAACAGTTAAAATTTGCTGTTATTGCGGAAGGTGTAGAAACACAAGAACATGTTGCAGTTCTAAAAGCATTAGAGTGTGACTACTACCAGGGATATGTTAAATCTAAACCAATCCCTGCAGATGAATTTAATAAACTATTGACAAAAATCAGCCAAGAGTCCGGCTCTTAACATATTGTATGTCTCTTCACCTTTTAGTTTTTTAACTATAGCAAGTGCAAAGCATATTGCAGTTGCAGGTCCACGTGATGTCATCACGTTCCCATCTTCTACTATCATAGCTTTATCACCCTGATAACCATCAAGTCTGATTTGCTCTTCAACTGATGGATAACATGTGTAGTTTTGTTTTAAAACTCCAGCCTTATTCAGTGCAAATGGTGCTGCACATATAGCCGCTATATTTTTACCCTTAGAATCCATCTCTTTTAAGATTCTTTGCACATGCTCATCATCTGCAAGTGCATAAGTTCCATCCCAACCACCAGGGAGGATTACCATATCGAGCATATCAACATTAACATCTTTTACTTGTAAATCAGTCTCTATAACTATATTATTTGCACCTTTTACAAGAGTGTTTTCATCTAGTGAAGCTACTAAAACCCTTATCTCTGCTCGTCTAAGAACATCTATAATCGCTACTGCTTCTATCTCTTCAAATCCGGTTGCTATTGGAACTAAAACTCTACTCATATTAACTCCTACTTATTAAGTACTTTTATTATCTTATCAAATTTTTACCTTTAATTAAGTATAATCACTAAATTTTACAAAAGGCAAAATAGCACAAATGATAAACTATGAAAGCATAAAACCACTACTTTTTAAATTTCAACCAGAAACTGCACACCATATAGCAGAGACTGTACTGAGGCTTCCTAATATTTGCCAAATACCATTTAACCCATTTTTAAAATCTCATTTTATTACTGATGATGTTTTAACTCAAGAGCTTTTTGGGCGTACTTTTTTAAACCCTGTAGGACTTGGAGCAGGATTTGATAAGAATGCTACTATGATTAGAGGTATGCAGATTCTAGGATTTGGTTACACTGAGATTGGAACTGTTACACCAAAACCACAAGCAGGTAATGCTAAACCTAGAATGTTTCGCCACATTGAAGAAGAGACTATTCAAAACGCAATGGGCTTTAACAATGAAGGTGCATATAAAGTTATAAAAAGATTAAAAGAGAGATTTCCTTTTACAACTCCTATCGGTGTAAATATCGGTAAAAACAAAGTAACTCCTGAGAATGAAGCTATAAATGACTATACACACCTTATAAAAGCATTTGACGGCTTAGGTGATTACTTTGTTATCAACATCTCATCTCCAAATACACCAGGTTTAAGAGACCTGCAAAACGAAGAGTTTATTACAAAACTTTTTTCTGAGGCAAAAGCTCTTACAGATATGCCAATTTTACTAAAAATTGCTCCTGATATGACACCTGAAGATGCTATTGCACTAACTACTCTTGCAGTGGAAAAAGGTGCTGATGGAATCATCGCTACAAACACTACGATAGACTACGATTTAGTTAAAGAGCCTAAAGATATAGGTGGACTTAGCGGTGCTGTTTTAAAAGAGAAAAGTTTTAAACTGTTTGAAGCTATAGCTAAAGAGCTTTATGGAAAGACTACACTTATCTCTGTAGGCGGTATCGATTCAGCAGAGGAAGCATACAGAAGAATCAAAGCCGGAGCATCTCTAGTTCAGATTCTAAGCGGTATAGTTTTTCATGGTCCTGATATGATTATGAATATCAATAAAAAACTTATAGAACTTATAAAAGCTGACGGATACTCAAATATTACAGAGGCTATAGGCGCAGATAGAAAATAATGAAACTGTTAATTTTAATTACACTATTTTTAGGAACTTTAATGTCATCATCACTACCAAAGTACGAAACAAAAACTTTAAAAAATGGACTGCAAATAGTTGTAATCCCTCTTAAAAACTCAAGCAATGTTATAAGCACTGATATCTTCTACAAAGTTGGAAGCAGAAACGAGATTATGGGTAAAACTGGAATCGCTCATATGCTTGAGCATATGAACTTTAAATCTACTAAGAATCTTGATGCTGGAGAATTTGATAAAGAGGTAAAAAGTATAGGTGGTGTTAACAATGCATCGACTAGCTTTGACTACACTCACTACTACATAAAATCAAGCACAGACAATCTTGGGAAGTCAGTTGAACTTTATGCTGAACTTATGCAAAACCTTAATCTAAAAGATAAAGAGTTTCAACCTGAGCGTGATGTTGTAGCTGAAGAAAGACGTTGGAGAACTGAAAACAATCCAATGGGTTATCTTTACTTTGCGATGTTTAACAACGCTTACGTTTATCATCCATACCATTGGACACCGATAGGTTTTATGAATGATATACAAACTTGGACAATCAAAGATATAAAAGACTTCCATAAAACGTACTATCAGCCAAACAATGCGATTCTAATCGTTACAGGTGATGTTGAGCCTAAGGATGTATTTAAAAAAGCTAAAAAAGAATTTGGTGATATTAAAAATACGGCTAAGATTCCAAAGTTTAAATTTGTAGAACCTGAACAAGACGGTGCAAAAAGAGTACTCATCAAAAAAGAAAGTGAAGTTGAGATGATAGCTATAAACTTTCATATCCCAGATTTTAAAGACAAAGACCAAGTTACTCTAAGTACAATCTCTGAGATTCTATACTCTGGTAAAAGTTCAAGACTTTATAAAGAGCTAGTAGATAAAAAACGTCTTGTAAACACTGTTTACGCTTACAATATGGAAAATATCGATCCAGGTCTTTTCATCTTCCTTGCAGTTTGTAATCCAGGTGTAAAAGCTGAAGATGTTGAAAAAGAACTAGTAGAACAAATAGAGCTTATGAAAAACACTAAAGTTACAAAAGCTGAACTAGATAAAGTAAAAATTAATACAAAAGCTGACTTTATCTACTCACTGGAGAGTTCAACTTCTGTGGCAAACCTTTATGGTAGTTATTTAGTGAGAGGTGACTTAACTCCACTTCTAACTTATGAAGAAGACATTAAAAAAATAACTGCAAAAAAAGTTCAAGAGGTAGCTAACAAATACTTTGACTTTGACAAATCAACTACTGTTATTTTAAAAAAGGGTGAATAACCCTTTCTTAAAATAAAGAATTACATATCTTTCTCAATTACCCCTCTAAGTTACGCTATACTGAATCAAAATCACAATACTTGATCTGTATTTGACTTCGTTTTTGTAATACCTCAAAAACATAATAACTACACATAAAGCCTAGATCTACTCGAATTAACATTAACAGATTTCTGTTAGGCTTTTTCAACATGCACATTATATATCTAACATAACTACTGATGCATAGTAAGAAGGTATCCCCTATTGAATATAGAAATAATAACAACACCAAATAAAGATTTAAAAGAGAGCGGCTTTGGAAGTATTAAAGCTTGTAACAGTGTACTAGAAGCAGTAATTAACATGGGTCATGATGTTGTCCTCAATATATGTGAAACTAAAGAAGACTTACTTAGTATAGTTCGTAGAAAACCTGATTTAGTTATCTTAGCTGTAAAATATCTATCGTTTAAAGATGAAAGTGATATTTG
>Ga0114922_10006230_pt1 | contig 10967 bp, 7 predicted proteins | sample AartaG_FD_100975 | JGI IMG/M metagenome (GOLD analysis project Ga0114922, IMG submission 100975) | Deep subsurface microbial communities from Aarhus Bay to uncover new lineages of life (NeLLi) - Aarhus_00045 metaG | ecosystem: Environmental > Aquatic > Marine > Oceanic > Sediment | place: Aarhus...
CGCGAGAAGTCCGGCACGATCACGGGCCCCGTGTCCACCTGGAAGGCCCAGCGCAGATCGTTGACGTTCATCGTCTTGATGGGGTACTCCAGGCGCGCCACCACCCGGCCGGCATCGTCGAGCAGCTCGGTGCGCCCCACGAGCGGCAGGTCGGCCAGCGTCGCCTGCACGATGGCCTCCTCGCTCTCGCACACGCGCGCCGGCGCCTGCGCCACGTCAATGCGGACCTCCTCGAAGCGCTCGGCGCTGATGCCGGTCTCCAGCCAGTCGGGGCCCAGGGGCAGGCCGACCCTGATGATCTGGTACTGCGTCGCCGAGAAGATGACCGAGAAGTCGTAGTTGGGCGCTTGGAACAGGTCGTCGTCCGCGTAGGTGTCCTCGGCCTTGCAGGAGGCGAGCAGCACGTAGCGCGTGCTCTGCGCGCCGCTGAGCAGGTCGCAGATGGCCTCGACCTGTATGCGCGCGTTGTTGGCCCGGTTCGGGGTGACGAAGGTCGCGTAGGACCTGGCGAAGTCGCAGACTGTCATAGCGCTTCAACACCTCTCCCGTCGGCGGTGGCTCGGCATACGGCCGACGGAGGGTTCCCTGCTGATAGTACGCTCCCCTCCCGGCGACCGGCAAGCCGCGAGAATCACCTCTCGGAAGGGTTTTGACCGCCGCGCGTGGAATACTCATGGCGTTACAGGATCGGGACAGTCACCCCGCCAGGCGGGATGACTGTCCCCTCCCCTCCACGAGGAGAGTTACAGATGAGGCTGCTTGCGCCGTTCGTGGCGATGCTGGTGGTGGCGCCGGTCGGCCCTGCGCTGAGCGCGGAGCTTGCGACGGGCGCCGAACTCGGTCCGCTAACGGTCTTTCTGGAGAGGGCCGAGGTGCTCCCCGCTCAGCGCATGTGCCGAATGACCCTGCCTGCCGGTGAGACGACACTGACGATGCCGCTAGGGGCGCTCGGCGTGGACCCGGCCCAGGCGAGGCTGGAGGTGGTGGAGCCTGAGAGCGGAGTGCGCGTGGCGACGATGGAGATCGCGGCTGAGGCCCCGCAGACCGCGCGCTGGCGCCTGATCGCCGAGGAGGCATGCCCCGTCAAGCTGCGACTGACCTATCCGCTCAAGGGGCTGAGCTGGGGGATCGAGTACGCGGTGACGCTGGCGGAAGGTGGGTGGTCGCGGATGGACGCGCAACTGAGGTTGAGCAATGGGCTCACCCGCGCGCTGCAGGAGGCAGCGTTCGTGCTGCCAACCGGCGAGCACCTGGTGGCCTCCCTGGAGGCGGGCGAGAGCATCAGCCTGGAAGTGATGGAGTTGCTGGCCGCGGTGGAGGCGGTCGAGCACAGCTTCATCTATGACAAGGAGAAGATAGGCGACGCTGCCGTGGAGATGCTGACCATCGGCCACGAGGAACTGCGCCGCCCCTTCGAGCACACGGGCACCGGCATGGGCTACGCACTCGACCGCTTCCAGGGGCCGCTACCGGCGGGGAAGGTGAGGCTGTTCGCGTCGGCGGAGGCGGGTGGGGAGTTGATCGCGCAGACCTCCATCCCCTACATCCCCCCGGGCGAGCCGATAGAGCTGAAGGTCGGCCCCGCCTCGGGGATCGCGGTCTCGCGCACCCGTACCGAGGCCAAAGAGGTCAACAAGCGGCTGGATGTGCATAACAAGATCGTGCTCTTCGACCTGGATGAGACCTACGAGTTGGAGGTGCGGAACCTGCGCCGGAGCCCGGTGGAGCTGATCGTGCGCGAGCACCCGCAGGACACGTGGCAACTGCTGAGCGCCAACATGCTGCGTGTGAAGGTGGACGCGCACACCTTCGAGTTCCGCGTCCAGCTTGAGCCGGGCGAGGAGCGGCAGTTCACCTACCTCGTGCGGCGGCTTAACCTGAAGCCTTAACGGCGGGCAAAGGGCAAAGGGGAAAGGGCAAAGGGGAACGACCAACGGCAAAACACTAAGGGCAAACGCCTCCAGCCTCAAGGTTCCGCCGTGCGCGGTGCCGCGGCGCTTTTGCCCTTTGCATGCGGTGGTAGGGCATTGGCCTATTGCCCATTGCCCGCTGTGAAATGATCCCAGCCGGCTGAGGGGAGTTGCATCTCGTTGCCGGTGGGGTCGAGCACCGTGACGCCCTCGCCCGCCTCCACCCGGCCCACTACGGTCAGCCCCACCTCGGGCACGGCAGCGAACTCCAACAGCGCGGGCAGGTCCTGCTCCTGGAGGGCCACCAGCAGCTCGAAATCCTCACCGCCGGCCAGCGCCCAGGTCGGGGGCTCGGCCTCCAACACCTCGGCCGCCGCCGCGCAGCCCTCCGCCATCGGCACCCGCTCAGCCTCGATCACCACGGCCACGCCGCTGCGCTCAGCCAGGTGGCCCGCGTCCGCGATCAGCCCGTCGCTGATGTCCAGGCCCGCCGCGACGAGACCAGAGGCGGCCAGCCGCCGCCCGACTTTGACCCGTGGCTCGGGATGGGCGAAGCGCTGGCGCAGCGGCGCGAGGCGCTCGTCCGACCAGCCCTCGGGGCCGCGCTCGCGCAGGAGGGCCACCGCCGCCGCCGGCCCCCCGAGGGCGCCGGTTACCGCCACCGCCTGGCCCGGGCGCGCGCCCGAGCGCAGAAGCTGCTGCCCGCGTGGCACCGTGCCCACCGCGACTACGTCGAGCACCACCTGCTCATTCGCCGCGCAGTCGCCCCCGGCAAGGGTCGCGCCGACCGACTGTGCGCAGGCCGCGAGGCCTGACATCAGCTCCCGCCCTCGCTCGGCAGGCCACGACGGCGGCAGGCCGACCGAGGCGAAGACCGCAACCGGCCGCGCTCCCATCGCCGCTAGATCGCTCAGGGCAGCGGCGCCCGCGCGCCAGCCCACCTCGGCCGGCGACAGCCAGGCCAGCTCGAAGTGCCGGCCCTCGAGCATCGCGTCGGTGGTGACGACGGTCAGGTCCGGCCCGCCGAGGTCCAGCACCGCCGCGTCATCACCGATGCCGACTACGACGCGTCCCGCCTCGGCGGGATCCGCGAGCTTCGCGATCTCATCAATGAACCCGAACTCTCCCAGGTCGCTCAGCAGCATGTTCCGCTCTCTCTTCTATCCAGCAGCCGCTCGCAGCGCCTCCGTCAGCTCATCGAGGTCGAAGACATAACCGAACATCACGGCCGTCTTCCAGAGCGCGTACTCCAGGTTCGCCTCGGCCTCCGCGGCCTCTCTGTTCTCGATGGCCACGCAGCCGCCGGGCACCGCCGAGCAGAGGTAGCCGTGGCGGCTCATGTCGCACATCCCGCCCGACGAGAACCACAGGCACCAGTTGAGTGCCCAGCCGCAGTAAATCAGATGATTGATGCCGCGCCGCTTCATCAGCCGGTGCAGGCGCCAGGTTTCGCCGGCGACCAGATCGTCGCGCTGGGGCATCAGCACCTCCGGCATCCCCCAGGTGTGCTCGGGCGAGCCGTCGGGCCGTGGCGCAAGCTGGAACACGTCGCGCCGATGCGCCGCCAGCAGGCCCTCGTCATCAATCCTGTCGGTGTCATCGCCCGGAGGGTCTCCGGCCTCTGCGACGGAGCGCTCCCAGCAGGGGCCGGTCTGGTACTCCTTGCGCGTGTGCACGTGCACCACCTGAAGGCCCGCCGCGCGCGCGGCCTCGACCAGCCTCGGGAGGCGGTTGCGAATCATATCCACCGTGCGCGGGACCCACTCGACGGTGCCGAGCAGGTCCGGTCGCGGGCAGTGGGGGCCCCACTGGCTGTCTGGCGTCAGGCCCGCGTCGGGCAGGTGCATAAGCAGCAGCGCGGTCTTGTCCAGGTCGAGAGGGCGCGTCTCGACCTCCCAGCCGATGAAGCCGCGCGCGGCGGCTGGCCCAGCCGAGAAATCCGCCGGATAGTGCCGGTAGATATGCCACGGGACCTGAATGACGCGGGCGGGCTCCTGCGCCATGGCTGCTTGACCTCCCAGGATGACTGTCCCCGTAGCTTCTCCGGCCGCGATGCCGTAGCCTCCCGCCGCCAACAGGATAGCGCTGAGAAGGTATGGTCTCATGAGGCAGCCTCTTTCTCGTCCTTGGTTTCAGCGCACACAACCCCAACTTGTGTTCGACGCCGAGAGGGGAAGTCCTGTGACGGCAGGCGCCGTGGAGCCGGACAGGTGGGGGCACCTGTCCTACTATGACGGCCTACGAACCGGGCGAGTGGCGCATGGAGGAAGCAAAGGTCGGAATCAGACAGGGCCCCGGCTTGTGGCCGGGGCCCTGAATCGTCCGCACCGATCGGGAGGGGGGACAGTCATCCCGCCAGGCGGGATGACTGTCCCCATCCTTTACTGCTGATACGGCCGGATGCCAACGTCATAACCCGCGTCGCCGGGGCTCTGACCGTAGGAGCCGTAGGGGCGAGCCGCTCCGCGGCCGTAACCGCGGCCGCGATACTCCCGGCCCATCCGCGCGTCGCGGGAGCCGCCGTAGGGCTGGTTGCCGTAGAGGCCGCCGATGCGGGAGCCGGGGCTGACAACGCCCACCCCGCCCTGCAGCGGTACATACCCGACGCCCGGGGAGATGATGCTGCCCCCGAAGACCTGCACAACCGTTGCCGCGTTCAGATACTTGAGATGGATCAGCTCGAGAACCTGCTGCTCTTGCTGGCCAGTTGCCGAGTCCTGCGCAAACCCAATGCCCAGCGCGAGGATCAATGACAGACCTACGATCGCAACTCTCACTGTTTTCACCCCTCCGGGGGCAGCAAAATGGCGAGGGCGGGGTCCCGCCGGGGCGGGATCACGTGAAGGAGGGAGGGTTGGAACCTTCGCGTGGGACTTGTTAGCCGTCGCCTTTGCTTCGGCCTTGTTCCGCCCTCGCATACTATTAGACGTAGTAAACGGTGCGAATGTTCACTGAAATCCGGCAATCCTGGACCTCTTGGGAAGGCCAATCGGGCCAGAGAGCGCGCGAATGAGTTGCGAGTGGCGGGCACGGCAAGCAGCGAGTTGCCCAAGGTTTTTGCGCAGCCGCAGGCAAGAAACGCGCAGGGAAACGGGGCTAGGGCGCGGAAACCTCGCGCACCCCACTTCAAAGGAGAGATAAGCCATGCACAGAGCGTTCATGGGCTTGGCAGTGCCCTGCCTTACAGGTATCACAATCATCTCCGCCCAGGCCGCTGAGCCGTTTGAACTCAAGGGAAGCTGGTGGCAGGAGGCGGCGGTGCAGAGCCGACACACCACCCTCGTGTGCAGCTTTGACAGCGCCGAGAACCACGATGCCGACTATGCCCGCGACTTCGCGCTCAGCGGCGGCTTCGGGATGACGTCGGATGTCGCGGGGCTGGACGGTTCGGGGGTGCAGGTCGCGGAGACCGGTGGCCACCTCCACTTCCTGGGCGGCAGCAACTTCCAGGCCGCCCACGGCACGGTGCGCTTCGCCGTCAAGGGGGACGTGTGGGCCGACGAGACGCCCCGCTGGCTCTTCGAGGCCCGGGGCAAGGACCGGATCGGCATCATGCGTGAGACGGGGAAGCTGGCGCTGCGGGTCAGCCAGGGCCGGCGCGCCGACAGCGCCATCGGCGAGGTGGTCCTTGACGTTGGCGACGTCTCCCCCGACGAGTGGCACACGGTTGTCGCCTCCTGGGACCGGGACGCGGGCCTGGGCTGGATCGCGCTCGACGGCAAGGGCGCCACGGGCGAGATGGAGTTCTCGTCGGACTATCGTCCCGCCTTCGCGATCTACCTGGGCGGCGGCTTTGGCGGGCGTGCCGGCGGCCTGAATTTGCCGGGCCTGACCTTCGACGACTTCGTGCTCTACGATGTGCCCCTCCCGATCCTGGAGGCCGAGATGACCCCCCTGCCAGAGGAGGACGCGGCCTACCTGCTGGTCGTCGAGGACGGCGTACGGCAGACCATGAACTACATGGCCGACCTGCAGCGTTGGGGCGGCTGGCAGTGCATCTACACGTGGCCCACGCTGCTGGGCTCCGCCGCCCAGGGACGTGAATACGTGGACTTCGACGACTACATTGACAATGACAAGGGGAACGGGAGCGCGCCACTGGCCGCCAAGTTCCTGTGGGCCTACGAGACGCTGGGCGACTACCGCTACCTCGACGTGGGTCTACGCTCGGGTGAGTTCTATCTCGCGGCGCAGGCCGAGGAGGGCTGGTGGTCGTACGGCTATCGCATGACCGTGCATGGAGTCAAGCCCACCGGCCCGCCCCGCATGATCAAGTTCCAGGACCAGGATCAGGCCCACCCCATGCTCCTGCTGACGTACCTGCATCGGCTGACCGGTGACGAGCGTTACCTCGACGCAGTCAAGAAGGCGGCCGAGTTCTACCTCATCGCCCAGAACCCCAACGGGAGCTGGCCGCACCATTACGACCTGGAGGAGGGTACCGGGGAGAACGCGGGCGGCAGGCCCGGCGGCGGCGAGCTGAACGACCGCGCGACCAATGATGGCATTGACATCATGGCCCTCATGTACCACATCACCGGCGAGGCGAAGTACGTCCAGGCCATGAAGCGCTGCGCCGACTGGCTGCTCGAGGCCCAGGGCGATGCGGTGCCGCTGTGGTCGGACCAGTATGACGCGGACAACAACCCGGTGTGGGCGCGGGCCTTCGAGCCGCCCGCCTACGGCGTCACCGCCACGCTGCTGGCGTGTCAGGCCTTGCGGGAGACCTACCGCTTCTCGGGCGATGAGCGCTACCTGGAGGGGATTCGCCGCACCGATGAGTGGGTCAAGGCCAACCTGCCCGACGGCACCATGTCCACCTTCGTTGACGTGGAGACCGGCCGCCCCATCGCCGCCTGGGAGCGAAAGATATACTTCCTCGACGAGCCTGAGGCGGTGGCCTTCCTCAAGACCGTCCCCATTGGCGCGGGCTACGCGAAGACCCGGAGCATCGGGCCGTCGGTCAGCAGGTTCCTCGAGCAGGCGCCCAGTAAGCCCAAGCCCGAGGTGCGCACCGCCGCCGCCGCCCTGGCGGCCCTGCCCGACCTGCGCGGACAGGCCCAGCACGCCATGGACAGCCGCAACGAGGCGGGCGTGTGGACTGTCCCCAACGTGGCTGACTTCATGGGGTCGCTGGGCGAGGGCTTCGGCTCGAGCATCCCGCGTGCGTCCATGATGATCGCGTACGTCGAGGCGGCGCGGATAGCGATGGGCGGGCTTGAGCCGCGCTACCCGGGCAGCCACAACATGAGGCAGCTCGCCTACCCCTACCCCGACTGGTACGAGGTGGACTGGGAGGCGAATGTGCAGTGAGCGCACGCGCGTGGCAGGAGAACGATCTGGACTCGGCGAATAGCTACGCGACGTGGGGCGCAGAACACTATGCCACAGAGAGGTGAGTGAAATGGGCGTGTACAGACGACTGCTGCTGTTGGCCGCTACTATGGCGCTTGTCGGCGCGAGCGCAGCCCTTGCGCAGGCCCCGATCTCAGGTCCGTCCGCAGGGACGCTCGCGCGTGGTGGCGCGGGGATCGCCCTCACCCATGAACACGCGACGGGACTGATGAACCCGGCCGCACTGACGATGCTGACGCGCGTGCCGTCGGAACACCCAGGCGAAGCCTCCACGGCATCCGGCGAGACCGCCTGGCATCTGCCGGCGCACCCGAACTACGGGGGCATGACGAGTATAGACCTGCGACGCCCAGGACGCGACGAGCAGATGGTGAGGCTCCTGTCGCTGGCCGGCGACGGGGAGGCAGTCGCGCTCGCCCCCAGTGGCTTGGGGCCGACGAGCGCGGTTTCGCAGGCCGTAGCGGGCCGGCAGCCGCTTCAGGTCGCCATCGAGACACGTTTCGTGACCATGGACCAGGACTGGCTGAGGGACGTCGCGATTGACTGGCGCAACCCCGTCGTGTTCCAGGCCGGATATGACTTCAATATTGATGCCGACTGGGAGTTCGACGCGTTCCAGGCCGTCGGGGGAAGGATGAACGACCCGTGGGCATTCGCTCTGGGGTACATTGATGAGGCGTACCAGACGCGCATCCACCTCTCGGCGGCGCGGGCGGTATCGGGAGGGCGGCTGCTGGCTATCCCGCGCGTGACCGCGCTGGACAAGCAGAAGGCGGAGTTCTCGGTGGGCGCCACCCTTAGCCACCATAGCTACCCTGACCGGGCGGCGGGGGACGGCGATACCATTGACCCCGTGCTGGCGCCGACCCGCGACGACGAGATAACACTGGACCTGGGTGCTCTGTGGAGTCAGGACCGGATACTCTTCGGCGAGCCCGTCCGCACCAGCGCGGGCTTGGTGGTCTACGACGTAGGCAACAGCCTCGCCAGGCCCGATTGGGACAGCCGGGACCTGGGCCTAGGGGTGGGGGCCACCGGGGAGAGGTGGCGTGCCGGCCTCGACCTGGTGCCCGTCATCGAGGACGACCAGGTGCGCCTCACCGTTGAGGTGCAGCCCTTAGACCGGATCGTCATCAGCGGCGCGCTGCGGGAGGGTGGCGAGAAGTCGTGGGGTGTGCGCGGCAAGGTGCCGTTGCTGAAGGATATTCCGATGGTGAACTTCTTCTTCAGCCACGACCAGCATGAGGAGCGCGTGGGGCTGATGATCCTGGTCACCCCGCACATCATAGACGAGCAATAGGCGCATGCTGCCGCTGGCGGCAGTTCCCAAGGCGTCTGGCCTGGTGAACAGGAGGCCGCCCTGGCGAGGACCAGGGCGGCCTTTGATGTGCCTGGCAGTGTGTGACATGGTGGAGGCGCTGCTATCGTGAGAACCCCTCCGCCGGGCCGTAGGGCGCCAGCGCGACCGTGAAGTACTGGTTGAAGGTCGTGTCGTTCTGCTCGCGCGCGAAGCGCCACATCCGCCCCAACAGGTCCCGCCGCACCTCGTCGAGGTCCTCAGGTAGCTCCGGCCACGGGCGGAACTGCCCGCTGCCGCGCTTCTCGCCCACGTTCATCACGCCGCGCGGATGCCGACACGGCGCCGCCAGGTTCACCATCTCGTGCGGATCGCTGCGCAGGTCATACAGCTCGTCGAAGTCGTAAGCGTTGTAGACGTACTTCCAGTCCTTCGTGAAGACCGCGCGCTGGGTGTAGTAGACCTCGACCCCGTTGAACTGCCAGTGCATCTCCTCGCGCCAGTCGTTGGGCCGCTCGTCGCGCAGGAGCGGCAGGATGCTGCGCCCCGGCATCCCCTCCTCGGGCGGCTCGCAGCCGGCGATCTCGCGGAAGGTCTGCGCCATGTCCGCCTGGCAGGTGAAGTCATCCACCACGCGGCCCGGGCTCTCGATGCCGTTCGCCCACTTGATCGCCAGCGGCACGTGGTAGGCCTCGCGGAAGGCGGGCACGCCCTTGCAGTAGAGCCCGTGCGCGCCGCAGTAGTCGCCATGGTCGGAGGTGTAAATGATGATCGTGTCGTCCATCTGGCCCGTCGCCTCCAGCACTTCGACCAGCTCGCCGAACATCGCGTCGAGCATCGTGCAGAAGCCCCAGTAGTGGGCGATGGACTCGCGCACCTCGCGCTCGGATAGCTGCCCCCAGTACATCTGCCGCATCCGCTGATAGACGCGCGGCTTGTCCTCCAGCGTGTCGTAGAAGCTCTCGGGCAGCTCGATTTCGTCGGGGTCGTACATCGTCGCGAACTTCTCGGGCACCACGAACGGATCGTGGGGGCCGTTGGGGCCGCAGTAGAGCATCCACGGCTCGCCGCGCTCGGCGAGCTTGGGCAAATGCTCCATCGCCGACTGCACCATCTTGTAGTCGCCCACGTTCTCGTAGCCCTTCGGGCCGCCATCGGGGACGCTGCCGTAGATTTTGCGGTGCACCCAGCCCGGTCGCCAGATCATCCCCGGCTCGCGCGCCTCGTCCTCGGGCTGCTCGCTCACCTGCTCGATTATCCCCTGGCAGCGGTTGTCTGGGTGCGGATTCGCGCGGGCGGTCACCAGTAGCTCCTCCCAGCCTCGGTCGGCGGGGTCTTCGACACCGCTCACGTGCCACTTGCCGGCGAAGGCCAGGTCGTAGCCGCTCTCGCCCAGGTCCTCGGAGAAGCAGCGGATGCCGTCGTTGAGGCCGTCGGTGAGGCGGGTGTCGGTGAGGATGTTGTTCCAGACGCCGTGGCGGGTGGGGTAGTGGCCGGTGTGAAAGCTGGCCCGTGAGGGGCAGCAGTGGGCGGTCTGCGTGTAATGGCTGGTGAACAGGACGCCGTCGTCAATGATGCGGTCAATGTTGGGCGTCTGGCAGGGATGGTCAGGGTGAATGACCTGGCCCTGCTGCTGATCGGTCATAAAGACGAGTATGTTAGGGCGTTCGGAGGGCATACATGCACCTGCCTTCGGGGTCTCAGTAGTCCTGCGCCAGCGAGGTCCCTTCCACGCGACGCGACGGGGACCTGCCTGGAGCAGCGGCGAGCCGCCCCTCATCCCAGCGGAGCGCTTGCGCTCCGCGCCGAGGGCAAGCCCTCGGCTGGGAAGAGGGGAGTGCCGAGGGCAAGCCCTCGGCTGGGACGAGGGGAGGGCTAGCGGCGCGCGAGGGACCTGCGTGAGAGTGCGTGAACTCGCACGTGGCACCGCAAGTTGACCCGTGGGGCGGGCTGTGTTAGACTGGCCGTGGTGGGCGAAAACGGCCCGCAGGTGATGAAAGGTGCGTAGTTGGTGGCGGCCCCTCGCTCTGCTCGCGGCGCTAGCGCTCCCTGCCAGCCTCGGCTTGGCGCAGGAGAACGGCGCACAGACCTACGAGGACTTCAAGCTGCTGAGCACGATGCAGAAGCTCGCGCTCACGCCGGCGCAGATGCAGAAGCTCGCGGCGGCCGAGCAGACGCTGCGGCAGATGAGGCAGGCGGTCGCGGATGCGCGAGCCGCTACCTGGGAGCAGCATCAGGCCGATATTGACGCGGTGAATGGCGCCTGGGTCAAGGGAGAGCGTGCGCTCTCAAGCAGGAAGCGCGCCGCCAATGAGGCGATCGAGCGGGTGCAGAAGGTGGAAAGGGCGCTGGCTCAGGAGGAGGCCCAGGTCGCCGTGGCCCTGCGTGCCGACCTCTCGCGGGAG
>Ga0114922_10006231_pt1 | contig 10967 bp, 17 predicted proteins | sample AartaG_FD_100975 | JGI IMG/M metagenome (GOLD analysis project Ga0114922, IMG submission 100975) | Deep subsurface microbial communities from Aarhus Bay to uncover new lineages of life (NeLLi) - Aarhus_00045 metaG | ecosystem: Environmental > Aquatic > Marine > Oceanic > Sediment | place...
GGGCTAGGATCTTTCCATCTACCACATTAGAAGATGGGCATCAAATGAGAATTCCTGTTAATATAATGACACGGACACCCAATTCTATCGCTAAAATGCCCCAAATGCCAAAAATCGTGTCTTTAGATCCAGAAACAAACGAATTTGTTGACGGGGTTGCAATTGGGAACGAAATATTATTAACACCCACAGGATATGAAGTACTAGCATTTCAAAATTACGGAGTATCCCCCAAACCTGATCGTCAAAGTAAAAAGACGATGTATGTTATCTTAAAAGAAGGTTGGGAAAACGATGAAAGGGTTAATGTGTTTTTAGGGGCTAATGTTCGAGGTAAACAATACGGAAGAGAAATTGATAGAGACCCACAAGCCACATTAAGGACTAAGATTGCAGAAATGGACGCCATTATTGCAGATCCAAATTCAACCGATGATGAGAAAAGAACTGCGATGGGTGAGAAAGAAAAATTAGTAACTCGATTACTTCATGTTCAAGAGGGTAACTCTAAAAGATACGCCATCTTTATTGCTATAAATCAAATGTTTGACTCACCGGCGGTTCTTAATCATTTGGATAGTGTATTAGTCCCCGAAGCGTGGGCGACCCCTCGTAGAACAGAGGCATCATGGCTTGTAGTCAAGAGGCATAGTTCTGGAGCAGAGTCTCCTGCAATTGACATTGATTTTATTTCAGCTAAAGACTTCGACACCGTTGATTCGGCACTGAATCAGTCAATGGAAATACGTATGGAACTTGCTGACGATGAACAAGCCGAACAAAGGAAACGAGAGATTTCAAAACAAATGACCAGATCCCATGGTGATAGGTCATATGGTGGTGGCGGTTGGTCGACAGGACAAAGGGTTGCTGATCTGAACACCTTCACCCGTGAAGGTGGAAAAACACGAGTCTATGAATTATTGTCTAAAGCGATTCAAGAGGGTGAAATGACTGTTTCAACCGAAAGTACATTAAAACTTGTTGGGAATGTTGAGGGTGAGGAATATACGATGACTGCCACATTCTCTGGAAGGATGTTTGACCGGGGAGATAATGGTCTGGGTAGGTCAACTGGACCTTTATTTGATCCAATTACCGTTGGTCTACGTAAGCCATTTGTGGATGAACATGGTGAACCATATGACCCAGAAACATTCACAGTTGAACAAAATGTCGACTTCTTTATTGATGGTGGGCGTTCAAGTTGGATGGATATCAGAAGAACGGGATATTTACCGACATTGTTACAATCTCTCGCAGATGAGATAATAAATCAGATCAACCCCGATGATGTACTCGCTACTATGATTCAGCTTGTACAAAATGCGGTTGACCAAGAACCAGAAGAAGTTAATATTTAACAATATGGCGAAGAAAATTAAATTAACCGAAAATCAATTAAAAAACGTTGTAAACGTCCTAAGTGAAGAAAACTTCGACCAGGCATTAACCACACATCAAAGAGAAAAAGAACGTGAAGTATTCATGTCTGGCGAGGACGCAAAAATGTTGGCTGACGTGGGCACAAAATGGTGTGAGGATAAAGTTAGTCACCCAGAATGTGAAGCACTAAGTGCCATAATTAAAAAACTAAAACTTGATAGGTTGTAAAAATAAGGTCACCGCAACATTAAAACCTCATTAAGAAATTAGTGGGGTTTTTTTTGTATTTTAAAAAAATTGTTTTATCTTTGACCCTATGGAAAGGACAATATATAAATCCCCCTTAAATTTTACTGGTGCTAAACACAAATTAATGCCAGTGTTGTTAGAACATTTCCCGAAAGATGTTGAAACTTTTTACGATGTGTTCGCAGGAGGATTGTCTGTGACAGTTAATTGTGATTATGAGAATATTGTGTCAAATGACATCATTAAACCCATGGTTGAATTTTATGAAATAATTCAAAGATATGGGAATGTTGAAGACCTTATTCAAATGGTGAAAAATTCGGCGATTTCAAAAACCGATCAGGACGAATATTACAGGGTGAGAGAGGCGTTTAATAAGACTCAAAACCCATATTTGTTCTTTAGTTTAGTCTCTTCATGTATGAATAACATGATGAGGTTTAATAAGAAGTCGAAATTCAACCAGTCATTTGGTAAGAGAACAGTAAATAAAAGTACAATTACGAAATTGAGGGATTATCATAGGATAATTCACGAAAAAGACATATTATTTACGAATTATGACTACGTGGAGTTTTTAACAAAATTGGAAATCGGACCAGGTGATTTTGTTTATCTTGATCCCCCGTACTCGATTACGGATCCTGGTTATGGGACATATCGGTTATGGAACAACGAAATTATGTTGTACTCGATGTTGGAGATGTTGAACGCGAATGGGGTTAGATTTATGATGAGTAATGTCAGAGAACATAATGGTAAGGTAAACCCATACCTTGATAAATTAAATGGGTATGAAATTATTGACCTTGATTTTGACTACGAAAAGGTGGCAAGAAAAAAAGGTAAGGTAACAAAAGAAATGATAGTAAAGAATTTTTAAAATGAGAATTGATAACGAAAACATATGGCTAACATCAGATACTCACTACAACCACAAAAACATTTGTAGGGGTGTTACAGAGTGGAGAACGCTCAACGGTGACATACCAAATCTCCAAACCCGGGATTTCCCAAACTTGGAGAAAATGAATCTGGCGCTCGTTGACGGTATCAATGGTGTCGTTCAGTCCGATCATGTGATTATTCACTTAGGTGACTGGTCATTCGGTGGGTTCGACTCAATCCGTCAATTTTATGACAGGTTGGTTTGTAAGAATATATATCTATTTCTTGGTAACCACGATCATCACCAAAAAAAGAATAAACATGGAATTAGAGAGATCTATAAACATGTGGATAAGCTTGAGGATTCATTTGTTTGCGATAAGAAAATGTTCCATATAGGACATTATCCAATCCAATCATGGAAAGACATGAAACAGGGATCAATTCACTTACACGGGCACACTCACCTTAGTGGTGATAATAGATTCGGTAAGGGTAAAAAGATGGATATCGGAATTGATGGGCACCCAGAATTCCGCCCATATAATTTAAGAACAGAAGTGATTCCATTGATGGAGAAGAGACCAATTAGTTCAGAATATAGTACCGTTCTTGACCATCATATGGGTAGCGTAAAAATCAGACGTTAAGATGTTATTAGAAACTCTAAATAAATATTATGACGAGGGGTGGTTGATCAAACAGACTCACCCAACCAAGGATTTGACTATTTGGAACTATTCACGTCAGGCTCAATGGGAAGACCATTGGGATGAAATTACTTTGATGTGCCGTGGTTTGGTAACAAACTCAAAGGGCGACATCGTATCACGGTGCCTTAAAAAGTTCTTCAACTGGGAACAGTTGTTGAGTGTGAACTTTCCAATCCCAAATGAACCTTTCGAACTTTTCGAAAAGATGGACGGTCAATTGGGTCTATTATTCTGGTACGAAGATGAATGGATCTTTGCTTCGCGAGGATCATTCACTTCAATGTATGCAGAAAGGGCTAAAGAATTGCTTGAAAAGTACCAATATAGAGAATTATCTAAGGATTGTACATACATCTTTGAAATCATCTTTAAAGAAGGTAGAATCGTTTGTCAGTATGATTACGAAGGATTGGTTCTATTGGCTCGTATTGAAATCATCTCAGGGATTGAACGTCCAGTTCATAATATTGGATTTGAGGAGTTGGATTTCCAGGTCGTTAAGAAATATGACGGGGTGGATGATTTCGAAACTCTCAAAGATAGTATCAAGGACGATGCTGAAGGTTATGTGATCAAATTCCAATCTGGGTACAGAATGAAAATAAAGGGTGAAGAATATTGCCGTTTACATTCAATCATCACCAAGATTTCAAGTAGAGATATTTGGAAGTATTTGAAAGATGACTTACCAATGGATTTGTTATTGGAACATGTGCCAGATGAATTCGACCAGTGGGTTCGTGAGCAAGTCGATTCAATGAAGAAACAATATCAAATGATTGATATGCGAGTAGGTCACATATACATGACTGAAATTAATACTGAAGAAATCACATGTAAAAAAGACATCGCGATGAAGATCTTAACATATGATAAAGGTCTTCGAGGTATTTTCTTCAATATGTATGATGGTAAAGATTACTCACACATAATTTGGGCAAAAATTTACCCTAAGTATTCCAAACCATTTACAATAAATGACGTGGAAGGAGACGATAATTAAATTATTTCATATGGAAAAAAAGTATAAAATATTTTGCGACATGGATGGAGTGCTCGTTGATTTTATCCGGGGGTACTACGAATTAACAGGACGAGACATTACGGGACAATATCATACCGATAAAAGGTTCTGGGAACCGATAGATGCCGAGGGGTATAAATTCTGGGTAAGGCTTAATTGGACATCCGACGGTAAGGTGTTATGGGATTATATCAAAAAGTATAATCCTGAACTCTTATCTTCCCCGTCTATTCAGAACGACTCAAGGGTCGGAAAACACGATTGGGTTAAAAGAGAATTACCAGGTGTTCATCTGATTTTAAGATCTGCCAGTAAGAAACAAGAATTTGCGTCGCCCGACACCATTTTGATTGATGACCGAGAGTCGAATATTGAACAATGGGCGGCGGCGGGTGGTATTGCAATTATGCATACCTCAGCGAAAGATACAATTGAACAGTTAAAACAACTTAAACTATAAACTATGAATCCACTTGAGACAGATTGGGTGAGCCTGGACAACCTATTGCTTGGATATTTTGAGAAGGCAAAAAAAGAAACTAAGAATATGGATAGAATCAAACAATTCTATGACGACGAAGATAGTTTCGACGAATTAATGATGGGAATTATAGAGAAAGACATCATAAGGTTTGAGAGGTTAATGGATAAGGATATAATTCCTAACCCATGGAGAGTCTTTTTTGTGGTATTGGATATAGTTCAACATGAAGGTAAAAGAATTCCCCCATATGATGTCCTCACCCGGACATGGCCGAGTAGATCCATGGAGTATATGGGTTGGACATTTTCCTGGGTTCAGGGTGAAGAAACTTTGGTTTCGATCTATAATCGTGAAGATGAGTTAGTTTACAGGTTCTAAATAAAAATTTGGAGAATTAAAAAATAAAACATATCTTTGTAGAATAAAACTTATTACTATGTCAGGAGGTCATTTTGAATATAACCAATATAAAATCAGAGAAATTGCTGATTCTATTGAGAGTGAACTGAAAAATCAGGGGAAACTAAAACCCAAAGAGGATTTATGGAGTAGTAAGGATTTTTATGAAAAATATCCTGAAGAAAAATTCAATCCCACATATCCTCAAGAAATTCAGGATAAATTCAAAGAAGCAATTAAAGCTTTGAGAGTTGCTGAGGTATATGCTCAGAGAGTGGATTGGTTACTTTCGGGTGACGATGGTGAAGAAAGTTTTTTGAGTCGAATTAAAGAAGATTTATCTAAAATTGAATAAATATGAAAAAAATTGTAAGAAAAGGAGTATTTGAAACGAACAGTAGTTCATCCCACAGCCTGTCATTGGCTCGTGATGATCAAGAATTTGTACTTGATACAATTTACCCCGATCAAAACGGTGTAATTAATGTTACCGGACAAGAATTCGGTTGGGGTTGGGATAAGTTCAACGATGCGACGACCAAATTGGCGTATGCCTTTCAGGATAGTTATGGGATGGAAGATCTCATTAAAAGGGTTGTAAAGGAACAAACCGGGGCTGTTGAAGTTAACTTCGATGAGGCTGGCGGTTATATTGACCACGATGGCGTTGGTACAACTTCAGACATCCGTGGGGGTGAGGAAGATATGAGAAATTTCATCTTCAACAAGAACTCATGGTTGTTCATTGGTAATGATAACCAACATCCTGATCCAACATTCTTCCATGTACCCGAATTTAAGGATGGAAGACAGATCCTTCCCGAATTCAAGTATGAATTGGTGATCGAGGGGTTGGATAGAACCACAAAATATCTTTCTGAACCAGATGACGAAGAACTTTCCGACGGAATCGAGTCAATTTTGGACAACGCCTATTTGACAGAAAGTGGAACTTTCATCATCGAAACAAGTATCTATTTCCAAATTTCAAGGCCGAGAAGCCAGTTCTATGAAAAAGGATATTCCTTGGAACAGGATTATAGCACAAGAGAGATCCGGTTTTTGAAGGAAAATGATGATCGTTGGAGACTTCTCCGTAATAAATTGGAGGAAGATCCAAAGTACAAGAAACTCAATTACCACGAGAAAAGTGAGATCCAAACTAAAGAGGCGATGGCCATCGAAGGTTTGGTTAAGACCGCTAAATTCTCAATAAACAAATTGTAATGAGAAAAGAACTCGACGAAAAACTATGTGCAAAATATCCCAAGATATTTGCAAATAGAAATGGTGACAAGAGGAAAACCCTAATGTGTTGGGGTTTCTCTTGTGGTGATGGTTGGTACTGGTTGCTCGATAGACTATGTTCTAATTTACAATGGGATACCGACAAAAACAATAGAGACGAGAAATACCCACAAATCGTTGCTATGCAAGTTAAAGAAAAATTTGGTGGATTACGGTTTTATGTGGAAAGTGCCACTCCCGAACAATATGCGGTGATTGGTTTTGTTGAATCATTATCTTATCATGTGTGTGAAACTTGTGGGTCACCTAACGACATCGGACATACACGGGGGTGGGTATCCACCTTATGTGAAACATGTGCTAAGGATTCGAAACACCCTTGGACAAAAGACGAAGAAAAATAAATGTCATTAATAGCAAAATATCGAAACGGAAACGCAACGGTTGAATTGTCAGATGACGGGACTAGGGTAATAACTAGTCCCGATTCATCTTTTAAATTCGAATATCCGTTGAATCTTGATATCCGAGTTTCCTCTAAATGTGCCTTTGGACGAAATCCAAAGACTGGGAAGGGTATTTGCGATTTCTGTCATGAGAGTGCCATAACCAACGGTGTCGAGTGTGATTATCGTGAGTTAAAACATACTCTCGATGAATTACCATCAGGGATAGAACTCGCTGTCGGTTGTAACGAGCTCACAGAGGGTCTATACGACTTTATTAGGTGGTGTGGACACCGAGGTTACATCGTTAACCTAACGACCAACCAGGGTCATTTAAATAGGGATCTGGGTCGTTTGAGGTCTACACTCGTCAATGGAATCGTCAAAGGTTTGGGTATTTCATATAGAAGTGAATTAAAATGGGATATTCCTGAAATTTTATTGGATTACGAAAACACCGTATTTCATGTGATCGCGGGAATAGACCGATTTGCAGATGTTTTTGAACTTAAAGACAAAGGTGTTAAGAAGATCTTGATTCTAGGTGAAAAGGATTTTGGATTTAATGAGGGGAATGTTGATTTGCTTCGAAGAGAACATAGAGAGTGGTTCTGGTGGGTAGCAAAATTATTTGATGTCTTTGAGACCGTATCATTCGATAACCTTGCATTGGAACAGTTGAATATTAGGAGATTTTTCACCGATGAGAAGTGGGAAGAATTCAATCAGGGAGAATATTCATTCTACATCAATGCGGTCGATAAATATTTTGCCCCATCAAGTAGGAGCAACGATATTACGACTTGGACTAATATATCAATTAGAGAATATTTTAAACACTTAAATAAATAAATTATGGGATGTGATATTCATATGTACATTCAGTACAAGGAAAAAAGAAAAGATAAAACTCGCGAATGGTGGAGAGATTTCGGTGGTTACTTTAGCCCTGGACGTAATTACACCATGTTTGGAATATTGGCTGGTGTTCGTGATAACCCAAAAAAGGGGTTTGAACCCAAGGGTCTACCTGAGTTTGAACTGAGTTACGGGGTGAAGGATGACCTATACTTATACGTTGACAGCGACGAACAAAACACCTGTACATTGGAACAGGCTGAACGTTGGGGTCGGAGAATTGAAAAGGATAAAGATGGAAACCCATGGAGAACCGAGCATCCCGATTGGCATAGCCATAGTTGGATGACAGCGAAAGAACTGGCTCAGGCGTACCGATGGTATAAAAAAGAAACAGATTATAAACCTGGTCTTGAGTATAGGGTCATCCTGAAAATAATGAAGGCGCTGGAAGACGACGGAAAGAATGAAGTTGCCCTGGTGTTCTGGTTTGACAATTAATAAATAAAGGTATGGACCATATAAAGACTAAAGAACAATTCCCCGAAGCATGGGAGAAATTCATTGAGTGGAGTGGACTACGATTATCGTGGCATCCTTTCGATTCACACAATCAACTAAGAATCATTTATGATTTCTTCGATGAGAATGGGATTATAATTGAGATTGGGGTCGATTGTACGATGGAGCCAAAATATTGTTATAAGGTTCATGAATACATCGAAACAGATTTAGAATGGCACAGTCCAAAATGGAGTGATTTGTATTTACATCGCTCCGAGGCCGAAAGCGACGCATTTGAGGCCGCTTTTAAAATATTGGAAGAATATGAAAAAGTATAATTTATTTCTAGACGACATGCGTAATCCGGTGGATTGCTATAGTTACACCAACCAACCCGTTTATCTTATGGATGATTGGGCTGTGGTTCGTAATTATAATGAGTTCGTTAAACTTGTCGAGGAACATGGTATTCCTACCGTAATTTCATTCGACCACGATTTGGCGGATTTTCATTATGGTGTACAGGATCATGTTGATCAAGATTATTACGACCTGTGTGAAGAGAAAACGGGTTATCATTGTGCCCAATGGTTAATCAATTATTGTATGGACAATAAATTAGAATTACCGAAGGCGATACTCATCCATTCAATGAATGGTATCGGAGCACGAAATATTCAATCACTATTTAAAACATATTATAAAGTTCATGGTAAATAACATTCATAAAGTAAGGAAACTGATTTCATTTGATGATGAATTCGATTTCTACTTTGTTCAGATTCTAAAACGAAGGAAAGACAACCCAGATCTTAAAAAAGATATGGTTGTAATTACAAACTTCCACATTGAGTCTTTTGAACAATATGATAATCTTATGCCCCATATCGTGAGTATGTGTGAATCAGAAAACGCCCGGGCGTACTTCCGTATTAATCGTAGGAATTACAAACACCTGTCGTATCATATGCTGAAACGAGTTGTTGATGTTATTGCTAGCGGTATGGTGAAAGCCCTCAAAGGTACTTTTGATGCCGTTGCTGGTAAACATCACTCTGATAAAGACAAGAAATGGATTGTTGATATCGATTGGGTTGACATCCATTCCCTAGATAACCCTTCAGGGTTCTATGTCGAAGAGGTAAAATTAATGGTTCTCGGTCTTCAATCTGAGACTAAAAAAGAACCATTAGTTACCCTCATTCCAACAAAAAACGGTCTTCATCTTATTACTAGACCGTTCAACCTGAAGAAATTCAAAGACGCGTTTCCGGGGATTGATGTTCACAAAGATAATCCGACGATTTTATATTGTCCATAATTTGATATTAACAATTTTTTTTATTACCTTTTAGTATGAAAGATATTATTTGTTGGTGGAGTGGAGGAATAACATCGGCAGTCGCCTGTAAATTAGCAATACGATTATACGGAAAGGAAAAATGTAGGGTCGTCATGATCGACACCCATAACGAGCACCCTGATACATATCGGTTCAAATCTGATTGTGAAGAATGGTACGGTTTACCAATCGAGACCATTACAGCAATTGGGGTTGATTACGAAAGTATTCAGGATGTTTGGATTAAACATGAATCCCTTAACGTCGCTACTGGAGCAATTTGTTCAACCCAGCTAAAACGTCGGGTTAGAGAAAGGTGGCAAAAGACAACCAATTTCCGTTACCAGGTTTTTGGGTTCGAATTCGATAAAAAGGAATTTAATCGGGCGTTGGGACTGACTAAAAATCATTCTAAAGCAAAACCGATATATCCATTATTAATGTTCGGGTACGATAAGGACGATTGTATTAGAGAGGTTCAGGATGTTGGTATCAGAGTTCCACTTATGTATCGACTAGGTTTCCGAAACAACAATTGTTTCAACACTGGGTGTGTACAGGGTGGTGTTGGCTACTGGCAGAAGATGCGTAGGGATTTCCCTGAGAAATTCGAGGATATGGCCGATATGGAACACAAGTTGACTGGGTTGAAAGGTAAACCCGTGTGTATGTTACGTGACCAGAGTAAAGCGGCTAAGAAGTCAGGAAATGAACTTGTGTTTTTAAGAAAACACCCGGATTATCCAAATTTAAAGAGTATTGATGAAATGCCCGATTGTAAAGTAGAACCACTCTTTGAATGTAACGGATTTTGTGGCATCAACGATTTAAGCCCGAGAAGTAAAACGGAAAGCGAAATAAATTTTGAAAAGTAATGGAAATATTAGAAAGCTTTAATGTAGAAATTTGGGTCGGTCTACGAGTTGGTTACACAACTAAGATCCACACACTTGATGATGTCCGAGAAATTTGTGACAAATACGTCAATGAGATAAAGGACTGTGTTACCATAACTCCAACCGAATTTCGTTATGTTGACGGGATGGAACCAGGAGTAATTGTGGGTTATATCAACTATCCACGATTTCCCCGGACAAAGACTCAAATCATAACGAGAGCCCAAGAACTTGGTGGTTATCTTATGGATGGATTGGGACAAAATAGGGTGACGATAACAACCCCCGATAAATCATATATGTTAGAAGCGGATCCACCAGATGAAAAAGGGTGACAAACTAAAATGTTTAAGGACAATTAAAAATTTCCTCGGATGGGTTCTATTTGAAAAGGGGAAGATATATAATGTGTTACATGTTGATAATGAATCTATTTCTGTGATGGTTACTTTAGACCACACACTATATGCAAACGAATATATGGAATATGAATTAGATTGGGTTTTAAAAAACTTTAAAAAACTTTAAAA
>Ga0114922_10006232_pt1 | contig 10966 bp, 9 predicted proteins | sample AartaG_FD_100975 | JGI IMG/M metagenome (GOLD analysis project Ga0114922, IMG submission 100975) | Deep subsurface microbial communities from Aarhus Bay to uncover new lineages of life (NeLLi) - Aarhus_00045 metaG | ecosystem: Environmental > Aquatic > Marine > Oceanic > Sediment | place: Aarhus...
CGTCATTCAGCAGTTGGCCATTGTTGATGATGATGTGTTAGACAGATTCGGGGTTGACACAATCGAGATGGGCAGGGGGTTTGCATTAGACGAGAAATCCTGGTCACCGTGGACACTGCCGGATGGCACAGAATGTTTTGTGCCCGCCTGGACACGGCTTGAGCAAGAGGAGGGACGCTGGGTGATTCGATCTCAAAGCGGCAGGGTGCTGGCCCATATGCCGGATGGGGCACTGTATTTTGAACAGACCTATTTTCCCTTTCTCAATGAAGATGATCTCAATGCTATCGGGGCTACCCTTGAAGAAAGTATGTGGACGGCTGTTGCCAGTCCGCCCAGGCCGGTTGATAAACAGACACTTTCCGAAGGTGCAAGGCAACTGCGTAAGAATACGGACCGGGCTATTATAGGTCTGTTCGGGGGCAACCTGTTTGAAATCGGCCAGTTTCTTTACCGTAATGACCAGTTTATGATGATGCTGGCAGGTGAGCCGCAGCACGCTCACAGATTCCTCGATAAATTAGTTGAGATTCATTTAGCCAATCTCGAGCTATTCTTAGACGCAGTCGGTGAACATATCGATATTATTCTTTTCGGAGACGACCTTGGGATGCAGACTGGGGCGATGATTTCACCGCAGATGTATCGCGAGTTTTTCAAAGCTCGTCACAAGCTATTGTGGAACCGGGCAAAAGAATTAGCCGACGTGAAAGTCATGCTTCACTGTTGCGGGGGAGTTCGTGAATTGCTTCGGGACTTAATCGAGGCCGGTCTTGATGCTATTAATCCGGTCCAGATTAGCTGCTCAGGAATGAACGCATCAGAGCTAAAGTCAGAGTTTGGCATGGAACTTACGTTCTGGGGCGGCGGCTGCGATACAAGAGATGTCCTACCTAACGGTACGCCCGAGCAAGTCGCCGAGCATGTTAAAAAGCAGGTTAAGATACTTCAGAAAGATGGGGGTTTTATCTTTCAACAAGTGCACAACATTCTGGCAAATGTGGCCGCGGAAAATATTGTCGCGATGTTTGATGCTGTAAATGCTTAATACTCAGCAGGGAAGAAATAATACATGAATTCAGTTGATTATGGGATAATTCTCTTTTACTTCGCTGTTGTAATCGGGCTGGGTTTCTGGTATCAGAAAAGGGCGTCAAAGAATTTGGGGGCCTACTTTCTTGGGGGCAAGAACATCCACTGGCTGGCTCTGGCAATGTCCGGCTCGGTATCTAATTTCGATATCACCGGAACTATGTGGATTATCTCCATCTTATATGTTTTAGGGATGAAGTCCATGTGGCATCACTGGATGTGGGGATTTTTGATGGGGGCTTTTTTCCTGAGCTATATGGGTAAATGGGTCCGGCGGTCGAACGTAATGACGGCAGCGGAGTGGATGAAGACCCGTTTTGGCAGCGACTCAGGGAGCAAGCTGGCTCGAACCACTTACGCCCTGATGGCTGTGCTCACTTTAGCATGTTTCGTTGGGTATGCCTATCAGGGAATCGGCAAGTTTGCTTCAGTATATATTCCGCTCGAATCTCTTGGTCAATATATGCCTATTCGCTGTCTTGAGAACATTTTGACGGAATATGAACCCGATGTTCTGGCAGTAATGATTATAGGTATAACAACCCTCTACGTTGTACTGGGCGGACTTTACAGCGTAGTAATAACTGATGTTATCCAAACAATCGTTCTGACCTTAGGCAGTATATTCATCGCCTATATCGCATGGTCTAATCTGACACCGGAGCTATTGTCCAAGTTGCCTGAAAATTGGGCCTCACTACATGTGCCATGGAGGATAAAGGAATTTTCGGGAACGGACAATGGCGCTTTCGAGTTTTTTGGTGCTCTTGTTATTGTATGGGTACTAAAGGGTTTCTTACTCAACGCAGGGGGGCCAGCTCAGATGTATGATTTTCAGCGATTTTTGGCGGCAAGGAATGCACGTGATGCCGCCAAGGTCGGTGCGGCCTGGAGCAGCTTTCTGATTGTTCGCTGGGCAATGGCAATGGGGATTGCATTGCTGGCTCTAACGGGAGTAACCGGTATCACAGATTCCGAAAAAGTAATGCCCGTGGTACTGCAGGAACTGTTACCAATCGGGATAAGGGGAATTGTGATTGCCGGCCTGCTTGCAGCGTTTATGTCAACGTTCAGCTCGACGGTAAACAGCGGTGCTTCCTTTATAGTCCGTGATATATGGCAGCCTTACTTTAATCCACACGCCAGCGAGAAGGAATCGGTGCGATTCAGTTATTGGGCCACGCTTATGCTGGTTCTGGTGGGAGTTATCATTGGTTCACAGGTCGATTCGATAGCCCAAATATGGAACTGGATGATGATGGTGCTCGGCGCGGGCCTGGCCATACCGAATGCTCTGAGATGGTACTGGTGGCGGATGAACGGCTGGGGCTATTCCGTGGGAACCTTTACAGGTATTATTTTGTCTTTAATAATTTTATTGCTGCCGGAGGCGCCTGTATATTATGTGTTCCCTTTGATATGTGCAGTCTCGCTGTTTGCAAGTATTGTCGCATCTTTGGCAACCCAATCCACCGACCCGGACATCCTTACGAGCTTTTATAAATCCGTCAGGCCTTTCGGGCTGTGGAAGCCGATTTCGGAAAAAGTAGAGCTGTCCACAGAAAATTCGTCATCCAAATCTGAAAGCCTGCTGCGGACCATCTTGAATGTTGTGCTTGCCATGTTTGCAATTGCGAGCATGTATTTATTCCCAATGTATCTTGTGGGACATTGGTATTTCTATTCGGTGATATGCCTTTTACTGGCAGTTACAGCAATAACAGCTCTTAAATATACCTGGTATCAATATCTTCCTGCTGACGGCACAAGTACCGGGATTCATTGATAAAATTAAAAGGACAGCGAGTCTTGATGAGACCACAGGTGGGGGGCACAGGCGGAGAAATTATCTACGACTTTTTAATCGTCGCGGCGCAGACTTTGTATTCCGGTATTTTTGCAAGAGGGTCCAGGGCGTCTATTGTAAGCATATTGGCAGGACCTTCGTGGAAATGGAAGGGCATAAACAACCAGCCCTTTTCTATATTTTTTGTGACTTTTGCCAGAGTAGATACCTTACCACGGACAGTTGATACTTCGACAGTGTCACCATCTGCAATCCCGAGCTTGCCGGCATCTTCACTGTAAATTTCGACGTAACCTGTCGGTGAAATCTGGTTGATGGCGGCTGATTTTCTGGTCATAGTACCGGTGTGAAATTGATATAACTGCCTGCCGGTAGTGAGCACAAAGGGGAATTTTCGGCCGGGTGACTCGGCAGGGGCCTTGAATAGTACGCTGTGGAATTTCCCTTTTCCCCTCGTAAATCGTCCCTTGTGCAGATATTTCGTCCCGGGGTGGTCCTTGTCGGGGCAGGGCCATTGCAAGCCGACCGAATCAATCCGTTCAAATGATATGCCTCCATAGATAGGTGTTAGTGTGGCGATTTCGTCCATAATTTGCCCGGCGGAATCGTAACTCATCTGGTAGCCGAGCTTGGTGGAGAGGTCGCAGATTGTTTCCCAGTCACCTCTGGCCTGGCCTGGCGGAGGGACGGCAGGGCGGACGCGCTGGACACGGCGTTCGGTGTTTGTAAATGTACCGTCCTTTTCGGCGAAGCACGCAGAGGGCAAGACCACGTCGGCGTACTGAGCGGTCTCGGAGAGGAAAATATCCTGCACAACCAGAAAATCGACCTCCTCAAGAGCCTTACGTGTTCTGTTGAGGTTCGGGTCGGAAAGCGCGGGGTTCTCTCCCATTATGTATATCGCTTTTATGTCACCTTTCTCTACGGCATGGAATATCTCGACAACAGTAAGCCCTTTGTTCGGAGACAGTTTTTTAGACCATGCCGTTTCAAATTTGTTTTGGATTTGAGAGTCCTCGACAGATTGATAGCCGGGATAGACATTCGGCAAAGCACCGAGGTCGCAGGCGCCCTGCACATTGTTCTGGCCCCGGAGGGGATTTACACCGGTCGATTCTTTGCCGACGTTGCCTGTAAGCATTGAAAGATTAGCGAGCGACAGGACGTTGTCGGTGCCGGTGGTGTGTTGAGTGATGCCCATACTGTAAACGATACTGGCTGTCGAGGCGGGGGCATAAATCCTTGCGGCCTGACGAATTTTTTCGGCGGGAACGGTTGTGATTTGCTCAGCCTTTTCCGGCGTACAATCCTTTACGGCCTCCGCCAGCTCTTCAAAACCTTCGGTGCGCTCTTTTATAAAGCCGGAATCGAGAAGGTTTTCATTTACGATAACGTTCATCATTGCATTTATTAGGGCGACGTCCGTACCGGGTTTTTGAGCAAGGTGCAATTCGGCGAATCGGGTAATGTCGATTTGTCGCGGGTCGGCAACAATAAGCCTTGCGCCGTTTTTGACTACAGCCTCTTTTATGTTGAGAGCGATGATGGGATGGGCTTCGGAGGTGTTCGAACCGATGATAAATATGCAGGCGGCGTTTTTGAGCTCATCTATTGAGTTGGTCATGGCCCCGCTGCCGAAAGCCCTTGCAAGACCGGTGACGGTCGAGGCGTGACACAGCCGGGCACAATGGTCAACATTGTTGGTGCCTATGACAGCGCGGATGAACTTCTGAAAGATATAGTTCTCTTCATTGGTACATTTGGCCGATGAAAGACCTGCAATGCTGTTCGGGCCGTTCTGCTTTTTTATTTTAGTCAGACGTTCGGTGATAAAACTCGTTGCCTGGTCCCATGTCGCCTTCTCAAATGTGCCATTTCGCTTTATAAGTGGTGTCGTGAGGCGTTTGTTATTCCCAATGAACTCCATCCCGAACCTGCCTTTAACGCAAAGATTGCCGTCGTTTGGAATGCAGCCAACTGGACTGGTTACACGGACGACCTCGTTGGTCTTCTGGTTAACGTTAAGGTCTATCTGGCAGCCGACTCCACAGTAGGCACAGGTTGTCCGTGTTTTAATCAGGTCTTTTTCACGGCCCTTACCTATAGCTGCACGGTTCAACATCGCTCCGGCGGGACAAATTCCGACGCATCCTCCACACAGAACACATGAGCTTTTATGAAGTTCTATCCCAAAAGCTGTGCTCACCTCAATCTTCCCAAGACGACCTGCAAACGTTAAAGCTTCTGCTTTCTGTACCTCCTCGCAGTATCTGACACACAATCCACACACAATACACTTACCCGGGTCATAAAGTATAGCTTCGTTGTTTGTGGTATAGTTTGGTTTTACAGGCCTTCGCTCCGGCAAGCCAAAGCGTTCTTCGTCCGCCTGATACCGATACGCGTAGTCTTGAAGCTTGCAAGCTCCATCCATATCACAACTTGTGCAAGCTACCCTGTGTTCTGACAGAATAAGCTCTAAGATTGTTTTCCGAATTTCTGCGATTTCCTCATTTTCAGTGCATACCTTCATACCCTCGGTAACCGGCGTATTGCACGATATTGTCAGGCCGGCACGACCGGTTATCTGTACCACACACAACCGGCATGTTCCTACCGGTTCGAGGCGTGAGTCATAGCAGAGGTTGGGGATTTCAATTCCAACGCACTTAGCCGCTTCAAGAATCGTTGTCCCTTCCGGGACAATTACTTCTCTATCGTCAATCGTAAGATCAACTTCTTTCATTTTTGGATCGCCCCGTAATTAGACTCCTAAGTCGAGACCTTGCCAATAGCCGCCTCGAAATCCTGTGGAAAAAGCTCCAATGCTGAGAGTATCGGGAGCGGAAAAGCCTGTCCCATTCCACAAGTGGATACCGCCACGCAAGCCTTGCCGATTCTTCGCAATTGTTCCAAATCCTCAAATGTTCCCTTGCCTTGAAACACTTTTTCAATGATTTCTCTCATTTGTACAACTCCTATCCGGCACGGTGCACAGCGACCGCAGGATTCAGAACCGTAAAATTCAAGCAGTTCTTTGACAATATTAACCGCACTTTTGCCCTCCTCATAGACAATGACACCGGCAGTGCCGATTCCACTGCCAGCTTGGCGAATGGCCTTCGTGGTGAGTTTGCATCTCAGAGAAGCTCGGGCAAGAAACGCAGTTGTACCTCCACCCGGTTGAACCGCTTTTACAGGCCGACCACTCGCCGTGCCCCGGCCAAATTCGTCGACGAATTCTGCCAGTGTTCCTGAACCGAACTCGAGCTCATACACACCGCTTTTTTTAACGTCACCGGATAGTGAAAAAAGTCTCGTTCCAGGCTCATCCTCAACACCAAGCTTACGATAAGCTTCTGCCCCGTTTTCCAAAATCACAGTCACATTTGCAATGGTTTCGACATTGTTCACGACCGTGGGTCTTCCAAACAACCCTTTTTCTGTCGGATACGGTGGTTTCAATCGGCTGGTAGCACGGCGTAACTCAAGTGAAGAAATAAGCGCAAACTCTTCGCCGGTTATGTACAGTCCTTTACCTTTAACCACCTGCAAATCAACCGAAAACTTTGACCCTAAAATGTTGTCCCACAAAAGCCCGGCTTTCCTGGCCTCAACAACAAGATTTTCCCACAGCTGGACGGTCTGTTCGTATTTACCGTTTATATATATATAAGTCTGTTTAGCTCCAATCGCATAAGCTGCGATCAAGATTCCCTCAAGAACCATCCAGGGATCACCGTCAAGTATAATCTTGTCCTTGAATGTTCCCAATTCACCCTCTTCAGCATTACAAATAAAATATTTTGGCTGTTGTTCTTCCGCGGCCGCCATTGCCCACTTTGGTCCCGTCGGGAATCCTGCACCACCCCGGCCAACTAAACCTGAGCGTTTAATCTCTTCAATCGAAGACTCAGGTCCGATCGCCAAGGCACGCCTAAGAGCTTTCAGTCCGCCGTTGGCTTCGTATCCCTGTAGATTCAGTGGCTCATACTTGCCTATTCGCTGAGTTAAGAGCTTTGTTTCCTTCATATTAGCCATCGCACTCCAACTGTACCTTGAAGTCTCTGTATGATGTCAGCGCACCATAAATTCGAGTCTCCGATAAACCGGTCCTAACCGCAACATCGTGGATCACCTCTCGCGGAACATATCCGAACTCTTCTTGAACTTTGCCTAAAAACATAAATAAATTCTCCGGAGTGATGTACTGTAAATCTTCAACAAGATTTTGATATGTCTCCATTTTGAACTTTTGCATTCGCTTGCTCCTTAAGCCCGGCCTCATGGTACGGGCCCTTGTCGGTAATTGCAATAAAAAATATCGTTCTGGCTTACTAAGCTATTAAACCTGCGGTCGCGGCAGTAAACCGGCGCGCTCAAGGATGACGGGTGTAATACTTTCCCAGCCTATAGGCATAAGATGAATACCGGAAACTCCCTCGATATCCTTTATCTTTTCTATCATCTCAAGGCAAATCTTTATGCCCTCTTCCTTCTTCGCCTCCTTGTCCTCCACGCCTTCCATCCTCTTGATAAGCTCATCGGGTATGCTCATTCCCGCAACTTCACTCTTCATATATTTTAGTGCCCTGTGAGAACGAACCGGTGTCAATCCCGCAAGGATATATACCTTCTTGTGCAGACCTTCTTTGACAACAAGCTCCATCCAGCGGCTGAATTTGTCAAGGTCAAAGACGCACTGGGTTTGGATGAAATCGGCCCCGGCGTTAATTTTTTTGGCCAGGCGCGCCACCCTGAATTCAAACGGATCTGCAAAAGGATTTTCGACAGCACCGATGAATAATCTCGGCTCGTGTTCCTTTATTGGGTCGCCTGAAATGAATTGCTTGTCATCTCTCATCCTCTTTACCATCGCAATCAACTGCACCGAATCGATATCAAAGACGTTTGCAGCCTGTGGGTGATTTCCGAATTTCTGGTGGTCTCCGGAGAGGCAAAGAAGGTTTTTAGCTCCAAGGGCGGCGGCCCCGAGAATGTCACTTTGCATTGCAATTCTGTTCCTGTCCCTGCAAACCATCTGAACAACAGGCTCGACGCCGCAGGATATTGCGATAGCGGCGGCGGCTATACTCGACATTCTTACAATCGCCGTCTGGTTGTCCGTTATGTTGGCACCTTCGACATTTCCAAGACAATACTGAGTTTTCTTCTTTATGGCTTCCGGGTTGGCGTTCTGGGGCGGGCCGAGCTCGGCGGTAACCGCGAATTTTCCTGCTGTTAGAACTTTTTCGAGTCTGCTGTCTGATTTCATAGCATGGCCTCTTCGAACTTTGTTTTTCGTTGCCCTGCGTTAGTGCTCGTCCGCCAGTCTTTAGGCTCTCTAACAACGGTGAGATTATCGAGCTTGCCCAGTTTTTTGAGCCGGTCATAAATCAGCTGCCAGGCACATTCGGTATCCTTATCGACTTCGCACTTTCCGTCAGCGGAACCGCCGCAAGGACCGTTCAGCAATTTTTTCGCACATCGGGCGATAGGGCATATACCGCCGGTCCACTCGAGGACACAATCCCCGCAGCCGGCGCATCTTTCATCCCAGAGAGCATGTTCCACAGGATAACCCATAAATTTCGTATTCAGGCCCGGGATTGTTATTATATCCGGATGCCTCTCGGTCATGGCCTGTACTCCTACGCCGCAGGCTATCGAGAGAACCGCCTCAACCGTTTCAAGCTCTTTTTTAAGTTTATCGATGAACTCATACTCGCACTGTCTTTCAGGCGTGCATTCGATTATCTCTATCTCTTTACCTTGTTTCTTTCTTGCCATTTTTATCTGGGACGCCAGAAGCTCCACGGCCTTTGCTCCGCCGGAAAAGCATATGGTGACACATCCGCCGCAGCCCATCAGCATAATCTTTTTGTAATCCCTGATCGAATTGAGTATTTCATCCAGGGGTTTTCTGTCAGCTACAATCATACAAGCGCCCTTTCATTGAGGAACTTTTTAGCATCCGTCAGATGCTTTAATATGCCGAGCTGTTTGGCTTCGATTCCCAGAGCCAGGCCCATTAGCTCGGTGAAATAAAATATAGGTGTGTGGAAATTCGTTTTGAACCTGCTGTTAATCTGTGCCTGTCTGCCGTCGAGATTTGCATGGCAGAGCGGACAGCCGACCGAGATGGCATTGGCTCCGGACAACTCGGCATCATCAAGGATTTTCCTGGTAAGCTCAAACACGACATCGGTTTTTGTTAATGCAAACGCCGCACCGCAGCAGAAGGTCTTCATATTCCAGTCAACGGTTTCGGCGCCGAGAGCTTCGATAAGAGACTCCATCTGAGTCGGATTCTCGAATTGCTTTTTGCCGGTTACTTTCGGTGGCCTTGTCATAAGGCAGCCGTAATAACAGGCCACTTTCAAACCTGCAAGGTTTTTTACGACCTTTTCTTTTATAGTATCAATACCCGCTTTTTCGATAACTACGTCGAGCATGTGCAGAACTTCGATATCTTCGGGATATTCCGAATCAATAACTGCCTCGACATCTTTTTTCAGGTTATTGTCTTTGAGCCGCTGCTGGGCAACCTTCAATCTCGAATAGCACGAGGCGCAGGGTGCACATAGCTGCTTCAAATCGTCCGTCTGGCGAACCAGTGCAAGGTTCTTGGCCGGCAGCGCCACAGACATCAAGTCATCGTACTGGTGGGCAGGGGATGATCCGCAGCAAATCCAGTCCTTGAGCTCTACGAGCTCTATTCCCAGAGCTTCGCAGACTTTCCTTGTCGAAATATCATATTCGACACTGCTTGAATGTAGCGAACAACCTGGATAATATGCGAGCTTCATTTCTTTAATTTCTTTGCTCTTGAAAACATTTTCATCGTAGCGAACGGCTTCTTGAAGGAGGGCCACAGCTTGAGCTTGCCCTTTTTCATCATTTTCATACCCAGAACCATGTCTTTTGTCGGTTTGCCGGAGAACAAATTCAGCGCAGCAACAAGACCGGCTTCGTAAGCCCTTCCCATATACTTTATCATTGTCATCCAAAGCCGATTGAACAAAGGCAGCTTATTATTGTCGGCCTTTATCTTCTTTTGCTGGCCGATGATTCTCATCGTATCGATTACATGAGCGATATCTATATCCTGCGGGCACCTTGTCGAACAGGTCTGGCAGGACAAACAGTACCAAATTGTGTTTTTCTTCATTGCCTCATCGACCATTCCGAGCTGGGCATATCGCATCAGCTCTGTCGGCGTGCTGTCCATAAACATTCGAGACGGGCATCCGGAAGCGCACTTTTTGCACTGATAGCAGAGAAAAACGTTCTCGCCGCTGAGTTGTGCAATTTCCCTGGCAAAACTGCTATCAATCTTTATGTTTTCCTGTTTAACAACTTTCATTGCTTCTGCGGCTCCTTCCGCCTGTCTTCGCACACAGGGCCGATTTCCTTTACTCTTTTTGTCATTTCCTCGACAATCTCGGCGAATCGCCCGCCCATAGCAGAAGAAAGATTGAACATTTCAATCCTTTGCGGGTCCGTCCCTACCTCCTCAAGAAGCCTCTTGACGTATGCCACTTTTTTCTTTGCACGCAGGTTGCCTTCCATGAAGTGGCATTCGCCCTCCATGCACCCCGCAACGAATACGCCATCAGCTCCGTCCTCAAAGGCCTTCATAAGGACAATCGCATCAACCTTACCGGTACATGGCAGCAGGATAATCCTAACGTTAGGGGAGTACTGCACGCGCATCGCACCCGCCAGATCCGCGGCCGCAAAGGCACAGAAGTTACAGCAGTACGCCACTATTTTCGGTTCGAAATCACTCATTGACTACCAATTCATTTGTTTCATCAAGAAGCGCTTTGGTCTTGGCGATGACCTGCGCATCTTTGTAGTGCATTAGTTGAATCGCCTTTGCCGGGCATTCGGATGCGCAGATACCGCAGCCGTGACACATAGCCACTTCAATCTCGGCGGCGCCTTCGGCGTTGATCTGTGGCACGTTATACGGACAGGTCCGCACGCACGTCAGGCACGCCGCGCATTTGTCCGCATCCACAACCGAGACAACGCCGCTTACTTCCATCATATCCGCCGAGA
>Ga0114922_10006233_pt1 | contig 10966 bp, 7 predicted proteins | sample AartaG_FD_100975 | JGI IMG/M metagenome (GOLD analysis project Ga0114922, IMG submission 100975) | Deep subsurface microbial communities from Aarhus Bay to uncover new lineages of life (NeLLi) - Aarhus_00045 metaG | ecosystem: Environmental > Aquatic > Marine > Oceanic > Sediment | place: Aarhus...
CGCCTCAGCTTCATCAATAACGTTAATCGCATAACCGGCATGCAGCAGAACGTAATCACCGACCCGCGCTTCGGGGGTGAGCGCCAGGCTAACCTTCCGGCTAACACCGCCAGCTTCCACCTCGGCTTCCACACCGGCTATCGATCTGATACGCACCGGGATTGCCAAACACATGTCACTAATCCTTCATTCTAAAGCATGATGGGCAATTACCGCCTGCCCCAGAGCGATGCCCCCATCATTGCAGGGAACAAGGTGGTGAGTGAGCACCTGAAAGCCGTCCTCTTCCAGACCGGATACCACCAGATTGAAAAGCAAGCGATTCTGGAAAACGCCGCCGCTCAGCGCCACCGACTTTAAGCCATCCCGTTCTGAAATCAAGTGGCAGGTCTCGACGATAATCCGCGCCACCGTTCGGTGAAAACGGCCGGAAACAATTGATGCCGGAATACCCTCTCGAACATCGGCAACAACCGCCGAAATTAAATCCTTGAGCTTTATGATGGCTACCTCCTCTTCCTGAACAAGGCTAAATGGGTAGGGTTTCAGCCGGGTCACATCATCCGGTGCCAGCATTCCCAGCTCAATAGCCGCCTGCGCCTGGTAGTTGATTTCCCCCCGCACACCAGCCAGAGCCGAAACAGCATCGAAGAGACGTCCGGCGCTGGAGGTCAGCGGTGAATTAAATCCTTTCTCCATCTGCTTCCTGATGATACGCACCTCTGCTGCCGGTAGCCGGCTGAGTACGGGTAATCCTTCAAGTGACATTCCCGTACCGAGCAGCATATCAAGATAGCCAAGAGCCATACGGTACGGTTTACGGATGGCGGCGGCGCCACCGGGCATGGGGATATTCTCCAGATGCGCCGCCCTGCGAGATTCCCTGGAATCACAGAGCAAAAACTCGCCACCCCACAGATTGCCGTCAGCACCATAGCCGGTGCCATCAAAAGCAACACCGATAACCGTGCCTTCAAAAGCGTTCTCCGCGAGGCAACTGGCGATGTGAGCGTGATGGTGCTGCACCGGCACGGTTTTTAGCCCCTGCTCGGCAGCATACCTCAGGGCATACCGTGTGGAGAGATAATCCGGGTGCAAATCATGGGCGATAACCTCCGGCTGAACACGAAAGAGCTTTCGGTAGAGGTTAACCGTGTTCTCAAAATGCTCCAGCGTCTCCTCATTATCCATGTCCCCGATGTGCTGGCTTAAGAAGGCATGCTCGCCCCTGATAAGACAAAAGGTGCTTTTCTCCTCGGCGCCGCAGGCAAGAACCTCCCGCATCCGGAAAGGCAGCCTCACCGGCGACGGGGCATAGCCACGGGCACGCCGGATTACGCGGGGGGCCTCCTTTTCCACCAGGCAAACACTATCATCGTAGCGGGCGTGAATATCCCGGTTGTGCAGCAAGAAGTAATCGGCAATACCAGCCAGGCGGCGCAAAGCCTCGTCGTTATCCCGGCATATCGGCTCCTCGCTGAGGTTACCGCTGGTCATGACCAGCGGTCGCGCCACCTTAAGCAGCAAGACATGGTGCAGCGGGGTGTAGGGCAGCATCACCCCCAGGTACCTGTTACCTTCAGCCACCTGCGGCACAATATCGGAACCACCCCGCCGCCACCTGAGAAGGACGATAGGAGCCTGGGGAGATAGCAGCAGCTCAGCCTCTTCTGGAGACACCAGGCAGTGCTTTTTGACCTCGGCAAGCGAACCCAGCATCAGGGCAAAAGGCTTGCCTAGCCTTCTTTTGCGCTCCCTGAGTCTGGCGACCGCTTCCTGGTTGGTAGCGTCACTGGCAAGCTGGAAACCACCCAGTCCCTTGACAGCCACGATGTAGCCCTCGGTGAGCAACCCGGCAGTCTTCTGGATTATGTCAGGGCAGAGGACGGAATCCCCGGCACCATTCACCAGCTCAAGGCTGGGGCCGCAAAGGGGACAGGCATTAGGCTGGGCATGGAAACGGCGATTCAGGGGGTCATCATACTCCTTTTGACACTCCGGACACATGGTGAATGTCCGCATTGTTGTCAGGGGGCGGTCGTAAGGCATATCCTCAATAATGGTGAAGCGTGGACCGCAGTTGGTGCAATTGGTGAAGGGGTAAAGATAGCGGCGGTTACCGGCTTGGAAAACCTCTTCAAGACACTCAGGACAGGTAGCAATATCCGGGGAGATGGGCTGGTATTTCCCCGGCTCAGGCAGGCTATCACCAATCTCGAAATCAGCAAAACCCTGAGCCGCCAGCTTCTCCGTGGCGATATCCTGGATGTGAGCGGCGGGGGGGGCTTGATGACGTATCGAGTCCAGAAACTGGCTAAAATCATCTTCACTCCCCTCGACCTCAATTTCAACATGCGCCGAGGTGTTACGCACCCAGCCGTTGAGGCGATGCTGCCGAGCCAGCCGATAGATAAAAGGGCGGAACCCGACACCCTGCACCATCCCGTTCACCACAACACGCCACCTGACTGCTAAATCTGTATTCATATAGAACACCCGTTATAACTGTCAGCGGTCATCCGAAAAGACCGGAAATAATCGGTTATAACTATTCTGAAGCTGAGGTATCAACAGGTACCACTCTCAAACATAAGTTTACCATTAAGTCAGCTCTCTTTTAAAATCAGGCTGAAAATCTTATTTAACAAGGTGCACCCTGAGCGCCGGCTGGAGACGTTTAAATTCTGGGAATAATGTTCTACAATAGCCTGGATTGTTGCCTACACCAGAAAAGACTAGAAGGTGTTGAAAACATGAAGTGCCTATTACTGGCTAGTGGATTTGGTACGAGGTCGTATCCCGTCACGGTGAATTTAGCCAAAGGATTGCTTCCATACCAGGGTAAGCCTGTTATCAGCCATCTGGTGGAGAAGATACCTGAGGAAATAAGGATACACGTTACTACCAATAGAAGATACGAGTCGCAATTTCAGAACTGGCAAAAAACCCTGGGTAGAAACGTTGCTCTCTGCGTTGAGCCGGTTTTCAACGAGCGGCAAAGTTTCGGGGCGGTAGGTTCACTGGAGTACTGGGTCAAAACAAATGAGGTATGCGATGATTTGATTGTTTTTGCTAGTGATAATTACTTTGAATCCGATATCAGGGAATTTATATTATCTTTTGACGGATTACATACTCTGGTCGCAGTATATGATGTTACTAATAGAGCGGATGCTCAACAATTCGGTGTCGTGAAGCTGAGCGGCAAAAAGGTGGTTGAGCTTGTAGAAAAACCCGCAGAGCCCAAATCCAGCCTGGTTGCCACCGCCTGTTATATATTCCCTTCACGGGTGCTCTCCCTTTTAAGCGAGTACTGTAGCCGGGGCAGAAAAGATAACCTCGGCGAATTTATCGCGCACCTAATCCGCTGCGACGAGGTCCACGCCCATCTCTTCAAAGGGGGGTGGTTTGATGTTGGTGATGCGCTGGCTCGGCAGAAGAAAGAACTGGGGTAGCAACTGGTAGAACCAGTAAAACGTTCGAACTGAGGTTCGGCTTAACCAGATAATAGTGACTGTTCCTCAAACAACCCTAGATACTATAATGCTAAGAGATTTAATGGTATTTTTATTACGACTAAAGCCAACCCAATAAGTTCCAGTAGTGTAAGAAAGGGATGAAACCAAGCGCAGTAACAGTAACCCATGTATAGAGCAAACGGCTGATTAGTGACCAGTACTTATATTTCCAACTCAGAAATGCCAGCACGCTGATACAAAGTGCCAAAACCGATGTTACCAGAGAAATGATTAGCAGGAATTTAAGCATTGGTGTGAGTCCATAGATCAATGACCACGGGTCATTCAGTATCGACATGAAATTGAGAGACAATCCGATCAAGAAGGCAAGGTTTAGCCCACAGGTTAGGCTGGCGAACCATCGAAACGACCTCGAAGGTTGTTTCTTCAAACTGGTGAAGACCATAAGAAAGGTCGCTATTAAAAATGTCAGTACAAACACAGCTATCAACCCAATTTGAAAGGGTTTAGACTCATACCAGCTTACTTTCTCAAATGCAGAAGTACCAAGCAGTAGGTGAGTGACCTCGCCGTTGTCTTCACGGAAGGCTGCGTAGCTCGTGCCAGCTATTGTTTGAAATAATGTGGAATCAACCCTGATATACTCTTTTGAACCAATTTGGATGCTTTGATCGTCAACGACCTTAATGGGAACTTGGTTAAGCAGAGTAGATAGCTTCCCAATATTTGAGGGGGACAATTCATAATCTCGGTAGTAACCAGCGAACTCAGAAATGGGAGGATTTAGATTTAGCTCCGTCGGAAAGGGTTCGGTCTTGATGTCAGAGTCCGGGAAATATATATTTAGCAGTTCGCTTGTTACTTCTTGCTTAAGATTTAATGCATTGCCATTATTATAAGCTACGAAGAAGCCCAAGTCGTGTTCTGGCACTAGAAACACCCGACTGAGAAAGCCGGGGGCACTGCCATCATGAAAGATAGCTCTTTGCCCGCTTTCTATCCATTCTGAAAAACCGATGGCACGTCCACGTATTTTGGGGTGGTGGGTAACCTGTTGAGACTGGATATATTGAACGGTCTCTGGTTTAAGTAGTTGTGTGTTTCCCAAGCAACCGTCTTCCAGATAAGCTAACATGAAGTTAGCCATGTCAAGGCCCGTGCTTAGAAAATCGCCGCTAGGTGCAACCAGACTGTAATACCTTTCCGAATAGGGGATGTACTCCCCATTTTGATAACGATATCCAATAGCTGCATTCACGGTTGGATAATCAGGCGGCACAATAAAAGATGTGCGTGTCATGCATAGTGGATTGAAGATGTGTTGCTGTACATATTCGGCAAACAGCTCACCTGTAACATCTTCTACCACTTGCCCGGCAATAGCAATACCCACACTTGAATAGATGATCACTTCGCCCGGCGGCATAAGTCTTTGTAAGGAGTGTTGTCGTAGATACGTTGAGAGGTTTGAGTAGTCATTGGTTCCGCGAGCCCCAGTACCAATACCATGTTGCTCTAAGCCACTCGTGTGTGTCAAAAGGTGAAATAGGGTAATGGGTTGAGGGTAAGTGTCAGCAATTTGAAAGTCACGCAGATAATGGTTTACATCTGTGTAGAGGTCGAGGTTTCCCTGTTCAACAAGCTGCATAACGGCTGTAGCCGTCATCAGTTTGGCCACAGAGCCAAGATGGAACAAAGTCCTCTCTGGCGAGACAGCATCTTGCTTATCGATGTCGGATACTCCATACCCTTTAGCCAGGAGAATTTCACCATTTTGCACAACAACAAAAACTGCTCCCGGAACATGGGAAGTGGTCAACTTTTCGGTAAAAAAGTCATCCCAGAAAGCTTCAAATTCCGAAAGGTTAATCTGGGCTGTGACTGGCCTATACATCTCTACTGCTGATGCGCTTGCTCGTGGCGAATTTCCCAGAAGCGGGTTTACAAAGACTAACATTATAGTAATTGTAAAGACGAGAGAGCTCAAGACTTTTAATCTGAACATATGCTTTCTTCTCCCTTTTACGATATTTCAGATAAATAACCGATTTTCTTGCTTAACCTGGAGATAGGAGGAAAATGGGAAGCGCTTTTCCCATCGTATTTAATCTATATGTTAGGCAGTATAAATGAAATGAAAAAGACGAGCAAATGTGTTAAAACATTTTGAGTAATGGTTACTTGACCGTAACCTAACGAAGGGGGTCATACTTATTGATACCTTTGGTGGAGATAGGGGGATTCGAACCCCCGACCTCTGCGATGCGAACGCAGCGCTCTCCCGGCTGAGCTATATCCCCATTCCAGGTAAATTATAGCACACCAGCCACGGGCCATTAAAAGCGATTTGGGAACAAGGGTTCTACTGAATCTTGGTTGTTCACGTAGGTTTATTTCATGCGGCATAATATCCCTTTAGCAAACAAAAATCGAGGTAAAAGCTGCAGCGCTGGCAAGTATAAATCCGCAAATGTTTGTAATAAATATTGCCTTAATCGCTTTAGTTACTGTACTTTCAAGACCTACTTCTTCACCTGTTTTTTTGTCTATTGATGTTAAAGCATCCTCTTTGCTTAATAGACTTAATCTACTATAAATAGTTTTGCTTGATAACCAACTCACTATCGCTAAGAGTAAATATACGAATGCGAGCACTGCCCAAAAAATTCCAGTACCATCCATTACATCTTACCTCTTCTCACCCAAACAGGTTTCTATTTCCTAGACCTGACCTGCGAAAGTGTGACTGGCTGTGGTGAAATTCGTGGTGTGTGTCTCGTTATTCTCGCCCGCTTCGGCTTGGTTATTCTGACTGTCTTACGCTTCGATAACTGTGGCTTCTTGGACGTAGGCACAAGCGGTATTCTGGCTGTCTTCTCATAAGGTTGCTCTATGACCTCTTTCCAGTTACGAAACGGGAATTTAATACCCGCAACCTGCGCAGGTGTCATATCTCTAAGAGACATATGCGGTCTGAAGAAATTATAGTGTACCAGCCAGCCATCCATAAACAGTCTTGCCATACTTGATTACGTTCTCGGACTGGCAGTATTTACAGTTCATAGAACAAAATCCCCTTCTTGATTTCTTGGTTTTCCGCAACGTGTGCAATTACGACTCAGAAGGTCACTAACCAACACTCCATCTTTAGCATCTGCTTTTAATCCGTCAAAATCGCTATGCCCATGTATCGTTTCCATACTATCTGCCACTTCCCGAAGTGCCATACTATGGTCTGCACGAAGATACTTTTTGGGCTTTGCTAACACAGGCGTCACTATTGGTGCGCTCTTAATCTTCATTCCCAAACTAATATTTTGCACTCTCAGTTCGTGGTATGTCAGAATGATTGCAATAATCCAACCTAGAATAAATAGAGACAATGCCACCCATTGTGGTACTATCCAATCCACGTTGAACACCCTCCCTGCGATGTCAAATGGGTCAAGCACCAAAGGCGGGACAAACCATACCGCACGCTTGCAAACGCCACAAAAGAATGACCAAGCCGAGCGCCAATATTCCATGCGCCCATTCTACCACTCATTATCCACCCCCAACAACCGAGACTGAACAATAAGGGAACAAGGCACTTCCTTGTCAGCCAGTAGCATTATTGCTATACTGGACAGGTTAATAAGGGTGTTACTGGTTATGGACTACGAAACTGTCATCGGGCTGGAGGTGCATGCCCAGCTACGCACCAAGAGCAAGATGTTCTGTCGCTGCAATACCGATTACGCTAACGCCTCACCCAATAGCTGCGTTTGCCCGGTGTGTTTGGGCATGCCCGGCGCTCTGCCTGTCATCAACCGGAAAGCCGTGGAATACACCATAGTGACGGCACTGGCACTAAACTGCACCGTCGCCGAACAATCCAAATTTGACCGCAAGAACTATTCCTATCCCGACCTGATGAAGGGCTACCAGATTTCACAGTACGACGCCCCCATCGGCGCTCGCGGCTGTCTCACCATCAGCGTCAACGGAGGGAAGAGGAAAATCGGCATCACCCGTGTCCACCTTGAGGAAGACGTCGCCAAGCTCCTGCACCGCGCCACAGGCGGGGAAGCCTTCAGCCTGGTAGACGTCAACCGCTCCGGGGTGCCCCTGATGGAGATAGTCAGCGAACCTGACCTGCGCTCCCCGGAAGAAGCCAGGCAGTATCTCATCGAGCTCCGCAGCATCCTGCGCTACCTGGAGGTATCCACCGCTAACATGGAAGAGGGCAGCTTCCGCTGTGATGCCAATATCAGCATCCGCCCCAAGGGGAGCTCGCAGCTATCTGCCAAGGTCGAGGTCAAGAACATGAACAGCTTCCGCTCGGTCTACCGGGCTTTAGAATACGAGGTGAAACGGCAGATAAAAGCTACCGAGGCGGGCAAGAGGCTCCCCCAGGAAACCAGGGGCTGGCTCGAGGACAGGGGAGTAACCGTTTCCCAGAGAAGCAAGGAGTACGCCCATGACTACCGCTACTTCCCCGAGCCGGACCTGCCGCCACTCACCCTGAACAGAGAATGGGTTGAGGAAATCAGGGCAAAGCTGCCGGAACTTCCCGAAGCCAAGCGAGAGAGGCTGAGCGCTGAATACGGATTGTCTCCCTACGACGCCGAGCTGCTGACCGGCTCCAGGGAGATGGCTGACTACTTTGAAAGCTGCCTGAAAACTAAGGCATACCGGCAACTGCCCGAAGCTAAAGGCGCCAAGGAGGTAAGCAACTGGCTTTTGGGCGAGGTTAGTGCCATAATTAATGCCGATAATATTGATATATCAGGGTTCAAGAAAAGGGTTAACCCTGAGCAACTTGTCGGCTTACTGGTGCTACGTACGCAGGGTGCTGTTAATACTTCCGTGGCTAAATCTGTGCTCGGAGAGATGTACAGTAAAGCAAGAAGCGCCGCCGAGATAATCAAGGAGAAGGATTTAAGCCAGATAAGCGATAGCGGCGCCGTGGCAGAGGCGGTGGTGGGGGTCATTAAAGACAACGCTAAGGCAGTAGCCGACTATAACGCGGGGAAAGAGACGGCACTCAAGTTCCTGGTAGGACAGGTAATGAGGCTCACCAGGGGTCGTGCCAACCCGCAGGTAGTTAACGAATTGCTCAAGGAAAGGCTAAAGGGAGAATAAAAAAGTGCAAGTCGGTCTCAATATAGCTCAAATCGTCGTTTCAGTAGCCCTGGTCGCGGTCATCCTGCTTCAGGTCAAAGGTGGTGGGCTGGGGGGCATCTTCGGGCAGGCTGACACCGTCTTCCGCACCAGACGGGGCATTGAGAGGTGGCTGTTCCAGCTCACCATCATCCTGGTGGTTATCTTTATCGCCATATCCATCATATCCCTCAAGGTCAGCTAGTAAAACCAGGCGATTATGTAAAAGGGACCGGGAAAACTGCTCTATCCCCGGACCAGTATCGCCCCGGTGGCAAACCCTACCAGAAAGGAGAAATAAACTTGAAAAAGTGGCTACTGGTTATACGGTCACCATTTTTGATTCTTTCCGTGGTACTGGCATTACTGGGCACCAGCATCGCCTGGTATGACGGCTTCTTCCACCTGGGACATGCCTTGCTGGCTTTCCTGGGGCTGCTGCTAGCCCACATCAGCACCAACGTCTTCAACGAGTACTTTGACTACCGCAGTGGTATTGACCTGGAGACGCAGAGGACTCCCTTCAGCGGGGGTAGCGGTGCCCTGCCCGCTGGTCTCCTTTCGGCAAAACAGGCACTCTGGCTGGGTATCACCTGCCTGCTGCTGGCAACGGGTATCGGAATCTACTTTGTCATCGTCAGCGGCTGGCTCCTGCTGCCCTTACTCCTGGTGGCTGTAATCTGCATCGTGTTTTACACCCCCGTCATCCTCAGGATAAAATGGCCCGAATGGGCCGCCGGATTAGGCATGGGCTCTCTGCCCGTCATGGGGGCTTATTTTGTGCAGACCGGCGCCTACAACTGGCCTCTGGTAATAGCCGCTGTCCCCTCCGGGATACTGGTTTACAACCTGCTCCTGCTCAACGAATTCCCCGACGTGGAGGCTGATAAGAACGCCGGCAGGCAGACCACGCCCATCGTCAGCGGCCGGAGGAAGGCGGCAGCCATCTACTCCACGATGACGCTCGCCGTTTACCTGTGGCTTATTATCGCGGCGGCGACTGAAGTCATACCCGCCTTCTCGCTGCTGGGACTGCTTACCCTGCCCCTCGCCATCAAAGCCATAAAAGGCTCGTTCCAATACGAGGACATGGGCAAGCTGGTACCGGCAATGGCTAGTAACGTTATGGTCGTCCTGCTCACCCAGTTGCTGGTGGGCATCGGCTATATCATCAGCGGAGCCATTTCTTAGAGGGCGAGCTACAGCCGGTTCTCGATGAAGTACTCCCGCAGGCTGTTGAGGGCGGCAAAGAACTCCTTCATCATCACGCTAGCCGTGTACATTCCCTGACGAGAGACCCTGAGCTGCCCGTTCTCACGAGCCAGCCCGCAAAGGCGAAAGAAGAGCAGCTCCCACCTCAGTTTCCGGTAGATATCAGCCTGGAACCTCTGGCGGAACTTCTCCGGGTCCAGCACCATGCCGAAGAGCTTGGTGAGCAGGTAGTACCTTAAATGCTCTCTCTCCGTAAGGCGGCGCCAACGCACGATGGGCAGCTTCCCCGCCGAAATAAGCCGCTCGTACCCCTCAAGGGAGAAGGTGTTGACGTAAAAATCCCCTTTAAGAAAGCCCACGGAGCCAGCACCGACGCCGATGTAGTCATCATAATCGATAATGTACTCGTCTATCATCCTGTCTCCGCGGGAAAAGCACCAGGCGGTGGAGGCTCTATAACCCGCTCCGTAGACCTCTTCCAGGATGATATCGTAGAATTCCTTTTCCCGTGACGTGTCCACGTTCTGGAAGCGCCGCTCCAGGGCGCTTTTTTTGTGCGGCGCGGGCATCAGGGGATAGAAGGTCGCCTGGTCAATACCGAGTTCTTTGAAGGTAGCGATATCCTCCCGGAATTTAGCCGGGGACTGGCTGGGGAAATTAAAGATAAAATCGGCATTGACGGTGGCAAAGTTGCCCTGAGCCATCTTCAGTGCCCCTTTAGTTTCCTCACCGCTGCTGTTCAGCCTGCCCATAGTCCGCAGCAGCTCATCATCAAAGCTCTGCACACCAATGGACAGACGGTCAATGCCCGCCGCCTTGAGCTGGCGAATACCCTCCGGGGTAACCTCGCGGGGCGTCGTCTCCAGGGAAATCTGCCTTACCTCAAACCTGTCCCTGAGGAAACTGATAAAGCCAATAAGCTCGTCCCGGAGCACAGTGGGCGTACCGCCGCCGAAGTAAAAGCTAGAAAAGCGAAAACCCCTTTGATAATATAAGTCTACCTCACCCTTAAGGCTGGCAAAATAGCGCCTCGCCTTGTCCTCGCGGAACAGATAACGGTTGAAGCAGCAGAAGGGGCAAAGGGTGCGGCAGAAGGGGATATGGATGTAGAGAGCCCCCCGGTCCTCCCC
>Ga0114922_10006234_pt1 | contig 10966 bp, 9 predicted proteins | sample AartaG_FD_100975 | JGI IMG/M metagenome (GOLD analysis project Ga0114922, IMG submission 100975) | Deep subsurface microbial communities from Aarhus Bay to uncover new lineages of life (NeLLi) - Aarhus_00045 metaG | ecosystem: Environmental > Aquatic > Marine > Oceanic > Sediment | place: Aarhus...
CCAAGGAAAAACGGAAAAAGCTGATCGCAGAATACGAAGAACTGGTGGGAATAGAAGCCACAGAAGAATCTGAATCGAGCGATCAAGCGAAACAACTGAATTCCATGAGAGATGTCACTTTTATTAACCAGGCAATGACGGACTACTTGACGGATTCCTGTGTTCCGCCAAAACAATCAGGTACTTACACAAGAGGTGGCGAATTCGATAAGACTCTGTCTCCCTTTTATATCAAAACACTTCCGATAAGCGACAAATGGGAAAGCAATTACCGGGTTTACGGTGGAAAAGCTTGCACCGGTGTCTACGACGGCATCGAAGACTGTTCGGATAAAGATATTGTTATCGTTTCTTACGGAAGGGATGGCAAAAAAGAAAACTGGACGTACAATCCCAAAAAACCTGAGGCCGGTCTATATGAGTTAAAATCGGACAAAGATTATGACAAGGACCTTGTTATATGGAACGGGAAATGGATCAGAGCACCTCAAGTAGCCAAAAAGTATAAATGATCTAGCTCAGAAATTCTGGGGGGATCGCTTTCAAACGGGTGATATCCTTGACCTTTTGACGAACATCAAAACCATTGGGGCAGCTCACGCTGCAAGCGATACAATCAGAACAGGGCAAGCGGGATCCCAGCTCTTCGATGGTGCTGTGGGCCAGGCTCATATTCTTATAACCATAGGCATACATATAACTTCTCATCAGAGTGGGAACATCCACATTTGAGGGGCATTGCCCCTGGCATGTGCCGCACTGTTGGCAGTAAAGTCCGGCAATTGCCTGCCCCTCTTCCAGCTTCAGGTCTGCCTTTTCTTCCGCTGTCAAGGTCAGGTCTTCCATCACGCTAAGATCCAGCTCCAATTGGTCGAACGCGGTGTAGCCCGGAATGGACGTTGTGACATTTTTATTCTGGAGTGCCCACTTGAGGGCAGCCTTCATGTTGATCGGTTCCTGCCGTTCTTTGTCCCAGTACACTCCGGCCTGTGTCTTCATGGCCACGATACCGATCCCAGCTTTAACTGCCCGAGCCATGGCCTCTCCGATTTCGTTGTTGTTTTTTTGCTTGAAGTTGTAGGCCGTAAGAACAACATCGTAAACCCCGCACTCCACTGCAGCATCCAGCATTTCGTGCTCGTTGCGGTGGGTCGTGAAGCCGACAAACCGAGCCTTCCCTTCTTTTTTCATCTTTTCCAGGAATTTCAGAGCCGGCTCGAAGAAGACGGTCTCTTTCACGGAGATGCCGTGGATGTAAAGGATGTCGACATAATCCAAACCCAGCCGACCGAGGCTGATATTGAATTCGTCCTCGAAGGATTGGACGTTTTTATCCGGCGGATAAAGCCCGGTCTTCCGGTCCTTTTGGTAGGCGACTTTAGTGGCCAGCACAAAGGAGTCTCGGTCGCGGTCCTTGATCACGCTCCCGATCATTTCTTCGTTTTTGCCTTTTTGGTAGCCATGGGCTGTATCCAATAGGGTGATTCCCGAGTCCAGTGCAGCCGCCACCAGGTTGGGATTATCGGCGTTCATCACACCCATGCTGACAACAGGGAGCTTGAATCCTGTTTTTCCCAAGGTCCGGTATATGAATTTCTCTTTTTCTTCTCGTGGCTTGTATGAGTATTTGGGACCTGCTTTGAGAAAAGCACTCCCCGCAGCCGTTCCAGCCAGTCCGAGGAACCCGCTCTTGATAAAGCGGCGACGATCAAATTTCCTGTTTTCCATGTTGTCTCCTTTCTTGTACATCTAGCAATTCTTTGACTAATTCTATCATTTGTGTATATTATTTCTATAGTCTTCCAAGAAGTCAATGCTTGAGCCGATCGACCGACAAAATATATGGGTGACATTCATGCGACGTCTCTTTTCGGCAATATTAGCGATTCTCATCTTTCTGTTCATTTCTTGTTCCCATAATTCCTCCGTGGCTTTGGAATCAAGCCCTCAATCAGATCAATGGACTGTTCCCAAGACGGGTTTTGTTGTCCAAGTCGGGGCCTTCCGTAACTTGGACAATGCGGTCCGATTGACGCTTTCGTTGAATGCCAAAAACCTGGATGCCTATTATTTCAAACATGAATCCGGCCTGTACAAGGTTAGGTTCGGGAATTATCTTTCAAGGAATCCCGCTCAAGAGAATGCCAAACGCTTAAAAGAGACCGGTTTCATCCAGGAATACTTTGTCGTAAGCCCGGAAACTTACGCGATCAGCCAATCCCAGCAATCCGGCCTTGAATCTGTTCGTCAGGAGATCGTCATCCGTGCGCATAGCTTTTTGGGTATGCCTTACCGGTGGGGAGGTTATACTCCGGAAAAGGGCTTCGACTGCAGCGGCCTGACCATGGCCGTCTACGACCTTGTCGGATTGCATTTGCCCCGGACATCCCAGTCCCAGTTCAGATCCGGCACCCCGATTTCAAAGGAAAACCTCGACAGAGGTGACCTGGTATTTTTCCTCAGCCAAAACAGAAACAGGATCTCTCATGTGGGGATCTACACCGGAGACGGGAATTTCGTCCATGCTCCCGGAAAAAACAAGATTATCCGCATCGAATCTCTCTCCAACCAATATTTTCAGAATCGTTTTGCCGGTGCCCGCACATTTCTTGCCCAAGACGATTAGATATAAAGATCGCCAATGGGTTGACATCATCAGAACGGTCGCTATAATAGTCACATTACAAATGAAGAAAAAAAGAAGAGATTTTTTCACTGACACTCACCACATGATAATGTCTTGCCCGGCTATGGGCAATCTCGTCTAAGCGGCCTATATCCGGGTCCCTCCCAGCTTCAATCTTTTTTTGATCCCCTGATTGTTTATTTATATCTACAAAGGGAAATTTCATAAGGAGAAAACATGAAAGAAAATAAGTTACATCCGGATACGATCTGTTTACACGGCGGACAAAAACCAGATCCAGCCACGGGATCGCTGGCAGTGCCGGTTTATCAAACGACTTCTTATGTGTTCCGAGATACCGAACATGCTGCCAGTCTGTTCGAATTAAAAGAATTCGGCAATATTTACACACGGATCATGAATCCAACAACCGATGTGGTGGAACAGCGAATGGCGGCTTTGGAAGGAGGTGTAGGAGCACTATTGTTAGCTTCCGGCATGGCTGCAGAAATGATCGCTCTCACGATCTTGGCCAAAAATGGAGATAACATCGTCTCAAGCAGCAGCCTTTACGGGGGGACGCAGACACTGTTGCGCACGGCCCTTCCTCGATTCGGTATCACAGCAAAATTTGCTGATATCGGCAAACCTGAAGCTTTTGCTGCGCTCATCGATAAGAACACGAAGGCAATGTATGTGGAAACGATCAGCAATCCCTCAGGCAAGGTGGCAGACCTCGAAGCATTGGCCATCGTCGCCCATGAAAACAGCATTCCCCTCATCGTAGACAACACATTCGCCACTCCCTATCTTTGCCTACCCTTCAAATGGGGTGCGGATATCATCGTTCACTCGGCCACAAAATTTATCGGTGGGCATGGTACTTCCATAGGCGGAATCATCGTTGACAGCGGCAAATTTCCATGGGACAACGGCAAGTTTCCCGACTTTGTTAATCCTTCCCCTGGATATCATGGCCTCAAGTTTTGGGATGCATTCGGCAACAAGACTTTTATCCTAAAATGCCGGGTTGAGGGATTGCGCACTTTGGGTCCTGCCCCCTCTCCTTCCAATGCTTTTCTTTTTCTTCAGGGACTTGAAACGCTTCATCTTCGTATCCCGCGGCATAGCGAAAACGCCCTGGAAGTTGCCTGGTTTTTAAAAGAACATCCCAATATATCATGGGTAAAATTCGCTGGGCTTCCCGATCATTGCTCCCATAAATTAGCCCGAAAATATTTAAGAGGGGGATTCGGATCAATATTCACTTTCGGAGTCAAGGGTGGAATAGAGGCCGGGAAAAAATTGATTGAATGTGTGGCTCTGATATCCCATCTTGCCAACGTCGGTGATGCCAAAACTCTGATCCTTCATCCTGCTTCCACTTCTCATTCACAACTTTCAGAAAAAGAACAGCTGGCTGCAGGTGTGACTCCTGATCTGGTTCGTCTATCGGTCGGGATCGAGAAAGTCGATGATATTATTGCAGATTTGACACAAGCCTTGGAACAAATTTAATCCAAAAGGGAAATTACCATGAGTGAGTACGGTGAACATGATAGAAACGGAATCTCTGTGGGTATCGTTAAAAAGCAACATTTTACATTTGCTCAACCTCCTGAGGAGATGATGCTGGAGAGTGGCGCTAAGTTGGGGCCTATAACCCTGGCCTATGAAACCTATGGCAGGCTAAATGAACGGAAAAATAACGTGATTATGGTGTTCCATGCTTTATCAGGAAATTCTCACGCTGCAGGATACTATACAGAAAACGATGAGAAGCCTGGCTGGTGGGACAATATGATCGGGCCAGGAAAAGGGATCGATACTGATAAGTATTTTGTAATCTGTCCCAATATTATTGGAAGTTGCTACGGCTCTACGGGCCCCAGTTCGATCGATCCACGAACAGACATGCCATATGCTTTGGATTTTCCCCTTTTCACCATCTCCGATATCGTAAGGAGCCAAAAAAGGCTGACCGACCATCTTGGGATTAAGAAATTGCTATGTCTCGTGGGTGGATCGATCGGCGGCATGCAGGCTGTTGAATGGGCTGTCACGTATCCAGAGATGGTTGAATCCGTGATCCCCATTGCCAGCACCTGCAAACGTTCGGCCTTATCTATCGGTCTGAGCGAAGCCCAGAGACAGGCCATTACGGCCGATCCGAATTGGAACCGAGGGAATTACTACTCCAAGGAGCTTCCTGAGAAGGGATTAGCCCTGGCACGTATGATCGGCCATATTTCTTATCTTTCTGAGGATTCTATGCAGAGAAAATTTGGGAGGCGGCTTCAGGATAACAATGCGTTCAAATATGACTTTTCGGTCGATTTTGAAGTGGAATGTTACCTTCATTATCAGGGGAAAAAATTTGTGGAACGGTTCGATGCTAATTCCTACCTCTACATCACCAAAGCATCCGATTACTTCGATTTAGGGGAACAGAGAGGTAGTGGCTCCCTTACTCGGGTTTTTTCCAAGACTTCCTCGAAATTTCTAGTCATCTCCTTCTCCAGTGATTGGCTCTATCCGACTTCCCAATCCAAAGACATGGTTAAAGCCATGAAAAAGGCTGGATTGGATGTCAGTTTCTGTGAAATCGAGACAGATTTCGGACATGATTCCTTCCTGTTGGCCCACGAGCAGCTAACAAAGCTGATTTCCGGATTTATCAACCGAATCTACAATAATTCAGTGGGAAAAACTTGATATCGGTGGAGGTTTAATATGGAGACTTCAATGCATTTCGACTTGCAAGTGATCGCTTCTTTTATAGAGGAAAAAAGTCGTGTGCTCGATCTAGGATGCGGTAAAGGGGATTTATTGGAATTCCTGAAAATGAACAAGCAGGTAGAAGGATCCGGTATAGAGATCGACGAAAAAAAAGTCATCTCTGGGATTGAAAGAGGTTTGCCGATCCTCAAGGGAGATATCAATGAAGAAACCCAGGATTATGCGGATGATGCATTCGATTTTGTGATTTTAAGCCAAACCTTACAGCAGGTCTACAAACCAGAAAACGTGATTAGAGAGATGCTCAGAATCGGGAAGAGAGGCATCGTGAGTTTTCCCTGCTTCAATCACGTGTCCATTAAACTTCAGTTGCTGTTCACAAGCAAAGCACCCATTACAGAGGAACTCCCGTATGAGTGGTACAATACTCCGAATATCCGTGTGGTTACCCTCAAAGATTTCCGAATCTTTTGTGCTAAACACAAGATCAAAATCCTCGAAGAATTGGCGATTTCCTCCCATCACAAACAGACGACCGGCAAAGTCGTTAGATTTTTTCCCAACTGGCTGGCCAGATATGGTATCTATTTGCTAACACGGTAGAGCTGTGTGTGTTTGACCTCTTTCTTATGCTGTGATAAAAAAACGCAGGGCCTCATCATACAATGTAATCAGGAGGAAGATCAGTGAAAAGAAGAGAATTTTTTAAAAAAACAGGAGCTGGGATTACCTGTGCACTCACATCCCAATTGGTTTATTCCGCGAGTAGACGAAATGAAAAATTCCCAAATTTTGAAACCATCCGTTCAGATTTTCCACCTCTCGAAAAATTCCGCGCCTACTTGGACACAGCCTTTGTTGGCCTTATGCCAAAACAGGTTAAGGCCGCTCATGAAGATTTTTTGGAGGAGCGCCTACAACATGGGCCTTTTCCTCCGGAAAAGACAATTTTAGGCGTCTGGCTGGACAAGACCGAGGTGGTAAGAAAAAAACTTGCCTCGTTCTTGGGAGCAAAAGAGAGTGAGATTGCATTCACATACTGTACTGGCTGTGGCTCAAACATTGCCCTGAACGGAATAGACTGGCAAAGGGGAGACAATGCTGTCATTGATGATCTTGAATATCCAACGGATTTCCATATATTGAATGTTTTGAGAAAAAAGGGCGTCGAAATAAGAATTGCCAGGCAAGAGAACGGAGCTGTTACTCCAGATAAATTCGAGGCTCTGGCCGATAAGAAAACCCGTGCATTTGTCGTGAGCCACGTCAGCTATCTTAACGGCTTCAGGCATGATCTTAAAAAGCTTGCTGATATTGTGCATACCTATGGCGGCTATCTGATCGTTGACAGCGCGCAATCAATCGGGGGAATAAAAGTTAACGTAAAAGAGGAAGACGTTGATTTTATGTCAGGAATTCCCTACAAATGGCTGATTGGATCCAACGGTCTCGGATTCTTATATGTCCGGGAAGAGCTTATTCCATCCATCGCTCCAGACAGATTAGGATGGGCAAGCACGAATGACTTTGCATCGCTTAAAACTATGGAAAGCAACCCGCTGCCTGAAACAGCCAGGCGCTACGAATATGGAACCCTGGGCTTTGAAAGCGTGTATGGATTGGAGGCATCTCTAGACTATATCAATCGAATCGGAATGGATACCATCGAGCAACGTAATCTAAAACTTATCCGCATGCTTCGAGAGCGTTTGCAATCTCATAAAGTCACGTTTTTTACACCGGATGAAAACAGGTCTCCCATTTTGACTTTTTTTACGGAAAATGAGCAGGTTTTTGGAAAAAAAATGAAAGAAAATAAAATTTTTATAACTGCCCGGCGCAAGAAAAAAGGGCAGGTACGCGTGTCTCCTCATTTTTATAACAATGAAGAGGATATCGAGGCCTTTATGCGCGCCTTTTCCAGTATTTCGGAATAAGGAGGAATGATGACAGATCGAAGATCTTTTCTTAGACGCGTGGCATGTCTAATTCCAGGAGGCATGCTGTATCCGATGAAAAATGGATATGGGATGGAGCATCGGATTTCCAGTCAAGAAAAAAATACAGAGAGGGATTACTTCCGAGAGCTGGGGATAAGTCCTTTCATCAATGCCGCTGCTCCTTATTCCTCGCTTGGAGGGGCTCAGATGTGGCCAGAGGTCATTCAGGCTATGAACTATGCCTCAACGCAGCGGGCACGCATGAAAGAATTGCAGGATGTTGTAGGGAATCGGATCGCATCTATGGTTGGGATCGATGCAGCCATGGTTTCTGCTGGTGCCACCTCAGCCATGACTCTTGGCACGGCGGCTTGCATGACAGGTAAAAATGAGGATTTTATTCGCCTCCTACCGGATACCAAAGGAATGAGGGATGAAGTCATCATCCAGAAAGCACACCGCTATTCGTATGAACATGCGGTGCGCAGCTGTGGGGCAAAGATTGTGGAAGTGGAGATAGAGAATGATGTTAAAAAGGCTGTAAACGAAAAGACGGCGATGATGCTTTTTTATTATGGTCGAGAGCCGGAGGGACAGATAAAGGCAGAGGAGTTTGTGGCTTTAGGGAGGAAGTTTAACATACCGACCTTTTGTGATGGGGCGACGACCGTTCCGCCTGTGGAAAATATTTTTAAATTAGTCAAAAATGGATTTGATTTGATTTGTTTTTCTGGAGGAAAAGGACTTCGAGGCCCCTATAGTGCTGGACTTCTCTTGGGTTGCATGGATCTCATTGAAGCGGCTCGCCTGAATGCATCGCCTAATGACGATACCATAGGTCGTGGGATGAAGGTAAGCAAGGAGGAAATTCTCGGGATGATGGTTGCTGTTGAAGTCAGTCTAAAACACGATTACAAGGCGGAATGGCAAAAAAAGAAGAAATGGCTCGAACTTATTGCTGATGAGGCGACTTCGATTCCAGGGATTAAAGCAGAGATCTTTGTACCCGAAGTTGCAGAACAACATCCTCATTTGCGTTTGCAATGGGATGAATCTATGGTAGAACTATCTCCCTCTGATGTAGTCAAAAAACTCCGGGAAGGAAGTCCTTCGATCGAGGTAAGTTCCTTCTTTCTTACTGGTGGCAATTTTGAATTGAGTCCCTGGGAGATGTTGCCTGGTGAAGCTGAAAAAATCGGACGACGGCTTCGAGAGATATTTGCTTCGAGAATGGTCTAAAAAGGAGAAAATTATGTTAATCACATCAAAAAAGCTGTATATAAAGCTATTTCCGACAATGATTCTTATGCTCCTCTTTATCTCATCTTGTGCCCGTGTGCAGTCGGCCGATGAGAAGGAGGTGATAGCTGTCGTTCAAAAGGCTTTTGATGCTTTAGCGGCCAAAGATAGTGTTATTGCCCGAGATGCTCTTCTCTCCGAAGGCCAATACTTTTCTATCAGAGAAGAAGGTGTGGAAGTCGTGATCGATGGCGTAAGCCATGAGGAATTTTTTCATCGCATCGCTTCATTACAGGATGACATATTGGAGCAGATGCGGGAGCCAAAAGTCCTCATCCATGGCCGGATCGCTGTAGTCTGGACAGCTTACGACTTTTTTAGAAACGGGGAGTTCGATCACGGCGGCGTAGAGGCATTTACTTTGCTTAAAACAACCGCAGGCTGGAAGATTGCCGGAACGATTTTTACAGTCGAGAACACAGCCGCTGATGAGAGTCCGTGGGGTCCGAATCCCTTTCAAGATGACCGTTACCGATAATTACGTCCTCGGACAGTGCTGAAGATCGAAAAGATAGTTGCTTGCTATCGGATTCGGGCGAGAAGCTGACCGATTTTCTGAGCGATAGGGCTAGCTCCATTGTCGTAATTGGACATCACAGCGACGACATAACCCTTATCAAGATAGATATCCAAATTCGAGTTTATCCCTTCAAATCCTCCGCCGTGTCCGACGATCTTGCCGTTTGGTCCTTCCTCGATCGAAAATCCGTAACCGTAATTATCTCCTGCATGGTCTTTCCACATCTTTTCCAGGGATTCCTGGGAGACGAGCTTCCCTGTCTGAATGGCCCGTGCGAACCGGTAGAGGTCTTTGACCGTGGAGAAGCCACCTCCGGCCGGCCCTCCTTTGATGACATGTTTGTACAAGTTGTTTTGCCATCCATACGGGCTGTTTCGATCCCGGCTGTAGCCGATGGCCAGGTTTTCGACCGGGTAATCCATTTCGTAACTATCCGAATCCGTCATGCCGGCCGGTTTGTAGATGTTTTTCCGGATGTAATCGAAATAGCTTTCCCCGGTCACGCTCTCAATCACCACCCCTAAAAGCAGCATCCCGGTGTTGCTGTACCGAAATCGTTTCCCCGGTTCGAATGCTGGTTTTTCTCCGTTCACCAGGGGCTTGAAATCATCGACAACCCGGAAGCGTTCTCTCGATCCATTCATGTATGTGTCATTGAAATAGCTTCCCAATCCTGATGTGTGGGTGAGCAGGTGATGGATGGTTATTTTGGATGTAATCTCCTCGGGAAGCCATGATTCTTCGACGTGTTTGCTGATCGGGTCGTCCAGGGAAAGATGCCCTTTTTCGACAAGCGTCATGATAGAAGTAGCCGTGAACATCTTGTTCATCGATCCAAGGTTGAATTTGGTGTCGATATTGTTCGGCACATGGAAGCGTTTGCTGGCTTCGCCACCCACAGATGTCATAAGGATTTTATCTCCTTTGGCGATGAGAAATGTTCCCGAAAAGAGATTTTTTGAGATCAACCCCTCCATCAGATCGTTGATATTTTTTAGACATTGTTCTTCATTCAGAGCAGGTTCCTCGACATTCGAGGGAGTTCTGGCGATCGCGAAATTCAATCCCGAGATAAGGGAATCGTTCTTTTCGTCGAGTCTCATGACAAAGGCACGCCAACTGCCGAAGTTCCGGTCCTTGAGGATAACGACGGTCTCTCCTTTTCGTTCAGGCACATAGGTGCGTATGCTGTGGAAATCCATGCCGCCTGTTTCTTGAAAGAGGCTGAGAAAAACTTCGATGTGCTGATCCATAAGCGCAAAATTCCTGAATCTTTCTGTGCAGTGTTTTTTCATGAATTCACGCACGCTATCTGGATCGTTGGCGTTTACGGTCGTGATAACGGCTTCGATCCGTTCTCCTTTTATTCCTGGAGGCATGACCGATTCGTCATGGAAGCTGACTTCCCCCGGTTGTTGAGCCAGGGATGCTTGGAAGGTTAGAATCAAGAGCAAAAGAACAAAGGTCAATTTACGCATTATCATGAGGTTCTCCTTAAATTTCATATCTTTATTTCTACTACGAGTTTTTTACGTTATTAGTTACATTTTATTGAATTGGATGTAACTTCTTAAAATATTTGTTTTTTTCTACTGAATACCAGGCTAAAAAGATAGATGATGACAGGCGCAACCAGCAAAAATATCGTCACCAGGATGGTTTTTCCCTCGCCGACTCTGTTGATGAACTCGTAAAGCTCGTCGAACCACAAGGTCCAGGATATGATGCCCACCCACATGGAAGGGAGGACGACGAGAAGGGTGTCCCTGTCGCTGTAACCTTCCAGATTGGCGATGAAGGATCCGATGGCCGCTCCGGTCCAGGGCAGGGGGATCCAGACAA
>Ga0114922_10006235_pt1 | contig 10965 bp, 12 predicted proteins | sample AartaG_FD_100975 | JGI IMG/M metagenome (GOLD analysis project Ga0114922, IMG submission 100975) | Deep subsurface microbial communities from Aarhus Bay to uncover new lineages of life (NeLLi) - Aarhus_00045 metaG | ecosystem: Environmental > Aquatic > Marine > Oceanic > Sediment | place...
CAGGCTGTTCTTACACTTCGATCTCTGATTCTAAGTAATCGCTGGGAGCAGTTCTGGACATTCTTCGTTAACCGCCATTTTTCCGAGTTTATAACGTAATATGAGGCGTACACCCTTTCACTGCCAAAGATATTCACTCCCGATATTGCTGCCCATTCATCGTTTTCCTTAGACAAAACGGGCGAAGTATTTTTTACAGGTGGTGTTGCCGGGGGATATGGAATTCTTGTCTTTCCAGAATATTCGCAGGAATATGTTCTGGGGCTTCTCAATAGCAAATTATTAGAATGGTTTATTCATCAATCTGCCACACAAATGCGTGGTGGTTACTATAGTTACGAATCGCGCTTCATTCGCCACCTCCCCATCCGCACCATTGACTTTAGCGAGGCAAATGACAAAGCCTGTCACGACAGAATGGTCAATTTGGTTCAACAAATATTAGAATTGAACAAACAACTTGCTGAGGCTAAGGTGCCCCAAGCCAAGATCGTCCTCCAACGCCAAATTGAGACCACTGACCGACAGATTGATCAGTTGGTGTATGATTTATATGGCTTGATAGACGAGGAGATCAAAATTGTGGAAAAAGGTTTGGGCTAGTAAGCACAAAGGCAACGCAATTCCAAGAACCGTGATCGAGAGAGGGGGTCTTTAATCTTGACATCCCGTCATCTAAAATATCATTCAAGGATATAGATTTGGGCACAACGCAAACAAAACCGTGATTTTATTCTTCTTCGTTATGGTGATTTCAGAACCTTACTCCTGCTCTCGTTTGCAGATACAGCCGCGACCCTGCCATCAAATACCCTTGGTTTCAAGGATAAAGAAACGTATTTTTCTATATTCTATAAGACAAAGCCAATGCTCGATATATCAAACTTATGAACTATTATGAGGTTTGCCTCCTTTAGTGGCGTAAAATACTACGTCTTTTAGGGCGTATAATATCTATCTAGGCGGCTTTTAGTTCTACAATGCTCGACTTCTACTTAGACGAAACTCACCTGAGGATTAACGCCAGGCCGGTTCTGCTCTATGGGATCGTTATACCCATAAATCTGGAACGGGTTATCCAGAACCTGCTTGACTTAAAAAGGCGCCACGGGCTCGAAGATTCTCTTGAGATCAAATGGGCCCTTCAACACTCGGATCCAAGAATAAAGGCCCAGGTTAAAGAGGAGGTCATTGAGCTTCTAGCACGCGAGTTCCGATGTATGGTCTCCATTTCCGAAGGTACCGACAAGGACATTGCATTCGTCAATGCACTCCGTCAGATACACGGTTACGCTACCCGCGAGGGCAATCGCTGTGTCAACATCTTCTATGATCAGGGTGCATTCACCAAACCGAGCCGTATTTATGCGGAACTAGATAGCTGGACGGACATCCGATGCACCACATTCGGTTGCCTGGATTCTGAATACAGCGTCCCCATTCAGTTCGCCGATATGTTAGCCGGTACGTTCCGCTACATGCTTCAGGCGAGCCTTGGCAGGCCCTCTGTTACCGTTACGGTTCACGACGAAGGGCTGACCGATATAGAAATGCCGCTAAATCAATTCTTTCAGGTAATCCTCCGCTATAGCATGATAGGTGAGCATCCTAATATCGACCCTAACGCCAATGACTTCGATCCTGCAGACATAGTTATGGAATGTCTTGGAACTGGAATCGTTTTGAACGGATCATTTTCTGAAGATGAGATTGAGGCAGTGAAGCAAATCTCCAGCTTCTACCTTGGCTGCATGCATTAAAACCGCCTATCAACTGCGTGGAGTCGGACGCACTAAAACCGCGCCGCTCACGCAAATGTTATACAACAAAGGTGACTAAATCATTAAAAATAGAAAGACGAGAGTAATGGCTAGGAGCAGGAAGCGAAAAACCATATCCCGTGAAGTTGAAACTGAAGTGCTTGTATTGAGCCGTCGAAGATGTTGCATCTGTTTTGCAATTAATAGGGATTTTAGTGAAAAAAAGGGGTAAATTGCTCATCTTGACAAGCAGAGAACAAATCCAAATTTGGAAAATCTGGCCTATCTGTGTCTAGATCATCACGATTCCTATGATTCCAAGACCAGTCAAAGTAAGAATTATACAATTAATGAGATAAAACGCTTTCGAGAAATACTATACAAGGCCGTCGCAAAGCGTATTGACTTGGAACTAGGAGTTATCGGAGAGTACGATCATACAGAAGAGACATCTCAGATTATTCCTTTAGATAGAAATAAGTTTGCTGTTATTTTCTCAACTCCTATGAGATGTACTCCAACGTTGCGATTTCTCGATCTTCCGAAAAGTATCATACCCAAGATTGAAAATTGGACTAATGTTGGTTTTACCGTTCAATTTCCAAAGGATTTAGCTGAAATTAAGAACCTAAGATTTCATGCAGATGCAGCACCACAAAAATTGGAGAAAATGCATAACAAGCGGCTGTTCGTGCCAAGGTAAATCCGAGACCTTGGGAATCCCGTTAGAGCGGGAGAAAACTGGTTATTGTTACCCAAGCGAATAGAAACATTTTATAGTGAACCATATTGAACCGATTTCTTGAGTCGTAAGTCGTTTTGGAACCAACGTCCCCCCTTTCTAACAAAAATATTACTTTCTTCTAATGTTTTTGTTCTAACGCAGAAGTCACCTGACGGTGTGAAGCGCAGCGGAACACCGTTCAGGTGGACTGAAATGTTGGGCCAATTAAGATCATAGATTTTTGCCTAATAATCTATGCGCGTCCTCTTCAATTCCCTGAGATAAGTTGCAGATATTAGGTTGCCATTCAGAAGAAAGAGAAACAACGCCAGTGTCATTCTTTTTGTAGCATTCGGAGTTGAAAAGAAATTCAACAAAACAATTCCCATGATGTGCGTCTGGCGCTATCAGCAAAGGAGAAACATCGTAGCCTTTCTGCCAATTTTGATTGAGAGCGTTTTTATGATAATGATACTTGATAGTGTAATTGTCGATTTTTTCAGTATGTGAAAGAATCCAGAATTCGATGTCAGGGATATTGTTTTTGCATATCTTCTTTAAATCATTCACGAGTTCCCTCGTAACCCTCCCAAATATCTTGTCCCAAATGGATTCCTTTTTTTTGAATTCAACGATGACGCTCAAATAGCCGGAGTTGGCTTGACGTATGTGTGGGAAACGAAGGCTAAATCCTTTATAGACAAGCCTTATGCGAGTTTGGCCGTAAAGGTCATCTCGACTCCCTATTTCTTGATCGTAAAAATGAGACAAAATTGCAAAAATCTCCTCTTGGCTTTCCAAGGAGAGAAATGCTCCGACCAATTCGGACAGCTCGTTAAATGTGAGATCGTTCACGAGCATTTTTGCTTCTTAGCCCAACAATTATTATTCCGAAAATATTCTTAATATGATAATCGCACTCAAAATAACATAAACTTGACAAAAAGATTCATAAAATCAATCTATTGTCAACTTTGAAAGAGATTATTGATTTTCTCGGGTTTATGTCAAATCAAATAGAGACTTCATGTTTGAAATCAAAATGTTATCAGCATTATCTCATATTTTGAAGAGAAGTTAAAAATCATAATATCGAAGCACAAAATTAAGAAAAGATTCTATGCAGTATCGAGGGACGTCCTTTAGTTTTGCAGTTTATTGATGCATCAGTTTATAGCCGTTATCCTGCGCTGTTTTCTCACCGCGCTTTACTGAAGAACTTACCCGTGATAAGGAAAGGTTCAATCGTCTTGATAATTCAGCCATACTCATGCCAAGATCTCTTACCGCCCAATGTTCAGCGGCTTGTTGGCCTATTCAATTGTTTTCCTGGCTGATCTGACTTTGTATAGGGCTTGATCCTCGGAAACTTGCATACGGCCCGACTGGTCATTAATCATTTTTTCAAATATCAATTTCGTACTCATAAAAAGATTGCTACTTTCTGCTTTCAAGTAACGGGCAGCCATACGGCAATATTCAGGATCAATGTCTATTCCTATGCTATTTCTGCCATTTCTTAGAGTTGCTATCATTGTTGTTGCGGCACCGCAAAATGGGTCCAAGACTGTATCACCGTGAAAAGAAAACATTCTAACCAGGCGGGTTGCCAGTTCAAGCGGAAACGGGGCCGGATGATTTCTTGTAGAGGCACCAGGGATATTCCAAATTTGTCTAAACCAGTTATCAAAATCTTTTTTATCTATTTTACTCAGCTTTCTCTGTTCTTCAGTAGGTTTTCGGTAACCTCCTGGCTTTCTCTGCATTAAGATAAATTCCATATCATTTTTTATGATAGCATTTGGCTCGTAAGGTTTCCCCAAGAATTTTGAACCGTTCGCTACTTCAAAACTGGCATTTGTAATTTTATGCCAAATAATTGGATTTAGGTTGTCAAACCCGAGTTTTCGACACAAAACGCAGATGTCGGCATGCAATGGGAAAACCAGATGACGGCCAAATTTTCGTCTAGAGACGCAGACATCGCCAACAACGCACACTAGTCTACCACCAGGTACTAGAACACGAAATACCTCACGCCACACCTTTTCAAGTTCTGTCAAAAAGGATTCATAATCATCGATATGCCCTAACTGGTATGGATTTTCGTTATAGCGTTTCAGATTCCAATAAGGAGGGGAGGTTACAACTAAATGAATAGACTCATCTTCTAAGAAGGACAAATCTCTCGCATCCCCATTAATCAATCTTTGATATGTTTGAATTGTCTTCCTATTCATACGAATGCTCCAACATGAGAAACAAGAGATTTGGCGAAGATTGAAAACGAAAGATCATTTGCGGGCTCTCTATAAGTACCCTTGAGGCCGGTTTCTCTATCCGACGTGATGAATGATGCAGAGGTATAATGACGTTCAAGAACGAGTTTGCGACAGAACAATTCATACCTTTTCATATAAGAAGCTCCGACAAATTCCGGAAAAACTCTGAAATGAGGTTCTTTCACCCTTACTGGGCGATTTGAAGCGCCCCTGTCTTCGATCATAAAGAAATAACCAAGGAAGGGCTGAATTCCTCCATTAAAAGCCCCCTCTCTGAATGCTGTCCAAAGGTCGAGGGCGCTTCCCATAGCTTCTTCAGTCCTGTTATTGAAATTGTTACCAAATGAAGGACCTACTTGGGACTTCGCCTCTATAACAACGACCAGGTGGCCATTCTTGACAACCAACAAATCCCACTCTTTGGTTGGCCGAAAGAATCCAGGCAACTCTAATGATTTCTTTCGAAAAAGGAATCTGTTATCTATTCCAGTATCAACAATCAAATTTGTGAAAAGATTTATAAAGCCATCCATCTGGGCACCACCAGTTACAGCACTCCTCAAACCAGCATCAGATATTCCTCGTTTTTTCTGTCTTTCTGTTTGCGCTTTTCGAGTAAGCCAGTAATGAGCTACAGCTTCTGCTATTTGCTGTTCTAAAGTATCCATAATTCTCGTCATATTTCCATCCAAATTTCTCTATTGTTTTATGATGTTTTCATTTTCAGGCCAAAATAAAGTATACAGATTGCTGAATATTTATATCATCACATTATTTATCTGACAATAACATTCTTTTCTATATAGTACAATAAATCATGACTTCTCAGTCTGGGCTTATGATGAGAAAAAGAAAACGAGATCTGAAAATTATTTGGGCAGAGTTTGAACATTCCGTGATTGGTTCTGGGATGCGGGATCCGACACCAGAGTGGTATGCCCGTTGGGTACGTAAGTCTGCCCTTTCTATCAAAGGGAAACCATTGCGGGAACGCTCGGCTGAGGATGTGCCTGCCTTCCTGAGTGCTCTTGAAAGTCGGGAGAATATTGAACCGTGGCAGGCGAAGCAAGCCGGGGATAACCCAAAACCGCCATATGATGCGACGTCTTTTTCCTTGACACATAAGCCGATTTCCCCCTAGATTACATCATCGAAAAGGGACTCCTTGTCAAATCAAAATCAAATCAAGCAGGCAATGAAATACATGCCTGAAGTCGTAAACATTATGAACAGGGAGCAATGTAATGATTGAGATTCGATTGCATGGTAGAGGTGGCCAAGGAGCTGTAGTGGGTGCTACTATACTGGCCAAAGCTGTAATGAAGGAGGGTAGATATGCACAGGCATTCCCCCTTTTTGGTGCTGAACGGAGGGGGGCGCCAGTGCAGGCATTCTTGAGAGTGGATACTAAATACATATATATGAAGGATATAGTGGAAAGGCCAGATCATGTAATTGTCCTGGATGCTGGGCTGATTAAGACGAAAGTGGCGCAAGTGGATAGGGGTCTAAAGGCAGGGGGATGGATCCTCATTAACTCTTCTGAAGATCCGCAGGAGTTTGAATTTCCGCATGATTTTTCGGTAGCCACAGTTGATGCCAGTTCTATCGCGCTGAAACATGGGCTGGGCACTGCACAGGCTCCAATAGTTAATACCGCTATACTTGGCGCCTTTGCTAAGCTAGCAGGGTTAGTTGGCCTCGATAGTCTACTTCAGGCTATAGAGAAAGGAGTTCCGGTTAAAAAAGAGGCCAATGTGGCGGCAGCCAAAGAGGCATATCACAGCGTAAGGGTGCAGGAGAAGACTGCCAAGGGGGCGATTCGGTGAAGATAAAGGGTTATGAGATCTGTGATGAGACTATGCATGTGCAAGTAGTGGAAGGGGAGGCGCTCAGACTTCTGACGAGCAAAACCGGTTCGTGGCGGTCAGTGCGACCAGTGATAGCAGAAGGTATAGCGCCATGTAGCTATGCTTGCCCGGCGAGGATCAAGATACGTGAGTATTTAGACTTCCTTGGAGAAAGAAGGATAAAGGAGGCCGGGGAACTCTTAGGGGAAGATAATCCCCTGGCATCGATAACCGGTAGGGTCTGCCCTTGCTTTTGCGAACCCGATTGCAACAGGGGCGAATTTGACCAGTCTATAGCCATTAAACTTCTGGAGCGCCTTTTGGGAGATTATGTACTAAGGCAGGGATTTACGCGTTCGGATTTACCCGCCAAAAAGGTACGGGTAGGGATTATAGGTTCCGGGCCGGCAGGTTTGAGTGCAGCCTATTATCTTGTCAGGTATGGTTATCAGGTTACTATATTTGAGGTGCTGCCGGTTGCCGGGGGAATGCTGTATTGGGGTGTGCCGGAGTATCGCTTGCCTAAGGCGATAGTGGAGGAACAAATAGAGGCCATTAAGGGCTTGGGCGTTGAGATAAGGACCAATGTAGCTATTGGCCAGGGGGTGAGCTTAAATGATCTTTTGACTGAAGGCTATGAGGCGGTCTTGATTGCAGTGGGAGCGCAAAAGGATTTGAGGCTAGATGTTGCTGGCGAAGATGCAGAGGGGGTTATTCCCGGGGTGAGCTTCTTGAGACGGGCCAATTCCGGGGATGAGATCAAGGTTGGGGATAGGATTTGTGTAATTGGCGGTGGCGATACGGCGATAGATTCAGCCAGGGTAGCTAAGCGCATGGGGGCAGGATACGTTGGTATTCTTTATCGCCGGTCAAGGGCGGAGATGCCGGCCATCCCCGAGGAGGTGGATGCCGCCTTGGGCGAAGGGATTGAGATACAATTCCTGGTGGCCCCAACGGAGATCATCGTCAAGGGCAGCAAGGTGGCCGGTATACGATGCCTCCGCATGGAATTGGGGGAGCTTGATGACACAGGGAGGAGAAGGCCTACACCCATTTCTGGCTCCGAGTTTGTTGTGGAAGCAGACACGGTAATTGTCGCCATCGGTCAAGCCCCTGATTTATCCTTTCTCAATGGCTCAGGGGTTGAGATCACCGGTGAGGGAACTATACCTGCCAATTCTGACACCCTGGCAACCAGCGTGCCTAAGGTCTTTGTTGCCGGTGATGCTCACACCGGACCGGCGACAGTCATTCAAGCAGTAGCTAACGGAAAGAAGGCAGCTTTAGGGATCAACGCCTACCTAACTGGTAATGAAACATTGGTACCGCGGGAAAGTGAACGAGTTGTCGGGTATGAGGGCTTGAACGTTAGTTACTTCAAACATGAGCCGCGGCAGGAGCTTGTAGGGACCGAACTTGAAGCGCTTAAGGACGCCATCTCTGCTGAGGCACAGCGTTGCTTCCAGTGTGGCAGGTGTAATGTTTGTAACACCTGCTGGTTCCTGTGCCCGGATGCGGCAGTCCTGCAAAAAAACGGAGAGATACAATTTGATTATGACTATTGCAAGGGTTGTGGGATATGTGCTGAAGAATGCCCTCGTGGGGCAGTGGCGATTGAGGAGGAAGGCAAATGGCAATAGAAGAGGGGAAAGGCCAAGGGAGTCTTGAGCTCCTTAGTGGGACTTACAGTGCTGCTTGTGGGGCTATGCTCTCTCGGGCTCAGGTTGTTGCGGCCTATCCCATCACACCACAATCAACCGTAGTAGAGAGACTATCTGAGTATATTACTCAGGGCGAGTTAGAGGCCAAGTTCATTCCGGTGGAATCAGAACACTCAGCCCTCGCAGTCCTGGCCAGTGCCTCGGCTGGGGGGGTGCGCACCTTTACCGCTACATCCCGGCAGGGGCTGGCTCTGATGCATGAGGTTCTTCACTGGACAGGGCGTGGAAGATGTCCCATTGTAATGGCAGTAGTGACCGCAAGCTTGGGTTCCCCGCCGGACATAGGAATGGAGCAGGATGATGCCCTTGTACAGAGAGACACTGGCTGGATGCAGTTTTACTGTCAGAGCAATCAGGAAATACTGGACAGTATAATTCAGGCGTACCGGGTTGCTGAGTTGGTGAGCTTACCCGTGATGGTTTGTTTTGATGGCTTTATAATGTCTCATACTTATGAGCCGGTATTTGTCCCGGACAGAGAGGTGGTGGATCTTTTCTTGCCTCCAAGGCAGACCAAATTCAAGATCGACACTGACAATCCCTTGCGTTTCTTTGCTAGCCCAGGTGCTGTTGCTGGTGCCGGATATCTTAGCAAGCTCCGGCGCCGAACTCAGGATGCCTTCGAGATTGCTAGAGGGGTGGTAAAAGACGTTGATGAGGAATTCTACCAGCATTTTGGGCGCCGTTATGATGTTATTGAGTGCTATCGTGCTGAAGATGCTGAGGTTATCTTAGTAGCCCTGACCTCGGTTGCAAGCATTGGGCACGATATTGTTGATGAACTGCGTAAGGAGGGTAAAAAGGTCGGCCTGCTGAGGGTAAGGATGTTTCGTCCGTTCCCTGAGAAAGAGATAGCTGCAGTGTTGCAGAAGGCCTCAAAGGTGGTGGTAATAGATAGGAATATCTCGTACGGTCGCAGTGGTATCCTGGCTTTAGAGCTTAGGGCGGCAATGTACAATGCACAGAGGAAGCCACCCATTTTTGGGTTTATAGGGGGGGTCGGCGGGTTAAGTATAACGCCGGGTCACATTCGCGAGGTTATTGAATATACCTATGACCACCAAGAGCCAGACGATGAGATTGTCTGGTTAGGGATACCACCCTGGGAGGAGTAAGACCAATGGAAGGGCTTAGAACATTAAAACAATTTGGGGTAGAGGTTCCTGAGGCAGAGTATGCTCCCCCAGGACATACTGCTTGTGCTGGATGCCCTGGGGCGGCGATGATGCGTCAAATGCTCAAGCTTCTTGGGCCCAAGGTAGTGTTGACCAACCCGGCTAGCTGCTCGGGATATTTCGCTCGGGCAGTGGAGACACCCTTGTGCCGCTGCCTGTTTGAGGCTGCGGCGGCCTCGGGAACAGGGCTAAGGGCAGCGTTGGATGTAAGAGGGGATAAGGAGACGATTGTCCTTGTGTGGGCTGGTGATGGGGGCACTGCTGACATTGGGATTCAAGCCCTTTCAGCGGCGGCGGAGAGAAACGAGGATTTCATTTACGCCTGCTATGACAATGAGGGATACATGATGACCGGGATGCAGCGCAGTAGCGCGACACCGGCAGGGGCGTGGACCACTACGACTCCGCTTCCCCAGCCTAAGAAGGAGCGCAAAAAGGATATTGTCGGTATAATGGCTGCCCACCGTATCCCTTACGTGGCAACCGCTACTGTTGCATATCCTGAGGACCTGATAAGGAAGGTGTTGAAGGCAAAAAAAGTAAGGGGTACCAGATTCTTCAACCTGCTAGCTCCTTGCCCTACTGGATGGCGCTTTCCAACTGATCTGGGTGTAAAATTGGCGCGTATGGCAGTTGAAAGCAGGGTTTTTCCCTTGCTAGAGGTGGAAGATGGGGTACGCTGGACAGTGCAACAACCGCAACAGGGGATATCGGTGCGGGATTACATAAAGATGCAGGGACGGTTTGGCCATCTAAGTGAGGCAGATATTGAGGCTATGGAAAAGTCCGTGCATGAGGAATGGGAGCTCTTGGTAGCTAAGGCTTCCCGCGTTTGTGAGCTGTAACCCCGAGTAGAGCGAGGGGGAAACGAAGTTCCGCCCCGGCCCATAACATGATGTAGAGCCCCGGGTGTCTGCCCGCCATCGGCTTCACCTTCAGGCGAGTTTCCGAATTCCGGAACTCGGAAGCGGGCGGCCATCAAGTCTTGGCTGTCTTGGCATATAAAAAGCCTATCCCTTTTATACTATATTGTCGAGTCGTTTTGGAACCAACGTCCCCCTTTCTGATATTTGATGAAACCGGCTTTGTCAAGAAAGGCAACGATTCTGTAGGTGTTGCAAAACAGTATTGTAGTGGTGTGGGTAAGGTTGAGAATTGTCAAGTAGGTGTGTTTGTAGCATATGCTTCACCCCATGGCTATGCCCTTTTAGACAAACGATTATTTATGCCAGAGAAGTGGTTTTCGGAGGATTACACTGACAGGAGAGAGAAATGTAAGATTCCTCATGAACTGGAATTCAAAACCAAACCACAGTTGGCCGTTGATATGTTCCATGCCTATCCGGTTAGCACAGGCTCGTCTGATTCCGCAGGATTTGAGAGATCACCGACCTGACCACAGGACGGGCATTCGAACACCCTTAGGGCCACCGGATACGCTCCAGATGGCGGG
>Ga0114922_10006236_pt1 | contig 10965 bp, 12 predicted proteins | sample AartaG_FD_100975 | JGI IMG/M metagenome (GOLD analysis project Ga0114922, IMG submission 100975) | Deep subsurface microbial communities from Aarhus Bay to uncover new lineages of life (NeLLi) - Aarhus_00045 metaG | ecosystem: Environmental > Aquatic > Marine > Oceanic > Sediment | place...
AAATTATCCTCTTTAGATACCTTAAGATACGAATTTTTAGTAGAAAAGGTCCAAAATCTATTCGATAAAGAATTGAAGTTCTTGGATTATCTTTCTGAGGTGAAAGAACCAAACGCTATCCATTTATTCTTAGCAAATATGATAATGCGGTATAACTATGTAATTACGACCAATTTTGATTACCTTATCGAATTTGCGTTGAAGAAAAAGTTGGCGATGTTTCCATCGTTTCACGATTATCATAAAAAGGTGATGGTCATCATAACAAAAGAAGATTATAAGAAGAAGGTATCTTTCCAGTTTCCTCTTATTAAAATCCATGGCTCTAAGTTGGATGTGATGACGGGGAGGGTAACGACGGATTCTTTAGTGACTACCATAAGCGCTCTTGGTCGTGAAAGGGAAAAGGGTGAAACATTTGCAATTGAACCCTATAAAAAACCTCTAATCAATGAAGTAATGAATGGAAGAGAATTAGTCATAATGGGTTATTCCGGGAGCGATGATTTCGACATCAGCCCAATGTTGAGAGAACTGAGCAATATGAAAAAAATCATTTGGATAGATCACGATCATGGCCGAACGCTCGGAAAAGAGGAGATTTATAGATATAATTCAGTAGGGGATTTATCGGAATTGAAATCTACTGAACTGCCTAAAATAGATAAATTATTGATAGAGCTTGCTTCAAAAAAGAACGTAGAGGTTTACAAGGTTAAAGCGAATACTAGTGAATTTGTAAAGGGACGATTAGCGCCAATATATAAAGAATTACTCGATTTGTTGAAAAAGGATACTCCAGAAGTTGCAAGTTTTAGCGATTATATGGAAGAAACTCATTTTGTAGCTTCGTCTTCTTCAAAATATCGACTTGCTCACGATATTTTTTACGAATTAGGAGATATAGAATCGGCAGAAAGAACGGCTAAGCGAGGTTTACAACTTTCCACAGAAGAGGGTCATGAGATTAATAAAAATTATTTTACTAATGCTATAGGTTTAATTTATCTCTCTAAAGGAGATTACGATAAAGCCTTGGAGCAGTTCGAAAAATCTCTTGAATTAACTGACACCTTAAACCTATCAATTGAGAAAATAGCAATACTTTTGAATATCGGAGTATTGTATCAAAAAAAAAGCGATTTAAAGAATGCGTTTAAGTATGTTTTTGATGCCGCTGCTTTATTGAAAGAAAGCACTCCAAATGTGGTGAAATTTAGTGTTTTAAACACTTTAGGCATTTTATATAGAGACAATGGAGACATCACTAATGCAATAAAAAGTCTCGAATCTGCGCTTGAAATCGCAGAAAAATCAGGAGATTTAAATAGAAAATCGTTATGTTTGAACAACCTTGCCGGCATGAAACTTACTCAGGGTTTATTAAATCCTGCTTTAGGATATGCTTCTGAAGCTCTCAAAATTGACGAGCAATTAGGAGATTTAAGCAGTATGTGTAATACATTAAATACTATTGGAAACATCTATAAAAATGCAGGGCAATACAACCAAGCTTTACAATATTTAGAAAAAGCTTATCAAACGGCAATAACTATTCAGGATTTAAGTGGAAAAGCGCTATCAGCAAATACAATCGGAGTAATCTATTATCAAACAGGAAAGTTAGATTTAGCTTTCGAAAAGTATAATGAGGCACTCAATATCAGTAAAGATATTGGTGATTTATCGATGCAAGCTACTGGTTTAAATAACATTGGGATGTATTATCGCGCAAAGAGAGATTTTAATACTGCTTTTGAATTGTTTAATGAATCATTAATCCTCTCTGAAAAAATTGGAGAAAAACCAAACTTAGGTATTCGATATGGAAATCGAGCTTCGATATATGAAGCTAGGCGAGAATTTGAAAAAGCACTCGAGGATTATAAGAAAGCCCTAAGTATTGAACAATCGCTGGGAAATTTAGAAGGTATAGCATCTCAGCTTACAAATATCGGAGGTGTATCAGGGGACTTAGGAAGATATGAAGATACGATAAAAAATTATAGTCAAGCATTAAGTATCATGGAAAAACTAGACAATAAACCCGGTATTGCCAGAGCACTAAATAACTTAGGGATAATATATTTTAAATACAAGAAAGAAACGCAGAGATCCCTTGAATTTTTGCAGCGAGCACTCGGAATTTATAAAGAATTAAATATTCCGCAGATGATAACAGCAACGCAAAATAGTATAGATACAATAAAAAAACAAGTTACTCCTAAGTGAAAAAATGATCCTATTCAAAGTTAAGTATTTTTAACATTCAATAAAAACTTATTAGAGCTCTTGAAAGCCCTGTCCTTTGATTGATTCGAAACCTTTAAATACTCATGTAAATAGCAGGGATTAACCTTGAAAAGCTTGCTTCTTTAAGTGAGATAAATGACGAACAACTTACTAAAGATTTTAAGGAGGATACGTTAATTAAAGTCGCGTTAGGACTGGGAATAGACTTCAAAGATCTATTTGAAAAAGAAGCCAAAAATTAAAAATCTTTTAATTTTAAATGGATATGTAGTTATAACGGTCCAAGATTTAAATAAAAGAGGAGTAAAAAATAAGGAATTAATGGAATTAGCAAGGATTGAGAAATGCATCCTGATCATCTGTGATAAATATCAGTAATTTCTTACATTTTGGCTTTTAACTTCTTTAAATAATTTATTGCTCTAAATAAGTGTAATTCAAATAACATATCATTTTGGGGAAACTCTTCTCTTACTTCTTTAACTGAATCTCTCTTAAATCATTAAAATTTAATTTCTATTAAGAAATATTTTGTGTTAAGTATAGGAATCTCTCTAGGTAATATATCCAGACTTGTCCTATATTCGAACTTAAGACAAAATCATTGGCGTGACCTGCGAATGGAAACTTAAGCAGACAAGTATCAACTCCTTTAGATTCCAAATCAGCTTCTAATGTAACTACTCGTTCAATCCAAACCTGACCATCGCTTGTACCTTGAAACATAAGTACTGGTGGATCTTGAGCGTCAGCTAAATGAACTAGGTCATATGCATTATAAAGATCGGGATTAATACTTTTATTTTCTTTAAGAAGAAATTCTGGGGCAGCAGAGGGAGTATATAATGGGATAACACCTTTAACTACCATATTGGGACTAAAAGTGGTATTATGAAAACCATAATTATATCCTAATCCTGCTACTCCTGCTAAGTGTGCGCCGGCTGATCTACCCATAAAGTATACAGAGTCTAGATTTGCTCCATAGGTCGCTGCAAATTCGCTTTCACATCTATTGGTAAAAATGCCGATATGTCGAATTTGATCTTCTATAGTGAAATTTCCCATTACATATTCTGGAGTATCAGGAGCAGCAGCACCGTATTCGAACCAATCAATTAACCCATACTCAATATCAAAAACAACATATCCTTGACCAGCTAAATACTTGCTAGTGGATATCATATTCCAAGTTCCTTTTCCTCCGGACATCCAAGCACCTGGATGCAGATTAATGATGATACTTCCGTTACCTGGTAGTTCTGAAGCTGATTTTACAGGCATATATACATCGAAGTATAGAGATATATTTTCTCCATTATAAAATAAAACATCCGTTTCTATGTTAATCTCTTTTTCTGGGATTGAAAGAAAATGGGAAGAGAAAAAGTATGGTGCTGGTAGAAAATAATTTTGAATATTTGGAGGGATAGAATTCCTCCAATTAAGACCAAAGGCATCTTCAAACTCTAAATCTGCATTTATTATAGTATAAGGAGTTGCTAGTAAAGATACTGCATTTAACCCTGAAATCGTTAATCCAATAATTATAATCGCATAATATTGCTTGGGATGCTTAACTCTTCTTGATGCTAATAACTTCAGGAGGAGAATCGTAACAGCAATACACAACCCCACCATTAAAACTGAACTCTGAGCTACGAATTCCTCTATAACTATTGTAATACCTCGCAATATTCTCCCTCCAAAGAAGAGTAAAAAAGCCCAAAATGTCCCCAAAATTAATACCAAAATAGAGAGAACTCCTAATATAACCTTAAAAATTCTACGTTTATTCAAATTTCCACACCTCCCGATTATCGAGGGCTTTCATACTTAAATACGAAAATATAGCTCCATAGGTGAAAAAACTTAAAAATCCAAGCAGTATCAATGAATATTGAAGTAAAGGAGAAAACCAATTAGCATTTAAGAGAAATAATCCACCTACTAAGAAGAAAATCGAAATGATTTGAACACCAATGAATCCATATCCAAGAAGGTTTATTTTAGCGCCCGTGGAACTGCTCTTATTAATTTTAAACTCATTAAATAGAATTAATATAATATTCAAGAACCACGAAAAAACTATGATAATGCTAAAGATAGTTTCAATTACAATGTTTAGATAAATGATATAATGTATAATTCCCAGTATAATTGAAGAAATATTCGTTCCACACAAAATCATACATAAATACTTAACTTGCTTTTTTCCGATTTTCATTATTTTCCTCATAATTTTAAATTTTCCTAAGAAACCTTTTCCATCGTGATTTATTTCCTCTAATTATTTTTAAAGTTTCTGAATAGTTAGAACAATAAGGAGTATTTTAAATTATAAAAGTTAAAAATTAACGTTAGAAGTCAATAAATTCTGAGTTTTCTACAATTTGATATTAATTGAGATGTCTATAATAAAATGGATTAAGAATTATTAATTGTATCAATAATTTCTTCTTTTGTATTGGCTAATATATAACACAAATGTAATTCTAAGCTTAAATTAAAATTGAATGTTTTTCTTTAAAGAAGTGAACTTATAGTTGAAAGATGGATAAATTTGAAAGTAGATATAAATTTTAGTAGTCTTTTTAAGATTTTTGGGTAAGTAACGTGGATACCAAATCAATCACAATTCCGTACACTATCCCCGCAAGAAAACTTAGCAGATCAAGTAAACTTGTTGTCAAATAGAACTGCAACGAGACTAAAATTCCAAAAATAACCCCTCTTAAAATACTGTTTAGCCATTTGGAACGATTACCGTTTTTAATTAAAAGGAAATCCCCAGCAAAGCCAATTATTACTCCCATAACAACTCGGTTATACCATAACCCGATTAAGAGAATTTCATTACCATTCCATCCGCCTATTCTTCCACTTGCTCCTAAAATGCAGAATACTCCTAGAATTGCGCCTAATAATGTCGCAAATCCGACTCTTTTTATGTTTATCATATGATTAACATTCTTGCAAACTATTTAAAATCTCTTTTTATAAATTAGTAATCTTTTAGAAATAATGCAGAGAGATTTTGCTAAAGGAAAGAATTATGTTGTTCTTATATTTAAAATTTTATTCCTATCATAAAGTCTAACAAACCCATACATTGTCTGAAAACTTATTATCGTCGATTATAGACTTCGGTTATTTCACGAATTTTTTAAGTAAGTTCCCTTTCTTTTTTCAAGATTATTCGTACAAGCCTTTCAAATATTTTTTCAACATTTTTTCCAGTTTGAAAACTGCCCTCGATGTACCCGTTCATTCCCCTTGATTTTGCTAATTTTATTGCTTTATCATATAATTTTAGATCTTCTTCAACAGATACATTATTTTAAAATTTTTTTTGACTTTTCAATTAGAATGCATTTAAATAAGTTTAGGTATAATTATATAATCATAAAAAACTTAGATTAAATGTTTTGGAGCCATATATCTTGTTTAATGAACAAACTTGTGAGCGGTGTGGTATATGCCTTGAACAGTGCCCTTTTTTGCGATTGCCAATAGAAAGGGCTAAGAAAGAGATAACTAAGATGATTGAGACCCGGAACTCGCGAAGAATTATTAAGGATTGTGCTAGTTGCTCCTATTGTAATCTTGTATGTCCAACAGGATCCAATCCTTATGATCTTATAAGAGAAATCCGATTGAGAAATTATTCCGAGAATGGTGTTAGATGCATCTCACTGATATCTGAGGAGATACCACATAATTTGATGAAAATAGGCTTAGAAATTGAAACCGAGAAGAAAAAGAGAGATGTAACTGTATATGAAAATCCCCCAAACAGCGATAAGATGTTTTATTTAGGCTGTGGCATTCCCTATTGTTTTCCGGATCTGGCAAAAACCGAATTGTTTAGGGACTTACCCTTATTAGGCGGAATGAAATATTGTTGCGGTGGATACGTGCATTCGTATTTCGGTCAGGACGAGGCACGCATAAAAGGATTAGAACTACGAGAAAAGTTCAAAAACCTTGGTGTAGAGAAACTCATCACGTTTTGTCCGGGATGCGATGTCATGATTAAAGGCGTGTACCCTTCCATAATCGAGGATTTTAACGTGGAGGGTCAAACTATTATAGACTATTTGATCGAAATGTACCATAAAGGTGATTTAACCATTAAAAATAAAATCACCCAAAGAATTACTTTTCAAGATCCTTGCCCTTGGAGAAGTTTGGACAAGAAGATATACGATAGTCCTCGGGAATTTCTTGAGATTATTGGTGCGGAGGTTGTAGAAATGAAACACAATAAAAAACAATCTTTATGTTGTGGAGCGCCTCTTATCGTGTCGAATCGATCGCTTGCATCAAAAATAGCTAATGAGAGAACCTTGGAAGCCGTTGACGTGAATGCTGAAATAATCGCGCATATATGCACCGGTTGTCTTGCAAGATTATCTAGCCCTGCCTCTGAAAGGAACATTAAATCATATTACATTACGGAATTAGCCCAAATGGCAATAGGGGAAACGCCTTCATTCAAAATTATAGAAAATGCACGAAAGCTAGAAAAGCAAATCATGAAAACGATGAGTGAGAATCCAAAAGTGATAACAGAACGATATCTCGCAACAAATGGAAAAATCCACTTAATTTGAATGAGTAATGTCAAATTGCACCTTATTATAGATGTGGAAAACCAAATACAAGGAGAAAATATGTTGAATTTTATCATATTTTTTATCGTTTTCATAATTCTCATAATAAGTAGAATAACAAAATTTTAGTTATATCAAATTAAAGTAAAGTTTTACCTATACTTTCTTAGGAAATGACCTCAATCGCAGTATAGATTCATCCCCTTTAGCCCAATTCTTCAAATTAGTCAATCTTTCACCATGATCACCATGTTCAGGATGATCGAAAGCTTGTTGGAGCTCCGTACAGGGAAGATCTGGACAAAACCCACAATGAAGATATCCTTTATCGATACAGCATTTTGCTACAGCGCATTCTCCATAGAACATCTCTCCTTTACAAGTTTGGCATCCCAAGCAGTTCATTTTCTCTTTCCATTCACATATCCCACAATACGCTCCACACATACCTATTAGTTCTTTATCCATTAGTCAATAACACTTCTTTCAGTTATTATAGGGTAATATTTACTTACATAATTATATTATCAAACACTAGTGCTAATAATTAATTATTAATATAAGTAAAAGAAATAAAGTATAAAATGAGATTTTTATCTTTTCACGTGGATTATTTTCGGCATAGAGTAACAAAGAAAGGTCGGTCTAAGGTAATTGAGGAAATTTTAGAGGGAAATGAAGAAAATCAAGTTGATGACGCACTCGTTCTCTTTATAAGCATGGAAAAATCAGATGAGGCAAAGCCTGAGATATTAGAAAAAGGGATTAACGAAATTGAGAAAATTACTAAGCAACTGAAAGTCTCAACAATCGTGATACTACCATTTGCTCATTTGTTTGGTCAACTTAGCTCTTTAGATTACGCTTTTGAGGCTTTCAAAAAAATTGAATCTTTACTAAAATTAAAGGATTATTCAGTTCTTCGCCTTCCTTTTGGATGGTTTAATGAATTAGAAATGAAAGCTAAAGGGCACCCTTTATCCCGAATATCTAGAATTGTTGAATGATTACTACTAATTCGTTGATTTTGACATCCAACTTATTAAAGATTGGAACCCTTCAAGTTCAGGACAGTTCAGCAGAATGGAGTTCGGATATCCTAATTATAGCGGCTCTTCCGAAGTATACAATTGGTATCAATTTAAAAAGCCTTTAATTATGAAACTGAAAATTAGTATCAAGATTTAAATTAAACATAGTCTTATAGAACTTGGATTATCCAATAAATTTACAAAAAAGTAATAGAATTATATTATAAAAGGTGCAAATACAAATGCCTATGGTTATAATTAACACTCAATGGCCTCATAGCGTTTCGGAAGATGTTGGCAAGGCATATCTAGAGGTCATGAAAAAGTATCCAGTAGATAGATCTTTATATAAAGCCGCGGTATCATCTTGTGTAAAAGCGACTAATGAAGGCCTTAAGGCTCTTGCGGTGGATGATGTTAAGGAAGGTAAGCTTCAAGAAACTCTGGATTTAGTTTATCGAAGGATGTTGATGTTTGGAAACCTTGTGAAAGATCTCCGCTATGAAATTGAAGTCTACATGTCGGGAACAGAAGCCATGCCGATGATTGGACTTCAAATGCCAGAATAGATATGTTTAATGTTATTAGAATTTTAATTAATCTTTTTTTTTTATAGTGATTGAAACTCAGTTATTTCAGCAATTAATTAGTTTAATTTAAACGGGCAAAAATGTAAAAGTATCTAATATAATTTCAAATACGGGTAAGTTCTGCCCCGATTTAATCGCATTTTCTATTGAGTGAGCAAATATAGGTTCAAATTTTTTAGAGATTTGGATCTCTATTGATTCTTAGGAAATGTCTTTAATCGTAAAATAGTTACATCCCCCTTGGCCCAGTTCTTCAGATTAGCCAATCTTTCGCCATGATCACCATGTTCAGGATGATCGAACGCCTTTTGAAGCTCCACACAAGGTAGATCTGGGCAAAAACCGCAATGAAGATATCCTTTATCAACACAGCATTTTGCTACCGCGCATTCTCCCCAGAAAATGTCCCCTTTACATTTTTGGCATCCCGGGCAGTTCATTTTCTCTTTCCATTCGCATAACCCACAATATGCTCAACACATACCTATGAGTTCTTTATCCATTGGTCATAACCACTTCTTTCAGTTAATATTGAGTAATGTTTACCTATTTAATTATAAAGCTTTTTTTGATTTATATAAAAAAAATTCTCTCTTCAAGAAGAAGTAATTAGAAAATTAGGACTTATTTTACTTTGGAAAATAAGGACATCGATTACCGTGGCACTGAGCGTTGAGCGAGTGAGCGAAACATCTTCCAATTAGCTTCTGGTGTGGTAAATGAAAATCGTATTCCTCTAAAAGTCTAATTGCTTGATCAATCATGGTATAAGTGCTTAATCTACAACATCTTCGATTATAGACTTCGGTTATTTCACGAATAATCAATATTATTATTATCTCTTCATAGGAAAAGTTAAATATCCTATAGACTTATACTAATTATAGCTCTATAGAAGAGAATCCTTATGACAACAACTATTCAAATTGATGACGAAACCAAGAAGAAGTTATTTAGGATAAAGTTAAGATTAGAAGAACAAAAGGGGGAGGCAATTACTTATAACGATCTTATTGAATATCTTATAGAAAACCAGCCATTAAACCAGATTAGAAAATCAAATTTACAAGAATTCAGAAAATTGAAAGGAATCTTACCTAAATCCGCGCTGAAATCTTATTTAGATGAAAAAAAGAAAGATTTAAAGAGCGAAGAAATAATTGCTCCATTTAAAAAATAAAAAGAGATGATTAGATGGGCATTAGACAAATTTTGACTGAAATTTCTAATCTTGTTTTAGATACAAGTGTTTTGCTAAGTTATTTCTCTGACGAGACTCGAGAGATTAATTCTTTATTAGAGGACTATGTTTTTACTAAGGAATCAAAGATTACTTTATATGGACATAATCTAATTAAATCAGAACTTTACTACATAATATGCCGTAAAAAAGGGATTGATGACGCCGAAGCAGTTATAGAAAAAATGGATGGCATAATGAATACCATAAGCGACACATGGTTGTTCAAAAAAGCTGCAAATATCAAATGTCATTACCCTATCGCCATGTCAGATTGCTACTCGATTTCTTTAGGCGTCCTCCAGGAGTGTCCCGTGCTTTTCCTTCCAGAATTTGAACTTTCGAGAGAAATAATTAACCAAATTAACGCAGAATATAATGCCAAAATTGAACTCGTATAACTATTACACAAAAACAATATAAAGATGCGTGTAAAATATGGTGAATATTACTTTGTCGATTCCGGATGACCTTACAAAAGAAATGGAAAAATTTCCAGATATTAATTGGCCTGAGGTTGTGAGAGATTCTATAAAGAAGAAAATAGCTCAGTTGACTTTTTTGAAAGCTTTCAGAATGGATAGTGAGATTACTGTTGATCAAGCTCTAAAGTTAGGTGAAGAAGTAAACGAATTATTGGTGAAACGCCATAATAGAAAATAACATTGAAATTGAAAATAGATGCATAGAAGCCTTAATCAATAAAGTTGGATTCGTAACATTAGAAGGACTTTTTCACCATTTATTCAATAACAATTTGGAAGTCAAAAATGGAATCTCAAATTGATTATTTTAAAAGATTGATATTACCCGTCTTGAAACCATATGGGGTAATAAAAGCGTCTTTATTCGGCTCAATTGTAAGAGGAGAAATGACTAAAGACAGCGATATAGATATATTAGTAGAGTTTCAAGATGGTAAAACGTTATTAGATCTGGTAGGATTACAAAACGCATTAATTGAGAAATTAGAGCGAAAAGTGGATGTTATAACATTTAATTCGATTCATCCTTTGTTAAAAGAACAAATATTAAAGGAACAAGTTAAAATTTTGTAATTCTTAGTATCTCCGAAAATTCCGGTTATTTCACGAAAATATCTTCTAAAATTACTCTAAATTTTTTCAAGTTTCCATTATTTTTTGTTCTTTTATTTTCTTAAATTAAAAGCAAATTTACTAAGCTTTTTAAAAAATCTCCTGTAATAATTAAACATGATTATGTAAATACACAGC
>Ga0114922_10006237_pt1 | contig 10965 bp, 9 predicted proteins | sample AartaG_FD_100975 | JGI IMG/M metagenome (GOLD analysis project Ga0114922, IMG submission 100975) | Deep subsurface microbial communities from Aarhus Bay to uncover new lineages of life (NeLLi) - Aarhus_00045 metaG | ecosystem: Environmental > Aquatic > Marine > Oceanic > Sediment | place: Aarhus...
AGTGACGCATATCTGTTATTGACTACGTATGCGAATAGCTAATCAAATGCCACCGTTTACAGGAAATAGTGGCAAAGTTTGTTGATAGAATGTCTATGATTATTTATACTCTGAAACTTAGGTAGATACCTAATTTTCTCAGAAATTCCTTCTGGAAGTAGACCAGAGCGTATTTTTTCTAATACTACATTGGAATATATTCAACATCACTATCATAAAGAAAAAACGATAGAAACGGTTACAATACTAAAACGATCCTAAATTAGGAGGATAGACTTTTCTGAAATAACCTACTATAACTTCTCTTTTAATCCCTTAATATCAGAGAAATTTAACCCAATACTCGTTGTTGCGGGAATTCCGAATATAAGCGTGAACAGGTTCTTGATGGCGTGATCCAATATCGCAATCGTAATCGCAATATCAAATGGAGTGCCAAATAAGACCAATATACCTGCTAATGCACTCTCATAGATCCCTATTCCCCCGGGGATTGATGGCACACTCTTTGCAACGTTTGCAATGCAGACGCCGAATACCGCAACGGTAATTAGTATGGGCGAGGCTACAGCAATCGAAACCGTATAGCAAGTTAAAATATCGAAGATCCAGATCGTTATAGATATGAAAATCGAGATAAATAACAAACGTTTATTTAAAATAATCTCGTGATACGAGATATATGCATCATTAACCTTCTCAGAAACAATTTTAAAGATTTTATTGTTGAATTTATTTCCTAATATGTTCAAAAGGTTAGAAAAATGCTTCGCTTTATCAAAGAGCACAATGCAAATCGGAATCGCTATAATGAGAATGCAAATTAATAGCGTTGTTCTGACCCATGCTGGAGCATCACTGAAAAAGAAGGCAAACACAGGTAAAGATAATATAAGAAGAGCTATAACATCCAAAATCCTTAGTTGGAAGATAATAGCTGTGGATTTACCAATAGCAATCTTTTTCATCTTCAAATAGAATATCGTTGCAACATCTCCGAGCCTTGCAGGTAGAAGGATATTTAGCGTATATCCAGAAATTAACAGCCTAAAAAGCTCAAAAAAGCCAATCTTTTCACCCGCATCTCTGGTAAATCTTTCCAATCGCTGCACCCTGAAAATCCACGATATTGAATAGATAATCACTGATAGAAAAATCCAATAGGGAGATATCTGGATAATAATTCTAAAGAACTTCTCAAAGCCTGCATAATAGACTAATGATAAGAGGATTGTAATCCCCACTAAAGATGCAATTATGCGATACGTCCATGTTTTTGTTCTATTTTCCATTTAAAACACCAAGTTTATCCATTGCACCTTAAGTATTTATAAAGGTATAGAGTATCAAATAATTCATGTGGAGTGTGATCTAATGAATGGTATGTGGCAGAATATGGTTATGTGCCCAAAATGCGGTGCAAAATTTTACAGGTGGGGGCATATGCAGGTATTTGATGAGAAGAGGATGAGAGAAATATTAGAGAAAAAAGGATTCGAGATTGTTAAAATGAAACGCTTGCCAATTGGTTTTATGGCTACACACAAATTTTTAAAGCATTCAAGATATTTCTTGGAACGGTTTGGATTTATTTCTTCAGGTAATTTGTTTGTGGTGGCGGCGAAAAGATGAAAATAGCAATCTTAGTTCCATTGTTCTTACCGAAATGGCTTGCTGGAACTGAGATAGCAACCTATAACATTGCTAAACACTTGGCAAGAAGAGGACATGAAGTACATGTTATAACAACATTGGACGAGGGATTACCAAAAGAGAACATGGAAGAAGGATTTTATGTGCATCGCGTCTTCTGGCGAAAGATAAGATTCTTAGGCATTGTCTCATTTTGGATAAAAATATTTTTTGTCTTGAAGAAAATTAACCCAGATATAGTTCATGCTCAGAGTATTGGGATTGGAATATCAGGGTTCTTAGCTAATAAAATCTTAAAGAAGCCGTATGTTGCGTGGGGTCGAGGTTCTGAAGTATATCTCCCCTCGACGTTTAAAAACACAATTTCAAAGTTGGTGTTGAGGAATGCTGACGCTGTAATTGCTCTAACACAGGATATGAAAAATGAAATGCAAAAATTCTGTGACTGCGATATCTCAGTAATTCCAAATGGGATAGATACAGAAAGATTTGAGAATTTATCGAAAGAAGATATTCGTAAAAGATTAAAGATAAAAGAAGATGAGAAGATAATAACGTTTGTGGGGACATTACGCCCTGTTAAAGGATTGAGATATTTAATAGAAGCGATGAAGATTGTAAGAGATAAAGATAAAAATGTAAGATTAGTGCTTGTGGGAGATGGAGAAGAGAGAGAAAAATTGGAGAAGCTCGTTGAGAAATTTGGTTTAAAGGAGTGTGTAAAGTTTATTGGTAGCGTTCAAAATGAAGAAATTCCTCAATATATGGTTACATCTGACGTTTTCGTTTTACCGAGCTTGTCGGAAGGTTTTCCAAATGTAGTACTAGACGCAATAGCATCAGGATTGCCAATCGTTGCTACAAAAGTAGGTGGGTTGCCTGAAATAATTGAAGATAGTAAAAATGGATTTCTTGTTAAACCTAAAAATCCAGAACAAATTGCCGAAAAGATTTTGCTACTCATAAAAGATGATGAGCTAAGGAAGAGAATATCAAAGGCTAATAAGGGAGAGGCAGAGAGATACAGTTGGGAGCGCGTTGTTCAGAGATTGGAAGAGGTATATCAGTGTTGTATGTAGATTTCTGAGCCTCCGTTGCCATAAATATTACTCTTTCCAACGAAAAGATGAGAATATTCTGTTAAATTGTGGCATTGCCCTTGCTGGTCCAGCAATTTGCCACCTATAACATTACAGTATGTTAAATAGATATATCCTATTTTAATATCTACTTTATCTTCAATAAGCGACTTGGCATAAGTGGATGAATGAGTCTCAGCATAGCTTATTAATTTATCAGCACCGTACCAATCAGCGTATATTACATCTTTTTTATCGGTATGGTCTTTTAGCCATTTAGGAGCATAACATTCTTGATCGTGAACATATCCAGCACAATACGATATTCCTTCTGAATTTAATATAATCGAACGTGGAACACCAAACATATTATACATAACGCCCGAAACACAAAGAAAATAAGGAATTAACACTAACAAGATAATCAAATATGCCCGAACTTGCGACATGTTTTTAGAACTTTTTTGTTTTTCTTTTAGCACAAACCTTTTCTTTGAAAGAAAATCCTTACCAAAAGAATTACACTCTTTCTTAGCACAGGTTCTTTCTTTAGAAAGAAAGTGTTTTGCAAAAAAGAAAAAGTGTTTTGATAGAGTTATTCCACCAATCATGAAAAATACAGATAAAATGGTGATTGCAACACTATACAACCTCGTTAAACTATATTTTGAAATATAAGGAAGTACAACCGTCGCAACAAGTAATCCAGAGCAAGTGAGTGCAATCATGAAATACGAAACTTCAAACTTATCTTTTAAAAATTCAGGCTTTTTAAAATTCAGTTCCAGAAACGACATCTCCTTGTATTTTCTTATCAACGTGATGATTCCAATACCAATGAATGCAAACGTTAGCCACGTGAACACAAACTCTATCTTATGCGGGATACCTTTTTCCAATATTCCTTCTCCAAGCATCGCCTGTATGCCTGTTTGTCTTGATTCTTCCACAAAAAACATGTTTAAATTACTTAATGTTTCTTCGACAAAGCCCACGCCAGCATTAAACGCTGTCTCTGTCACCTGGGAATACCAAAAGAAAATCATGGAAAAGAATAGGATTGTAAGGGTCAAACTTACTACCTTTTTAAAGCTGTATTTCTTCGAAAGCATTTCTAATCCTATGAAAGTCCCGAGCATGACAAAGAAGAATATGTATGCGGTTGCATAGTGGGATACAATGCATGATGCCATAAATACAATGAATAAAATCCTTTTTTTCAATGGGTCTATCCTATCACTGAAAAGTGTCATCATTGCAAGCGCAAAGAATAATATCGCGGTATTCGTACGTGCGTTGGATGCAGTTAATAAAAAATTGGCCTGAAACATGAAAAAACACGATGCAAGAAACGCATATCCCTCCCCTACATATTTCTTTGATATAATGTATATCACCAATGGGGAAACAGAATATATCAACGAATAAAGAATTTTGTATAGAAATTCTGGATTTATGTTTAGCATGGATTGATATATCGTTGGCAACAAGGAGATGCAGAGGCATGCATCAAGTACGCCATAACCCAATATACTCCAGTGTGAGTTTCCCAACATAGTCCGAAAGAAATAATATTCTCTATGGACATCAGCTCCAATGAGATGATTCGACCTCAATGATAGCAAAAGCAGAAGCGATATACTGATTAAAAATATTACAACGGGATACAATCTCTTTGAAAATTTGTGATTGAAAACACAGACAAAAGCAACATAAATTGGAATTAAAAAAAGCAGAAGCATCAAAATGATATTATTGTTGGTCATGTTCATCACATACATTCCAAATATGCTCAATGCTGGAAACAAAATTGGAACGATTAAAAAAGTCTTTTCTGATATGCTTAAGCTGAGATTGGGTAGAGAAAAGGTCGCATCTTTATTTACCTTATACCCCATAATCGCTAAAGCAATGAGAGCAATATTAAGCGAAACTAAAAGAGAAATAGTTGATAATGGTGTCAAATAGCCAAGGCTGAGTGATAAATTGTTTATTAATAACCCAAAGAACATCAGAAAAGAGATGCTTAATCCAACCGCCAGCACAATCTTTTCGGTTGATTCTATTTTGTTTAATTTGAGTAACCGAAGGATTAATAACCCGGGTAAGAGCGTGAGAAAGAAAAATCCAAGGATTTGTCTTAAAAATGGGATGTTTAAAAGGATTGCTAAATCTGTTAAGAAAAGCATTGAAATTATAAATACAAAACACCCTTTAGCTCCAAACTTTAATCCCATTTTATCTCTCTTCCGTTCACTTATATCCTTTCATAACATAAATCACTGCTTCCACAAATCCATTAACCGCATGATCTATCGTAAACCCCTTTTCAATTATTTCCTTTGATGCTTTGCCCATCCTCGCTACAACTTCAGGATCAGACAAAATCTTCTTCATCGCCTCGTATAATTGTTCTGTATTTCTTGATTCAACCACATATCCATTCACACCATCAGTAATTAAATCTACAGAAGCCCCTACTTTATTAGTAGTTATAATCGGTAAACCACAACACATAGCTTCATTTAAAACTAAACCCCATACTTCTTGCGTAGAGGGTAACACGAAAAGGTCGGATATTGCATAGTATCGTGGCAACTCTTCTCTCTGCTTAAAGCCCACAAAAAAGACATCATTAATCTTATTTTTAATACACAAATTCTTTAGTTCGTTCTTCTGCGTTCCATCTCCAACAATCAATAGAGCAGCATCTAACTCGCTTTTTAGTTTTGAACATGCTTTAATCAGAGTATCTACATTCTTTCGTTCAATTAATTGACCAACATACAGCACAACCATTTTATTTTTTATTCCTATTTTATCTTTCAACTCATCCTTTTGGGTTCTATATTTAAGACTTTGCTGTATAAAAAAATCCGTATCAACCGTATTGTATGCAATAAAAATCTTTTCTGGGGTAGCAGCAAGAGTTATAAGATATTCTTTTGCCCTGTTCCCGTATGCAACGAATGCATTTGAATGCTTGACTATAAACTTGGCTAACGGTAGTGAAATTTTTCTGAGCAAGCCGGGTTCATTAATTGTATCTCCAGACCATAATATAAATGGCGTATTTCTTAGCTTGCATAAAAGAGAAGAAATCTGAGTTGCAAATGAACTGTAACCGCCTGCGATTACAACATCGTAATTATTTTTGATGAGTTCCTGAATTATGGATGGATTGATATGATAGCTGAAAAGGTCTTTTCCCCGATATTTCAAAGTAAAACAGGGTAGGATTTTATATTTGAATTTATCGCTCAGTTCCACAACCCACTCCCTGTTTTTCTCCGATATAGCAGTAAAATAGACACATAAGTCCACAGAAGGATGTTCTGCTATCTTCTCAAATAAAGGAATCCTATACGGGGACGGGATATTTGTGATCAATGCTACTTTATAGTTTTTCATTGTATCCTCCTGATGGCTTAAACCAAATTGCAGTATCCTTAACACCGTTACTTGTCCAGATTAAACGCCAATCTTTCACACAATCAGAAAAACGAGTCCACTCCTCAGAAGCAGGTGCAGAATTTATAGGTCTTGAATTTGGAGCAATAGAATCACAGGGTATATACCGATTAGCGTCATCAATTACAATAATTCCACCAGGACATATTTTCTCAAGTACAGCATTTGCACATACATCCCTGTATATACCGTCCACAAGGACAAAATCTATGCTTTCTTTGTTAAAAGCGTTAACAACTTGGATATACGGAGATTTCCCTCTTTTTTCTTCTCCCCCAGCCACTTTACAAAAAAGATAGTTAACATTTGAGATATCTGTTAGCTGGAGTTTGCTCGATACCGCTTTATACCATGCTTCATCATGCTCAACGCTCGTAATATGCTTAATGCGCTGTGCGAACCAAAGGGTACTTCTGCCGGAACCCCACTCAAGCCCAACATCTGTCGGCTTAAGTAAGGTTGAAAGAATTGTGTTAGCTTGTTGGGTAAGCCAAGGATAGTCAGGATACCTGAATTCATACCAAAAAAGCTTGGTTCTATTGAAAATGTAGCGAGGTTTATAGTTGAGAATATAGCGAGGTTTCCAGTTGTAAATCAAGTTACGAAGGGATTTCATATCCAGAGCCTGCATAAATTTGCTGTTTTTATCGAAAACTTCACCTTTTTTCATTGTAGCCTCCCATGGCTTTCGTGCCTCCAAATAGATACTGTGTTCGGGTCGATTATCCAAAAAATCAATATCAGGACATTTTCCCTCTTTAAAATTTCGTTTCTGTATATCAATGAATCCACAAGACTCTAATAATGCTGTTAAAGAAAATTGGTCGTACATCCACCTATGTCTAGATCCAGACGAAAAAATCTTTAGAATTAATGGCGTTTTCGTTCTCTCACCCATACCAAACATGTCCAAAAATCTTTCGGATGGAAGATACTCCTTCTTTTCCTTGTTATTCCGAATATTTTCAATTTCTTTGATATAATTTCTTGCCATGAGTTCTAAGTCAGGTATTACCAATCTTATTAACCCACCTCTTTTGAGTACGCGAAAGCAGTCTTTCAATACCTTTTCCGCCACGTCTTTCCTCAAATGTTCTATCAAATGAGAAGAATAAATAAAATCAATAGACTCATCATCGAAAGGAAGTTTTTTCCTTACATCACGCACAATGATACTTTGGATGTGCTTTGACCACGGCACTTCATAATATTTCTTTGATAAAATACCAATTTTAAAGAGTAAATACCGCCATCGGGGATACTTTGCTAATCGTGCATTAAAAGAGCCATCTACGTTAATCCAATCACCCAAGCATGCGGCTCCTGAACCTAAATTAATCTTTTTCATCCAGTCACCTCTTCTATTGCCTTTACCATCTCATCACCCCAATCAAATATAAATACCGCCCTACGTTCATTAATCATTTCTACTGCCCTCTTGTAAGCCTTTTCATTCTTTAACAATTCTATAAGTTTCGTTGCAAGCCCAGCTTCATCTTTTGGCTCGAATAATAACTCTTCATATTTTAACGCTTCTGGTATACCCCCAACTCGTGACCCAATTACAACAGTCTCGCAGTAAAGAGCTTCAAGTATTGTGTTACTGAAACCTTCGTGTAAAGCTGTAAGGATTAAGATGTCCATGGATCGCATATATGGTAGAGGATTGTCTTTCCATCCCGTAAAAATAACGTCATTCTCCAATCCAAGAGATTTGGCAAACAGGATAAGATCTTCTCTGTCAGGACCGTCCCCCACCAATAGCAGGACTACGTCTGTTATTTCATCTTTGACCTTCCTAAAAGCCCTTATCAAAGTTTTTAAGTCTCTCCCGTCTGCAAAGAGATTTCCCACAAACTCGATGACTTTCTTATTTTGAAAGTTCATTTCAATATTTATATCATTTGCCCGTTTTACAACCCAACTAGGGTTGGCATTATTATAAATTATCCTAACATCTCCATCAAAAGATATTTTTTTAGCAAGTTCTTCTTTTCTCATTTCCGAATTGAAGATAATAAGATCAGCACTCTTGTATGTAAAGTTCTCAATGCTCTCAAGAAATTTAACGATTAAAGATAAAAGAAATCTTGGTTTATTCCGATATTGAATTTTTATTCCAGTAATTGCACTTCCACGATCACAGACGATAACCTTAGTGTGTCTATGGAACATGCGATAGACGACTCCCATAAAATCGTCGAATAGAGTGAATGAAACAATTGCATCGATATTGTTTTTTTTACCGACATACAACATCTTAAGAATCGTTTGAATTACATAAGGCAAAATACTGGGGTATACAGGGATATTTAATATTCCATGATGTATAAGATTTTTATGTTTGATATTTGAGAACCTTTTCGGAGATATATGGTGCACCTCCCAACCTCTATAGAGGAGCTCTTCAATAAGTTCCATATACCTCCTATATGCCCCTCCGTACATTATATCAGAGTTTGCGATGTACATCGTCATAACTTTCATGTTGTCACCTTTTTATATATCTGCTCCAATCGCCCAACTACTCCGCCCCACCCAAACTCTTCTCTCACCAATCTCCTGCCCCCTTCTCCAAATCTCATCCTCAACTCTTCATCACTCAAAACCTTAATTATCGCATCCTGCAACTGGTCTTTATCGTATTCAACCACGTGTCCAACTTTATCATCAATAATATCGGCAATGCCGCATCGATCAGTAATGATTACAGGCGTGCCACAAGCACATGCTTCGAGCACGGTAATTCCAAATATCTCATAAACCGAAGGCAGAACATAGACATCAGCATCGGCATAAGCTTCTAACTTATCCCTTCCATAAAGTGGACCTGTAAACAAAATTTTATCGTTGATTTTAAAATCTTCTATTTGCCCTTTTAACGTTGACAAAAATCCATCATCTGGTCCAGCAATTACAAGCCTAACACCATCCAATACATTTATCAAATCTGCAAATGCCTTCACAAGTAGGTCAATGCCTTTAATTTTGTGTATCCTGCCCAAATATAAAATTATCTTTTCATCATCTCTTATCGAATATTTCTTTCTAAATTCTCCTTTCTCTGGCAGATTCTCATATTCAGATAGATCAATTCCATTTGGCACGATCTCAATCTTATCTTCATCAATTCCCATCTTCTTGTACTGCACTGCTTCTGTCCTAGTTAGTGCGATTACTTTTGATGCATCTCTTAATATCTTATATCCAAAAAATAAATCAAAAATTCTTTTTAACCCTTGTTTTTGAAAGAAAGGTAGTACAGATCCGTGTGCTTGGAGAACATATGGAACGTTGTATTTTTTGGCATAACGGTAAGTAACTATATTCTGATAAGAACGAAAATCATGCATGTGAATAATATCAAAATCCCTTATTTCTTTTTTTAACTGCTTTTTCATCCCCATAGAAATCAGCATCAAACCTATGTTTGCGATGCAATGAAAAGGAACTACACAAACACCATCCAATGATTTAACATATTCCCAATCAGGTTCAAAGTCTGTGGTGAATATTGTAACTTCATGTCCTCTTTTGAGTAATTGATTGGAGAGATTATATACGATATTTACATCCCCGCCACACTTAGGAGTGAAATATGGAATGATTTGTAATATTTTCATGTTAATCCATACCAAAAACTTCCTTACAAATTTCATACATATTATGACCCTCAAATGCTTCATCAGCCGTGAATGAATGATTCCCACCGTTAGATTCTCCTAAAATTGTATTATTTGCTCCGTCTTTAATTATTTCTAACAGATTCTTTAATAGTTCTGGGGTGGTTGTAATTCCTTCTTTATAATAAGGAAACGTAAAATTTGGTTTTATAAAAGCTGTAGAATCCGTTTTAACCCACTTCTTCCATTCGATAAATTCAAGGCTGTTAATCCGGCTTCTTTTTAAATTTTTATTCACTTCTGTTACCGATGCAGAAAACATTTTATCGCCTATTCACCTCATTCAATAATATTTCTTCTAGCTCATGAGCTATTCTATCACGTTCATTATTGTCTATACAGTATCTATATCCATTCCATCCTATACTTCTTGTGTATCCATCATCTCTTAGAAGAACAATTGTGTTTTGTGCGAACTCTTCTACATTAGAATATACCACACCATAATTTTCGTTGGGAAGCAATGATTTCATCCCTTCTAAAGGTGATGCCAATACCGGTTTTGCACATGCAAGATATTGGTATATTTTTCCTGGTATTATATCTCTTGTTGCGTTGTTTATCTGAAAAGGATTAATACAAATATCTGCAAGATTGATGTATTGGGGCATTAATCCAAATGGTTGAAAGCCTGTTAAAATCACGTTATTCTCAAGTCCCTTGCTAATGACAATTCTTTTTATTTTTTCAAACAAATAGCCTCCACCCACGATTACTAACTTTGCCTCCGGAACTTCCTTAAGCACTCTCGGAAATTGCTCTACATATTGATCCAACCCTGAAAACTCAAATAAAGTCCCCATAAACACTATCACCTTGTCATTTTCGATTATCCCTAATTGCTCTTTAAGCATTTCAACATTGACATTTGGATTGAACCTTTTTGTATCCACACCAAACAAAAGTAATTCAACATTATTTTTGTTCGCTCCCATATTTATAACATATTCACCCAATTTCGGAGTTAAAGCTAAAATTTTATTCACATGACTATATACTTTTTTTTCAAGTGAAAATGTGAGCCTTCTCAAAATTCTATTCCGAACCAGCATATGCAAAATATCTATTGACCTGAATAC
>Ga0114922_10006238_pt1 | contig 10964 bp, 10 predicted proteins | sample AartaG_FD_100975 | JGI IMG/M metagenome (GOLD analysis project Ga0114922, IMG submission 100975) | Deep subsurface microbial communities from Aarhus Bay to uncover new lineages of life (NeLLi) - Aarhus_00045 metaG | ecosystem: Environmental > Aquatic > Marine > Oceanic > Sediment | place...
CTTTCCTCAGCAGACAGTTCCTGGCAGGTGGCATAGGTCATCCCTCTGGCCTCAACAAGGGCAAGTAGTTTACGGTGGAAGCCGAGCCTTAAATCTCTGCGCAGGCGATAGCCTCCGCCCGACCAATGTGCCTCGTAGATATATTCCTGCTCGAATTTTCTAGCTGCTAGCGGCGACTGGCTATAGATAACTTTGTATATTCGCTGCCATGTACTCGTACCCTCGCACCCGGCTAATGGAGAGCGCTTCTTGGACAGCCTGGCGGTGCTGGCGGTGATGTGTTTGGCTCCAATCGAAGCAAAGACATCAAGCAACTCAGCTATTTTTTCAAACCAGGAATCACCGTAAAGGGCCTGGAATAAATGGACAAAAATGGGGTCAAACCTAATGACGGTGTCTATACCCATGTGGGATAGCTTAGCTACAGCAGCTGCTCTGGCATCAAACGATGGCGCCCTTGGTGACAAAAGCTCGAGCATCTCAGGAGTCCCTTCGATGGTTGTGGCTACAAATTTAGGCTTATACTCGATAAAGCCGGGCAATTCCAGAAGAAAGGATGGGTCGCCTTTGGTGGTGATGAAAAAAGAGACGCCGTAGTCCATGAGAAGCTGTACCAGTCTTTTGACCTCCCGTTTCAATTCAGGTATATCCTGGCAGGGATCAGAGATATTGGACAACGAAATTGGCGGGCATAAAGTTAGCTTTTTAAGGTCTCTCTCCACTAACTCCGGCAAGTTGTTATAAATCAGGGTATCCTCAGAGTAGTTGGAGTAGATAGCTTCTCTGGCATAGCAGTAGATACAATCATGAAGACACTGGTTTGGCCCTGGGGGCGTGACATTGATAATCCAGCAATGGAAGCACTTCCGCTCCGGGCTGGAGTAGGGAAAATCATGAAAAGTCGAGCCTTTCTTGGCTACCAGCCTTTTTGACACAATCCTATTTTATCAAGTTTATGCAATTTGCTAAGGAAAGGGCTTGAACAGTGAACTTTCCCCTCAGGAACTCCGCACAGTGACTGCCCAGACTTAATCAATGCAACTCGGTGGAAAATTGCAGTATCTTCCCAAAACTTAACAGGATCTTAATGATTGGATGCTAGCATTATTGCTGGATTACGAAAGTAGAAAGGAGCAACTTACCAACTACGTTGTTTTTGATGTTGAACAGCCCTGAAAGGCACAGCAAAGCTAGTATTACAACATTAGGTATGAGCGATGAAGAGGATAAGCGCAAGAAATTTGGTGCTTCCCCTTATCCTGATTCTGTTCCTCACGCTGGGCACCGCATGTGGGCTACTACCCTACGTAGATGTTTCTCTGCCACCAAGCCCTTCCACTGAGAGTGGCAACATCGCCCCTATTGACACTGATGGGTCAATGCCGCCTGCCGAAAGCCAAGCGCCAGTACTGCTCAGCGTCGCTGATGTTATCGCCGAGGTCAAACCATCAGTTGTAGCTATCAATACTGAAGCTACCGTACTTGGTTTTTTCAACAGACCTTTTACCCAGAAGGGAAGTGGTTCAGGATGGATCATAAATGAAAATGGGATTATTGTGACCAATGATCATGTGATTGACGAGGCTGGAAGTATTACCGTAACACTAGATGACGGTAGAACCTTCCCGGTTGACATGAATACGGTGGCTACCGACCCGCAAAGGGATTTGGCCGTCCTCAAAATTGACGCTGAAAACCTGCCAGCAGCAGATATTGGCGACTCTTCTGCATTGAGGGTTGGTGACTGGGTAGTAGCTATCGGCAATTCACTTGGTCTGGGGATAAGTGCTACAAGTGGAATAGTCAGTAGCCTGGAGGTTTCTCTGCCAGTATCCTCAGGGCAAACACTATATAACCTTATTCAAACTGATGCCGCTATTAACCCCGGTAACAGCGGTGGACCACTGGTGAACATGAATGGAGAGGTGATTGGCATTACAAGTGTCAAGATTGCTGCGGTTGGTGTTGAGGGTCTGGGATATGCCATAAGCATTGATGAGGCAATCCCGATTATCCAAGAACTGCTTACAACTTAAATAGGACCTCATTACAGATCGTTGCCATAAAATTCACAGGTTCACATAAATCCTAAAGATATGTTAATATTTGTATGTTACCATTTTAAGTAAAAGGGGGATTCCAAATGAGATACAAAAGGATTTTCCGTATTGGCGCTATGACCCTTCTCTTGTGCCTTCTGGCGATGGCGTTGCCCGCCTCACCGGCTCTGGCAGCTGAGGGGATTGACTTGGACACCGATGAGGGTGAAATCGGCGACCGGATTGATATCGAAGGCGATGGCTTTGAGGAAGATTACGGTATTTATATCTATTTCTCCAGTGAGGAAGCTGACGAGGGTGATGAAATTGACGATGACGTTGAAAACTATGATCGCGTGAAGTCATATTCGACTGATGATGATGGTGAATTCGAAACCTATTTTACTGTGCCTGACGAACTCACCGATGGCGACGATGATGAAGATGTGAGCAGCGGCACCTACTATGTCTATGTTACCTATGATGACGATGACAATATAGAAGCTGTTGCCGAATTCGATGTTATCGCTGCTGAGCTTAAGCTGAACCCTGATGAGGGCCCGGTGTTCACCGAGGTCAGGGTTACCGGTACTGACTTCAACGATAGAGAAGAAATCACCGTGGAATATGATGGTGACAAGATAGACATAGAAAGCGGTGATGATGAGACCGACCGCGATGGCGAGTTCCAATGTACCATTATCATTCCTGAGAGCACCGCCGACGAGCATACTATAACTGTAACCGATGAATCTGATGTTGAGGCTGAAGCTGAGTTTACCGTAAAGCCAGAAATAACGGTTACCCCGGATGAAGGGTCACCCGGTGCTACGGTAACTGTCGAGGGTACGGGCTTCGGCGAGAGAGTTGACGTTACTATCGAATTTGATGGTAAGGAGGTAGCTGAAGATGAGAGCGATCGTGACGGCACCTTCTCAGTCACTTTTACTCTACCGGCAAAGGGTCCTGGTACCTACAAGATACGAGCCGAGGACGAGGACAGGAATAGAGATGATGTTAACTTCAATATAGCAACGGACATCAATCTCAGCCGGACGACGGGCAATGTCGGCAGCGAAGTCACTGTCAGCGGCAGCGGGTTTACGCCAAACACAACGGTGACTGTGACCTATGCCAGTGAGCCTGTAGTAGTCGCTACCACCACCGCTGAGGACACCGGCAAGTTCTCCACTACCTTTACCGTCCCCAAGAGCAAGCACGGCGAGCACACAATAACTGCCTCTGACAGCACCGGCATAACATCAACAACCACGTTCACTGTGGAGTCCACGCCACCAGAAGCTCCCCTGCCTCTACTGCCGAAAGAGGGGACTAAGGCAAAGTCGCAGGCTTACTTTGACTGGGGCGATGTTACCGACCCCAGTGGCATAACCTACACCCTTCAGATTGCCGCCTCTAAAAACTTTACGGACATAGTGCTGGAGAAGACGGAACTTTCCGAATCGGAATATACTCTCACCGAGGGACAAAAGCTGGAGACCACTAGCAGCGAGGCCCCGTACTACTGGCGGGTGAGGGCAGTAGATGATGCTGAAAACGCCAGCGACTGGACGACCGCAAGAGCATTCTATGTCGGCTCCGCCTTCTTTGAAGGCTGGAAACTATATGCGGTGATAGGGCTCGCTGTCGTCCTGCTGGTTTTGATAATTACCCTGTTGAGGAGGAGACCTGGCAGCTACCAGTAAGCTGTTTGCCAACTGTGGCTCCCTCTGTAAATCTCTCTGACCCAATTGTGTCTCCGCCGGTAATAAACCGGCGGGGCTTCCCCTAAATTGCATAATTCTCGAACTTGTTCAGTGGTAAGTGCCCTATCATATATCCTGATATCATAACCTGAAACTGGCCCGTGTTCTAGTTGTGATTCCTCGGACATGACCAGTCACTGCAAGAAATGGACGATTCTCGCCTTATCCTACGAAACAAGCGGCTGTGACCCGACAACTGCTATACAGTCCGTATCTAACCCTTTGGCTTTTTGTCCTTCCCAGTGAGCAGGAGCTCATCACAGACGGTTGCCAGAAAATTCCAAGGTCACGTCAAATCTTAACAGGGTTCTAACATTTGGGTGTTACCATTGTGGCTATCAGCTGATAAGAATATGTAGAAAGGAGGTGATCCAGCAATGAGGCGAAGCAAGAAGTTCATTATGGTCACGGCCCTGGCTGCCGTGGTGCTGGTCGGGAGCATAACCGGAGCAGTCCTTGCCCAGAATGGTGATGACAGCCAACCTAAGGCCGGACCTGAGCTGCTACTGGGAAGGGTCTGTGAAATCTACCAACAGAAAACAGGCGTCGCCATTGATTCGGAGGCACTGAAAGATGCCTTTGCCCAGGCCAAAAGCGAAATGCGAGCTAAAGCTCTGCAAACCCGCCTTCAGTATCTGGTAGAACAGGGCAAGATAACCCAGGACGAAGCTGACCAGTGGACGGAGTGGTGGCAGTCGAAGCCCGATGTCCCGGTCAAATTCGGCTTTCGCGCGCGCTGTGGACCCCTTGGCGAGGGTGGACTGCGTGCCCCACAGCCCACAGAATAGCCAACCAGGCTTCCCGCATAAGATAACTGGCTAACCAAGGGGGGGGGACATCCCCCCCCCCCCCGATTTTTAGGAATATCTGCGTCAAAGAAGCCCTTCATATTAACAATTTCTTAACATTTCTGTTATAACATTAGAGAGGCGTGAAGAATCGCCAGGAGATTAAGAGATGGCAGGCAAAAGGGTTCTGGTGGTTGATGACGATGTAAAGACAGTGGAACTGGTCAAGCTATACCTGAATCGAGATGGCTACAAAGTTCTTACCGCCTATAACGGTACTGATGCCCTACGCCTGGCGCGGGAGGGACACCCCGACCTTATCGTTCTGGACCTGATGTTGCCTGGCATCGATGGACTCAATGTCTGCCGCACCCTCAGGGATGAATCGGACGTGCCCATCATTATGCTCACCGCGAAGACTACCGAGGATGACAGATTAACCGGCCTGGATTTAGGAGCAGACGACTATGTGCCCAAGCCGTTCAGCCCCAAAGAGCTGGCGGCCAGAGTTCGGGCAGTGCTCAGGCGTCTCCCCGGGGAAAGCATCCAGCGCGGTCCCGAAGAGGTTCAGCATGGCAAGCTAACCGTGAACTTTCCCAAGTACGAGGCCTCTCTGGCCGGCAGGCCTCTGAATCTCAGTCCCATAGAGTTTAAGCTCCTGGGACTCCTGGTCAGGGAGCCAGGGAGGGTTTTCAGCCGGGCGCAGCTTATTGAAAAGGCTCTGGGCTATGATTTCGAAGGTTTCGACCGCACGATTGACGTTCATATTCTCAACCTGCGCCGTAAGCTGGAGCCAGACCCTAACCACCCCAGATACATAAGGACAGTGTATGGAGTCGGCTATAAGTTTGTCGGAGGTGCTGAGTGATCCATAGTTTGTGGTTTCGCCTCCTGGTGGCTTTCACCCTGGTGATAGTGATAGCCGTTGGCGCGGTATTCTTGTTCACGGGCCAAGCCATGAGAGCCCAGGTCCAGCAATTCCAAGAACGCATTCAAGAGGCCCGCCTCAGCAAGATGGAGTTTGAACTAAGCAACTACTACCGCCACCAGGGGAGATGGGGTGGTATTCAACCCTTTGTAGAGCAGTGGGGTAACTTCTATGAGTGGCGCATCATTGTAACCGACGCAGATGGAATAGTGGTCGCTGATTCTGAAGGCGAGCTCATGGGGCAACTGCATGAGCCGGACTCGCCAGGCAGGCCCATTGCAGTTCCACGCACACCCTACAGCTTAGGGACGCTCTACGTCAGCTCCGAATCGTCAGCAGGGGCAGACTTTCCCCTTTTCTACGTATTGTTTGAACGAATAGGTCGCTTCCTTCTCTGGGGATGTCTGGTAGCAGTTGGCATTGCAGTAGTCATCACCTTCTTCCTGTCGCGGCGAATTTTGGCGCCCGTCAAGGATCTTACCCTTGCCGCTAGGCGATTAGGCCAGGGGGATTTGTCCCAGAGAGTACAATTAAAGGATAAAGGCGAAGTACAGGAACTGGCCCAGGCCTTTAACTCTATGGCCAGCGACCTGGGGCATGCCGAACAATTACGACGAAATCTGGTTGCCGACGTTGCTCACGAACTGAGAACCCCTCTTTCCAATATCAGGGGCTACCTGGAGGCAATCCGGGATAGGATAATAAAGCCAGATGCCGCCACTATTCGCTCCCTAAATGAAGAGGCAATGCTACTGTCACGGCTGGTTGACGACCTCCAAGAGCTAAGTCTTGCCGACTCAGGCGAGCTGAAGCTGCTCTATCAAGCAGAAGATATCGCTAAGCTAATCAAGCAGGCAGTGACTCCCTGGCAGCCCTCTGTAGCAGCAAAGGAGATGTCTCTGACACTTGACCTGCCCGATAAGCTGCCACCAGTTAACATCGACTGGCAACGAATCAGCCAAGTCTTGCATAACCTTCTGGAGAATGCGGTAGCTCACACCGGTAAAGGAGGCACTATCACCGTGACAGCTACCAGACAAGGTGACCATGTACAGGTAAGCGTATCGGACACCGGTGAAGGTATCTCTGTCGAGGATTTGCCCAATATCTTTGAGCGTTTCTACCGGGTGGACAAGTCCCGCGCCAGAGCCACGGGTGGCAGTGGCTTGGGACTCACCATTGCCAAACGTCTGGTTGAAGCTCACGGTGGAAAGATTGAAGCCCAGAGTGAGCTGGGAAAGGGCAGCTGCTTTTCGTTCACTATCCCTATCGCGGAATAATATTCCCTTTGAGACAGCAGCAACGCAGCTAACACAGTCCGCAACCGCGCCTCATTTACATGTCAGGCCTGGATTATGTGGGAGAGATGCCAATTCTCTGTTAATTTGCTTCGCCCCAATTTCAAAATTAATTTTTGAGAGTAAGATTTAACAAGTTCTTAACAATTTCCTGTCATATTATTAAACCAGAAGTATTTTTGGTATCGCTGCCAGTTATGACAGTAAAGCTGAGCTGTTGAGCGTAGCGCTAATCCTTTTATTTTGCTTTTCGTTCTAGTATTATGAGAAATCTACCTGCTGAGAAAGGATCCGACGAATGAATTTGAAGTTATTGATTGGCTTACTGGCTTTAGGCGGGGTATTACTCGTCGTAGGCTTGGTGATAGTATTTGCGGGATTGCCTTAGCCCAACCGCCATTGCAATTGCTTAGTCTTGCACCTCTTCTTTTCCAATCTCCTATTCTTTTCCCACCCTAACCCTGGCCGAGTGATAAGTCGTCGGTTTTCCGTTATACTTATGGGGATGGATAAAATGTTGCTGGTGGACAAGCCTAAAGGGATTACCTCATTCGGAGTGGTGGCGCGGATAAAGAGGAGATTCAAGGTGAAGGCTGGTCACACGGGGACCCTAGACCCCCTGGCCACAGGGCTTTTGGTTATTCTCATCGGTAAGCGTACAAAAGATGCCTCTCTGTTCCTTAAATTGGACAAAGCCTATGAAGTTAAGGCTATTCTGGGTATGGAGACAGACACCTTTGATTCTGAAGGGAAGGTCTTACAGCAGAGCGATAATGAAGTAAGCAAAGAGGAATTGGAAGGAGTCATGAAGGAATTTCACGGTGACATTTGGCAGACTCCTCCCACGTTTTCAGCGAAAAAAATGGAGGGGCGAAAGGCTTACCAGCTGGCCAGAAAAGGTATTACCGTGAATATACCACCCAAGCAGGTAAACATTTACTCCTTGGAACTCAAGGAGTTCCAGTTTCCCTATTTTACCCTGACTTGCGATGTGTCTTCAGGCTTTTACGTTAGAAGCCTCGTTCATGATATCGGAGAGAAACTAGGGGTCGGGGCTACCGTGGTAGAGGTTCGCCGCACTAGAGTGGGTCATTATCGTGTGGAAGATGCCAAAGGCTTACAGGAAATTCTAGGCCATGAAGCAATTATTTGAGACCTTGCTGTTACTAGCCTGCTTCCACCAGGCTCTCAATTCCCTATGACTGCCGTCAGGGAATTACGATTATTTTCCCAGCTCGTCCTCCGCAATCTTTAGAATTACTTTGTCTCCAATCTTGTCTATCTTATCCAGACTAATATCATATTTCTTGACCAACCCTGCCCTTAGTACAATATGGCTGATGACCCCTTGCTGCATATCCATACCTATATCACTAACTTTGCCCACACTTTTGGCATTTACATCCAAAATCTCTTTACCGAGTAGCTCTTTGGCATTCATGCGAACCTCCTTTGCACCTTTGCAGCACGGCCACGTCTACAAAATATGATCAACCCGCGGCTGTGGTCACAAAATGCAAGCAGACCGCAGCCAAGCGGCAAATCGCCGGAAACCCGATGCTAAACCCTCTATCGGAATAACGCCTTAAAGATGGCTATTGCCCCGCTTATTATGAGAAATGACCCATCAACTGGTTAAGGAGCCTGGGGAAAATCAGGATGATGATGCCGAAGATGACCGCTATCAACCCGGCAACTAACCAGGTAACGGCTATCGGCATAGCATCACTTCCTTAAAATAGCTAGTATGCCAATTACAATAAGGGCAATTCCCACGAGCCATGCTAGCAGGTGGGGGAAGACGAGAATTAAGACGCCAAAGACAATCGCTATTATCCCCAGCCACAATACAGGTATCTTCACAGACTAATACCCCCTTAGCTGAATTTGAAGCTACAGCTTCTATTCGTAATGGTACAAACGCAATGTTGAGAAGTCAATAGCCTTTTCCCAAGAAATCTTCACGCCGTATAAACTTTTCGCCCGCTATCCCGTTTTTAAAAATAGAGGCCAGACCATGAAGCTTTTGCAGATGCTGAAAACCATGATAACCGCCAGAGGCCTGGAAGTCCTGCTTTTGGGCAAAGAGGTCACCGCACCCAACGATCTTAGCCTGGGAATAGTTACCTCTATCAAGAAGGAATTACCACAAGACAAGATATGGATGGTGATTGATAATTTAGGTCGGGAGAGCCTGATACCTGTCGAAGAGATTGCTCGTGTGGCGAAAAAGGTGACCCTCTTCGATGATTATTCAGCATACAACCTGGCGGAGCCGACGAAGGCTTAGATGTTTACTCCGGCTGATGACGAGCTCTTTGATAAAGGTGTAGAATGAAAATTGTGAAGGTCTTCATTTCCCTTCTTTTGGTTAGCGTCCTTGTGGTTACTGGCTGCGTCCCCGGTGTTACACCCACTAAGCTAAGCATACCTTCGGTATCCGGAGGGGAGCTATCAAATCCCAAGCTCGTTATAGCAGGCTGTTATGAAACTGAGGAACTTTCTGTATCTCTCAATGCTTCTTCCTATCTGCTACCTCTGGATGTAAAGGCAATAATAAACTTTGCTGAGCTAGAATCCTCTCTCCATTTGAATAACAATCAAAAACAGCTTCTGGAGAAAAATGGCTTTGTCCTTATTCCCTGGTCAGGAGACGATATTGTCAAACCCTACAAGACTCTCGAGGAACAAGGAATTCCTATCTTTGTCACCTCAGATACTTTGCTTCACCTGTACCATATACAGTTCAATGAAATATTAAAGCGTCTTGAGGAGGAAGAGTTTTTCGACAAGCTTATTGACATGAGCCTGGCGATGCTGGAGAGGTCGATACAGGATTATGAATCTTTCACCGATGCCGACTTGAGGGAGGCTGCCCGGAGGAATGCGGCTTATTTCGCCGTCGCCTTGCAGCTTCTCCACACGCCGACTGACGGCTATGATGAAAATAAAGTCAAGCAGGAAATCGAGAAATGGAATGAAGAACATCCCTGGGATAAGAAGGAATTTAAGCCGTTAAAGAAAGTCGATTTTGTCATCCCAGATTATGTGGGCGATGAAGTTGAAGAGGAAATCAGAAATATCGAAGCGCATGAGGGCTTCAAGCCAAGCGCCATATTTAATTCAAAGGGAACTTGTGCCTGTGATCTTCCCGGCTGCTACTGCGAGGACTACTCCCAGTATGTCCCCAGAGGGCACTACACCAGAAGCGAGGCACTGAAGAGGTATTTCAAGACTATGATGTGGTATGGCAGGATAGCTTTCCTTCTTAAGGGAGGCTCCGAGGCCCTGGTCACCGAAGAAGATGCTCGCATTGCTACAATTCAGGCCTCGCTTATCTCAGCAGAATTGCCCAGCGTGCTAGCTACAAGCCAGGAACAGAGCAATCCCGCCACCTGTTGGGAAATATGGAATCGCATCTACTCCATCACATCGTTCTTCGTGGGCATCGCCGATGACCTGACACCTTATGAATACCTGGATGCCGTAGAGAAGGTCTTGGGCACCAGCTTTGATGCCAGCCAGCTTGCCGACGAGGAAATATTGCTCAATTTGAAAGCTGAGCTAGCTCAGATGAGAAATCCTGAGATTTATGGCGGCTCCGGCATTTGCGTTATCCTCCCTCCGATAACTAAAGACAAATTCTACGAGTGTTTAGCTAAAACAAAAGGGCTGAGGTTTATGGGGCAAAGATTTGTGCCCGACTCATACATTTTCCAGAATTTGGTCTCCCCTGCCGTGGGCATGTATGTAGGCAATGATAAGCCATTTACCATGAAGATGACCGCAATTGGGCCAGCAAGATGCTTCCCCAGGGGATTAGATGTCATGGCAGTCTTGGGATCAGAGCGGTCTTACGAGATATTGAAAACTGAGGGCGATACTGAATATCAGGGTGAGGATACAAGCTACGATGCGCAGCTAAAAGAACTCAGGGAGGAATTTGGCGCTTTCACTGAGAAAGACTGGAACCGCAATCTCTACTGGGCCTGGCTTTATGCCCTAGAATCTCTGCTGGAGAATTTCGGACAAGGCTATCCCAGCTTTATGCAGACTGAGGCTTGGAAGGACAAAGAACTGCAAACTGCTCTGGCATCCTGGACTGAGCTCCGACATGATACTATCTTATATGCCAAGCAAAGCTA
>Ga0114922_10006239_pt1 | contig 10963 bp, 8 predicted proteins | sample AartaG_FD_100975 | JGI IMG/M metagenome (GOLD analysis project Ga0114922, IMG submission 100975) | Deep subsurface microbial communities from Aarhus Bay to uncover new lineages of life (NeLLi) - Aarhus_00045 metaG | ecosystem: Environmental > Aquatic > Marine > Oceanic > Sediment | place: Aarhus...
CGGTGGATCGCCCGTAGCCGAACTAGAAGATTGTGCAAAAGCACGAGGCGTTATTGCATTATGCGAGCATGCGGGTGGTTCTGCCGCAGTATACCTGAAGGGTAAATACGGTATGGCAGCAGATACGATTTGCCCGATTGGAGTTGCAAATACTGACAAATTCCTGGATGCCGTATGTGATATGACTGGAACAGAGATACCATATTCGCTTGAGCAGGATCGAGGCAGGCTCATTGATGCAATGGTAGATGTGCATATGAAGACATGCGGCAAGCGAGCTGCTATATTTGCAGATCCTGATATCGCACTTGCACTTGCAGAGTTCGTGACGGAACTGGGTATGGAGCCGGTCATCGTTTCGAGCAGCACAGCGAGCAGGAAGTTCTTGCAGAAGGCGAAATCGGTAACTGACGGTGGCGAGATATTGAACGGGCGCGATTTGTACGAGTTGCAGCGCGCAGTGAAAGACAATGAGGTAGATATTCTGTTTGGAAATACGAAATGCACGCCGATTGCTAAGGACGAAGACGTTGCATTCGTCAGATGCGGATTCCCTGTCTACGATAGGGTAGGATACCACAGGTATGGTATCCTGGGTTATCACGGGGGAATATATCTTACGGATATGATTACGAATGCGATTCTGGAATGGGGGGAGAGGGGGTGAGGTCTAATCCTTCCCGCTATTTATTTTTTGGTGTGGGTTATACGGTTGTAAATTTGAGATATCTTTTTCGCTATATCTAAAATTTTTATCGATAGGCGAATGGGGGTATAGTTTATACACAATTAAAACGTATAATTATTTAAAGGAAATATAAATAACATTAGTGATGAAGATATGAGACCTGTAAAAGTCTACCATCATTTTCGAAAAGAACTTATTGACCCAATGGACCGTGTAGCGAAATGTGAGCGATACATTGTCGATCTACTTTTGCATTCAAATTTACCCGATTCCGAAAGGGAGAGTAGCGTTTGCTGGGAACTTAAGCATCAAGCTAGCACGCTTCAGTTCGCTCGGATTCTAGCTTTAAAAAGAGGGCTTCCAGTTGATATTTGTGCTGTTGGTTTGATGTTTCACGACATTTATTCTGTTGTCCAGGGTCAGTACAAGGATCATGCTCATTTAGGAACACCGATAGCCATGCGAATTCTTAAGGAAATTGGCGGATTTTCAGAGGAAGAACTAAATCAAATATCCGATATTATCTATAATCATAGTGACAAGCATATATGGACCGATGATCCCTTTCAAGAAATTGGAAAGGATGTAGATGTTCTTGATTGCTTTTTATACGAAGGTGCCTTTGATTATTACCTCGCAAATAAACCATTGCCCATTTTCAAGGAATACCTAGAGCGAGCAAAAAGAGTTTGGAAAGAATTGGGTCTTCCATCCGATCCAAGATTTGAGTTGCTTGATGATTACGAACCTTCATGGTTTCAGCATATGCAGACGATACCTCTTGAGTCGATGAGGAACATTTTAGTAATTCTTCTGGAACTGTCGATGTTTAAAGTCGATTTTGGTATATGCCCTCCTCCCTTTTGCATTTTCGTAGAAAACGGGAAGAAAGGGAGATTTTATGCAAATCAACAGAGATGGGAAAACTATGTTAAAGAATTAGCCACTCAATCAAAGAGTTCCACTTTGGATGAAAAACTCAAGATTATTAGTTCAATTCTAAGCGAATTTTTAATGGACGAGCCCTCCATTAAGATAGCCGATCAGACTCAGGCTCTAGCTAAAGATGGGATTATTCCCAATGAAAGATTCGACCAAGCGACAAATATTTTACTTAGCAAGCAGGCCATGCATGATCTTCAAAACCATGCGTTGTTATTTTGGCCACTTATAGATATATACGAATCACTTTATGGCGAAAAAATGATTAAACGATTACAAGAACTTGGAATAAAAGTAACACAAATCAAAAAGGAGGAGAAGATATGAGTAGAATGTACAACGTCGATGAATGGGGAATTTGGGAGCAAAACGCTAGTCCACTATATCTGGGGATGACTCTTAATGCAGGTATGCGAGATCTCAGAGATTATTTTGGCATGGGCTTGTGGACATCTGTAATAATATTTGAGGAGAACCAAGGTAGGTGGTTATTTCGACCAAAGGAGCTAAAACTTTTGGGCCAGAAGATGATTGACTTCTTGCTATGCACCCCCTATCGAGTAGCTTTTTTTACGGGCTACCAGATAACAGAGCAGGCAGTACTGAAAAAAGCTCAAGAGATTCAGTTTTCTAAAGATCTAAAAACTCTCTCGAACGATGAATTAATTACATTGTTTGAGGATTTTTGCTCTATCTATTATAACTGGTATAAATACGGCTGGTTTTGTGAACCTATTCAGTTTCAAAGTCAAGATCTCTTAACTGCGTGGTTAGAGAAGGAAGCTAAATCAGGAAACTTTCAATCGGATATTGCGGAAATGCAGAAAGCTATTTTTACCATTGAAGAAGATACATTTGCTTTAGCGATTCTAAGAAATTTGTGCGAGTGCGCCAAATCTTTAGGTAGAGTTCTCAAAAACAGCGATCTAGCCAATGCTATAAAAGAAATAACGGGAGACAAGGATTTCGCACAAAAGGCGGTGCAAATTACTATTAAGATGATTGAGTCAAATAAAGATAATGAAGATTTCAGTTTGTTAAAGGATAAGATTAGGGAGCATTCGACTAATTTCTACTGGAAAAGAAATAATTATTTTTCTACGCAATTCGTTACTGAAAGTGATGTTTTGGCAGAGATATTTGGCTCAGATAACTTTGATATTTCAAATCCTTCCCTACAGTTTGAAAACGAGCTTAACGACATTCAAGAAAATAAAAAGGATGCTCTTACAAAAAAATCAACGCTACTAGAGGCACTTCCACCATATTATCTGAATCTCGTAGCCTTAGTAAGTTCTGTAGGTGGGTCATTGATAGATAGGCGAAAAAAAGTCATTATGATTGCCACTGGTGCTTTTGATAGCATTCTAAACATTATAGCTGCCAGAACCAATACCGAGATCAGCGATTGTCGGTTCCTTATTCCTCAGGAACTCAGAGACTTTGTCTCATCTCCAGAAGAGTACCGTCACCGATTTCAGGAACGGAAAAAGGTATTTGTAGCTTTCCAAGGAGATTTTCCGCTTGTCGATGAACTTTTCGGCGATGTTGCCACCCAAGCTGCCAAATCCGAGTTAGATTATAGCGCATTCTTGATGGTTGATCCATTCATAGCAGAGGGGGGACAAGCTGACAAGTTGCTTGAGCAATTGAATTCACGGTTAAACTTTTTGACTGCATCTGAAGTGTCTTTAATGGAGAGATTGCAGGGGGTAGTAGCTTACTCCGATCCCGCTGAGCCAGAAGTGACCGGAATAGTGGCTGTGATTAAGAACCCGAAAGTTGAAACTTTGAAGGTCGGAGAGATTCTTGTTGCTCCCTCAACCACCCCGGACTATATGGATGTGATTCGAAAATGTAAAGCCATTATAGCGGACTGGGGGGGACAAACGTCACACGCAGCAATTGTATCTCGTGAATTGCAAAAACCATGCATAATTGGAACAAACTATGCATCTCAGGTTTTAAAAAATGGCGATGAGATTAAAATTGACTTTAAGCAAGGAATAATCGAGGTAATTAAGGAGTAGTTAAAATCAATTATGAAAATTGACCCCGAACCCACATTAGTGGCAGTTGGTGGAAAAGCGTTTCAACTCTGCCGATTGAAGCAGTATTTTAATGTACCCCCGTTTTTTGTCGTTTCATTCAAAAAACCTCAAGAAATTAGCGCTACTATAGTTCAGCAAGCGATTCTAAAAGAATGCGAAAATCGGAATTTTGACTTAATGGCAGTTCGAAGTTCTGCGGTATGCGAAGACTCCCTAAAAACTAGTTTTGCTGGTATGTTTGAAACAGTCTTATGCGTTCAGCCTTCGCAGCTCATTAGTGCTATTTCTACTGTATTGAATTCAATCCATAATAAAAGAGTGGGTGACTATTGCAAAATTCACGGAATAGACCAAAAAGCTATCAAAATGGCAGTAATTGTCCAGAAGATAATAAATGGTCGGGTTTCGGGGGTGTGTTTTACGCGACTTAAAAAAGGAAACAACTCTCTTCTCATCGAGGCTTGTTATGGATTGGGAGAAGTCGTTGTTTCAGGAAAAGTTACACCTGATTCGTACTTTATTAATCGGGAATTAGTATCGATATTGAGCGAAAATATAGGGTATCAACGGGTTGCACTTAAGATAGTAAACAACAATGATAAGAAATTAAGCTATGAAGAAATCCCGTTTTATAAAAGAAATGCACGAAAACTGACTTCAGACGAATTTAGAAAAATTGCTAAAACGTGTTTAAAGATAGAACGTTATCTTCATTTTGATGCAGCGGATGTTGAATGGACTTTAGATGGAAGTTCTATGTATGTATTACAGGCGAGACCTTATACTGGCTTTATTGCTAAAGGTTTATAGGGTGAAAGATTCAAATATTAGTTAATTCTATTAAGCTTATTCATTTCAAGAATTAAATTTCAGTCTTTTTTTAGGAGTTCATCTTGGAGAAAAAAACTCAATAATTCTCTAAAATCCGATTTCAAATGTTTAAGGATAAACTCAAAAAACGAAATTATTTTGCAATTAGCCGCTCAAAAGTTTTTTAGTAGGCGTTTTTTATTCTTAACAACGTCTATCGGACCATTCATGGAAATTATAATCACTAATGCATGAGGATTATATATACATATTTTTTCTCCAGATGTGTGTCTAGCTCCAGCATTTTTTTTATAGATTTTTAAATCGGTAGTGTCATTTTTAGGATAGATTTTAGTATTTGCATGCACCAATTGTCCAAGATTATCAATAATAATTGCGCCGTCCAATTTGGCATATTCAATGAGAAAGTGAGTCCCATCACTCTTAAGGGATACAGGACCCTGGAAATGCTCACATTCGGGTTCAAAGTTAAAATCGTTTTTGGAAAGGTCACCAAGTACTATCATGGCTCCAAACCTCCGTGCGGATAACTCCAAGGATGCTTCTAGAACCATTTCAATAACCTTTTTATTCTCAATTTCCACGTTCTCAAACAAAATTTTTTTAAAATCCTCCACAGCTCTAAATTTCCATTCACCACTTTTTTCTGACATATACAGCTCAGCGATTCTTTTTCCACCCCTATAAAAGAGGATGTTTCGCGTATTACGCGGTAACACAATATGAATTGAACGGTCATTCAATTTCGTAATAGCACAAATAGCTTTATACCCTCTTAACTTGATCCCATTTTCATTCTTGTATTGCAGAAGCGCCAATTTCTTGAACTTTTTTCCATTAAAAACATACGTTCCTACTAGAGGGTCGAATTTGTCAGCATTGGTATCCATTTCCTTATACGGATAATACATATCAAAAATATCCAGACCGGGGTAGTCCTCAAGTTCATGATCTACCGTATCGTCTAGCAGAAGCACAGAAGAACCTACTCTTCGTGTTTCCTCCAATGTAAACATGATTCGCTCGAAATGTCTAAGAATCGCAAAAAACAATCCGTTATCAACCCAACTGGGTTTTACTTTATCAATTAACTCGTCAACCTGTTTATTCCAAGTATTGGAAGCTAACAAATCTTGTTTCACGAGTCTATTTTGTTTTTCACTTTCTAAGAACTTTGAAAACCATGCTGCAATTAGAGCCAATGAGACCCGCGTTAAATATGGCCACGCTCCAACCTGTAAGTCCCCGTTGCTATCAAGCTTATTGACTACCCTAAATCCACCAATTAGTCCTTCGGATTCAAAAATTGGAAACATCCAAAAATTATGGATTTTTTGATCAAACTTTAGTACACCAGGATAAATATCCTTTTCGTACGCATGTCGATGAAACGCTGACTGTCGTTGATCTTTTAGGACATTGTTTGATCCTTTGTGATGCCATAAATTCCATAATTTATCGGATGTTTGTAATATTATCGTTCCACTTATACCCTCACCTTTTTTATATGACTCTCGCTCCCTAATACAGCTCTGTTGATCATCATAACTAAGCTTCCGCATTTTCTCGGATAGATCATCAGTGGTAACAGTGGCTGTTCGCCAAACTACCCACTCACGGTTTCCCTCAAATTTATTATAGTCACAATAGTCGCAGACCTCGCAATTGAAGGTATTACGCAACTCCCAAAGAAAGTTTTTTATTAGCGCTTCTTCGTCGTAAGTATCAGACAGAACCGTTTTCAAGTTAACATACAGCTCTTTTAGGCTTAATCCGCCATCTATTAAGGGTATGTCATTGTGCCCAGTTGCCAAGGACTGGCGGAAGAATTTCCAGATTGACTCTAAAGTGGTTTGGCAACCTCCGGTCACTTTGAGTATCTCCGTTTCCGTTACAGGACAGCTCAATAGCCTTTCGTAGGTCTTTTCAATCCTTTCCTTTAAATCTGCGAGAGCATTTTGAAAAATTAAAGCCAAAAACCAATCCCAATAAACATCCAAAAAAGGTTCACTGGGAATCTCTTTGTAAATGTCAGTTAATACTTTTCCCCGTGAATTAGTAGATATGCCCGCAGCATCAGACTCCATATTTCGTATCTCAAGTAATTGTGACCTATACCATTTAACACAGGAATTGATTTCTTCATTGTACCACAATTTATGCACAACATCTGGCGGTATTTGAGTGCATCGGTAAATGTAAACTGCTTTTTCATCCTTGGCATTCTCTTTCCACTTCACTATAAACTCTTTTAAGTAACTCTCCGGAGGCTTTGTTTTTTCTAAATTCATCATAATAAAATCATCATCAGAATCTGGAGATTTTTTATCTAAATTTATTAGATAGATAAACTTCCAATGCAGGTACTTTTTCCACAATTCCTCCATATCTCCCGACAAGTTTGATAGATATATCCGCAGAATATTATCTGGGATGGATCCTGAATTATCGAAATTTTTAGACTTTTCTTTGTGACATTCTCGCAGGAAGGCGAGCTCTGGAGGTACAACAGTGGTCACAAATACCGCCCCCTATGAATATTTGTCGCTAGTACCGCACAAGTTAATGATGTCTTTAACATATCAAATCTCGCCTTTCTTCCAAGATACGATAACAGGATCCATCATCTCCAAGAATATCCCCACCTAAATTGTAAGCCACACATCTGGCGGAGTAACATGACCATTTGAGTTCGCAGTCTCCACATCTCCCATGAAAATTATCAGGTGTAGCAGATCTGAGTAAAAACATGGGTTTGGAATTCCAAATCTCCGAAAATGATTCACTCAATATGTTCCCACAATAAAACTCTGGGCGCTTTAGTTCCAGACACGGGACGCAATCGCCATTTGACAATATACCCATCGAGGCCTTTCCTGCCGTGCAGGTTTGACACAGCGGATGTACGATCTTGTATTCCTTAGGATTGTAGAACTGCTCGTCTACAAATCCGGGTGATGCGTGGATTGAAATTGTAAACCCATCTATTTTTTCTTCTATACGAATCAAACGTTCAACAAGCTTCCTCATTTCATTATACGGAACTATCTGTTGTAGCATATCATAGGAATGTGGCATCAGTCGCAGAACCCTAAAGTATTTTGCCCCCATCTCAGCCACCTGTTCCGCTAGTTCTGGTAATAGATAATAGTTCATGCGAGTGGCTACTGATGCTACCGTAACTCTAATTCCCGCATCTACTAAATTCTGCAGCCCTTCGAAACTCCGCTTCACAGCACCGTTGACACGTACAAGCTCATCATGAATCTCATTAGGTGCATGAATACTCACTTGTACTTCTTCGAGCCCGGTCGACGCAATCATCTTTGCCATCTCTTTGGATGCCTCAACACCATTTGTACTCAAAGATACATTCATTCCGTAATTCAAGCATTCACTAATAATTAACGGGAGATCGCTTCTCATGAGAGGTTCTCCCCCTGTGAGAAAGATCGAATAAATGTCTTCGTTGGCGATTTTGGTAATAATTTCCAAAACCCTTTTTGTTGGTAAGTCTTCACGATGGTACTTCGAAAGTTGGGCAGAACAGAAACTGCATTCTAGATTACATTGACTGGTAACCTCAAAGCTGACAAGAAAGGGTTTTTGAAAACTTTTAAGTGCATACATTTACTAGACCCAGTGTAAGAACTCTTGCTAAAAAATCTATAACTGTTTCCTGATCATATCTTAGTTTCTGGATTATACGGCCAATCGAGACTTCACCGTTACAACACTCTAATATCTCCCGAGCACTCGTGTTTATGTAAAAACCGTTGAAATAAGGGGTATAGATTATTGCTCCGCCTTTTTCATCCCTTATCTTGATAGAATCGTTTATTCGTACAATGGTGTCGGGCTTAAACATCTCCCCTGTCTCATATAATTCGTTTAATTCTGATAAATTGGCAGAAGCGTGATAAGCGGAAGGAAAATTGAAATCCTTTGCAACCAATCCCCGACCAATCAGTTCCATATGGTATGGGGGAAGAAAATGTCCGTAAACCTGTCGAATTTCGGGTTTGTTTTCCTGAAGTTGCCAGAGTGAAGCTGATGGTGCATTTAAACTTACATCATCCATCATTACCTTCTTTGTGTGACTATCCATCTTCTCTCACCTCCTAAGCTATCCCTCTTTTCTTTACCTCTTGATATATGCGTCTTCTATGAATATACTAAAGACTATTGATAATTAAAATTTTTCTTTATATTTAAATGATGGCATTAACCATTTTAGAAAGATTGCGTCTTTCACTCGTCCCTTGGATAAAGTGTGGTGTTACCAGCAAGAGGGGAAGCCCCTTTGCTGTAATATCCGTTAAAGCGCTGTTTTAGAAGGGGGCTATCCTCCGCTTGCGTATCTCTCTTTGAGTCCTCTCTTCGTTTCTTCTATTGTTTCAAGACATCAGTTTTAACCTCGTCTTTTAAAGGTAATTCGCTTCGCTGAGCGAAGAGGGAAGGCGACGTGATAAAGAGCAAGGGGGGATAGCTGAGCGAAGGTGTGAAGAAGAATCTTGCTTTCCTTCAGGTCAAGTAGAGCCCATAGCCCACCACCTGTTGGTGTATTGGCTCTGGGGTTACTATGAGAGCCCCCTCACAGAACCTGACTTGAGTTGGATCCGCCTGTTTATTCACTTAAAGGCGAGTCTCACCGTATGATAGTAGTATCTCTGTAATTCCTTCACTTGCGTTGCACCCCAGTACCCCATCCCCCTGACTTCACCACAGCCAGTTACCAGACAGGATGTAAGGTTCCGTTCTGAGGTGGCGGCTAACCTTTCCTTAGGTTGGATTTGCACCAACTGGATATTACGAATTTTGCTCTGCACTCCGTCTATTCGTTTTCTGAGAGCTTGCGGCGATACAGGAATGCTTTTGGCTAGTATAATAACATCGCTACCAGTATATCCGCCTTTTTCAATCTGGCACTTTGTGAGAAAATCCAAAACACGATTTTTGCTAATTCTCATAGCCATCCCTATGAGACTAAATTAAAATACATCTTTTAATCTGAGGGAAAGTTTCGATTCTGGGAAAAAGTCAACTATAAAGGTTATAGGGATGTGGGAATATGTATTTTTTAAGGTTCCTATTGTTAGCAAGTTATTTTAAAAATGCCCTAACCTTTATTTAATAGAGTATCATTCAGAAATCCTTATATAAGGAGTTAAGTTCAATTGAGTTTAAGTTTTCTAAAAAAGGGGAGTTCGTCCCTACGGGACAGATTGTCTTTTTATTCGAAAAAGGATTTATCAGGCGGAGTTCCTGTCCTTGCGGACATATTGCCTTTTGCTTCGCAAAAATGATTTATGTTTTAGTATGTGGAAAACAACTTCCTTAAGACAACTTTTCGCTTAATTTATCAAGATCTTCTGAAACAGATTTAATCTTTTCAATAATCTCATTAATTCTTTCTTTATCAAATTCTTTTTCGCTTCCAATAGAAATAAGTGTATTTTTCATTTCCGGATGTACTTTGCAGTGAGCAAGTAAATTTCTTTGTTTTGCAATATCATCAAGATTATCTAATAATTTTTTGAACTCTGATTTTATTTCAGCATCTTCCTTGATAATTTTGGATAAAGCTGTCTTTTTGGCTTCTAACGAGAATCGATTTTCTAGAACTAAATTATGAAAATGTTCCTCTTTTTTATCTGAAATATTAAAATATTTTACAAACAAATCATTAACCTCTTGTTCTAGATCTATTATTTTAGAGAGCAACATCCCCCTGAGATATACAATATCTTGACACCTGTTAAGATTTTTGTCAATCAATTTTTTCAAGTCATCAACAATTTCTTTTCCCTCGATAATCTCCACGAAGCCATAATTACCCATCTCACCAAGAACCTTATTTTTATCAAAACCCCTTGCAGAATAAAATAAAACATCGGTCCATTTTTCTATATCCTTTATCAAGTTAATAACATCCATACCACTTTTTATTTCGACTCCTTCTGTCTCCTCAACTATATTTTTATCTGTCACGACTATATCCACATTGTTATTCACTAAAGTTTCCCTAGTTTTAGCACCGGTTTTATCTATAATTATATCGGGTTTAAAATCTTTGTCCTGTAAATATTCTTCTATTTCTTCAATCTGGCTTTTCATCGCTTCAGGTTTGTCCTCAACCAGCAAAATAGTGAATACTTGTCTCATTTTAATACCACCTCAAAACATGCTCCTTTTCCCATATTCTCTACATCATTCCCTACGAACTTAATACTTCCATTCATTGATTCAATAATTGATTTGACATGATGTAAACCAATCCCTGCTCCTCTTGTTGTTGTATACCCCCTATTAAAGATATACTTAGCTGCTTCTCTACTAATTCCCTTGCCGTTATCAGCTATTTTAATATGTAAGTTTTTTTCTATAATTTTAAAGTTAACATTTATTATAGTAGCCCCGGACTTTTTTGAATTACTAATCAAGTTATCTA
>Ga0114922_10006240_pt1 | contig 10962 bp, 9 predicted proteins | sample AartaG_FD_100975 | JGI IMG/M metagenome (GOLD analysis project Ga0114922, IMG submission 100975) | Deep subsurface microbial communities from Aarhus Bay to uncover new lineages of life (NeLLi) - Aarhus_00045 metaG | ecosystem: Environmental > Aquatic > Marine > Oceanic > Sediment | place: Aarhus...
CGACTCCGTCGTTCCAAGACACTATCGCCGCCCTGCGCAAGGCCTTATGGCGCGAACGCTTTTTTCAGACTGTGGGGCGCGGGGCACAGATGGACAAATTCCAAGAGCTTCTTGTCAATGCCCTCGCCAGGGCTGCATAAGTGCGAAAGTCCACGGTTGCGAACTTGCGAAAAGCGGTGAAGGGTCCTATCAAAGCCATGGTGTGGCAGGCATTCTTGCCTGCCACCGGGCAGACAGGAATGTCCGCCCCACCGCTTTTGTAACGATGCTGCAGGTTCCGAAAAACGGGATTGAGTGCGCCGGCACAGTCAGCGTGGTCTTTCCTCGTCTTCCTTTCCGTTACACGCGGGGACCGCCGGTGAGGTTCTGGGGGCGCGAATTGAATGTCCCACGTGGGACATTGATTTTGTGCAGGCCTGGGGGCTGGCGCTCCTGGTTATCTGTTCGCGGAAGGCTAGTCCGGGAGCGGCCACGCTTCGGGGCGGAGGCGTTTGAGGCCGGGGCGCACGGCCCCGGGGTCCAGGCGTGGCCTCAGGCGGGGAGGCGGCCTGCGGAGCGGGTGGCGTTTCGACCGCTCGACCGCCCGGATAAGTACACCCAGCGTCAGCTTTTGCAGGCCCGGATCGTCGGGATACTCCTTCTTCAGCTTGGCAAGAGTCAGCAGCGCCTCCAGCCGTTTGCCTTGCGCCACCTTGATGATGAGGAGCGCGAGTCGGACATTCTTGTTCAGTTCGCTCGGGGCAGGGGCCGTGGCCAGCTTGGTCTTGAACCTCGACTCGTGTTTCTTGAGCAGGTCGGAGTCTCTGAACCGGTCGGTTCGCTTCTCGAGGTCGGTGTAGATGCGGAGCCGGCCGATCCAGCGGAAGAGCTGCACGACCTTGCGTGGGTCCACCTGGGTGGGGCCAGGGGTCGCCGGCTTGGTGGTGGGGACGTGGATTACCGGCGGCAGGCGCGGCGGAGCGGCCCCGCCGACCGCCTTGCCAAACACGATCTTGTCCACCTTGGCCAGCTCGACCGAGCGCGTGCCGCGGGAGGTCGCAAACCGCAGCTTCCCGTCCGAGTACCCCAGCACGACGCAGTCGAGCATCCCGCCATCCTGCAGGTGGAGCTCGGCCTCGCGCCCTTGCTCGGCAGCAGACGCCGGAACGACCGCCAGGCACAACACAAATGAGATGCCCCAAGCCGCCTTCATGCCAATACCTCAGAAGCCGCATACATGATACCGCATGAACAACGTCGCGGCAACGTGCTGATACATCATTTCACATTCGCGGCTCCTTTGCTTGACCGCGCCAATGAACGGGGTTAGAATCCTCCCCGCTGACAAGACGAAAGGGAGAGAATGATCTACGTCGGCACGTCGGGGTACAGTTACAAGGATTGGGTGGGCACGTGGTATCCGCCAGGCACGGACAGCCGCGACATGCTCAAGCTCTACGCGCAGCGGTTCACGACCCTCGAGCTGAACTTCACGTACTACCGGCTGCCCTCGATCCGCACGATCGAGGGGATCATGCGGAAGCTGCCGGAGGGGTTCCGGTTGTTCGTGAAGGCCAACTCGGAGACGACCCACGCGCGCAACCGCGAGGCGGCGAAGCCGTTCAAGGAGGGCATCGAGCCGCTCCGCAAGTCGGGGATGCTGGCGGGGGTGCTGGCGCAGTTTCCGTACTCGTTCAAGAACGAGCCGGCCAGCCGCGAGTACCTGAAGCAGCTTGCCGAGGACTTCACCGGTTACAGCGTGATCGTCGAGTTCCGGAACCGCGACTGGTCGAAGATGTCGACGCTCGATCTGCTCCGCGGGCTGGGGGCCGGGTTTTGCTGCGTGGACGAGCCCTACGAGCTGGGCCTGATGCCGCCCGTGGCCGAGGCGACCACGGACACCGCGTACGTCCGCTTCCACAGCCGCGACAAGGGGAAGTGGTACGGCGGCGACGCAAAAGAACGCTATAATTACCTCTACTCGAAAGAGGAGTTGGCGGAGTGGCAGCCGAAGGTGAAGAAGCTGGACGACATCACGGAATCGGCGTACGTCTTCTTCAACAACTGTCACGCGGGGCATGCGGCCGTCAACGCCGAGCAGTTCCGTGACATGCTGAAGGGCATCGGGCTGCTGGTGCAGTAAGTGCAGTAAAGGCAGCGGGAGGGAACGCTTCTCTGGAAGCGTCCTCTCTTGGCTTTTTACCACTGCTTGTCGGGGCGATTCGTGTTCGAAAACCTGTCACGAGAGAACATCGGCCGGTATGTCGTTCGTGAGATCGGCCGGCCCAAGTGGCGCGATGCGCGGGTGAAGATCGTCGAGGTCGACGGCCATCGCGCCATCCTCAAGGACGTGCATGACCGCAATCTGCTGTTCCGCTTCTTCGTGGGCCGGTACCTTATCCGCCGCGAGTTCAAGCTGTATAAAGCGCTGGAGGACGTCCAGGGGGTGCCGCACGCGTACCGCCTGCTCGACAAGGACGCCTTTCTGATGGAGTACGTCGACGGCATGCCGCCACGGCGGTACAAGCACAGGGTCGCCAGGCTGAAAGACCCGTTCTACGACGAATGCTTCCGCCTCATTGACGAACTGCACCGGCGCGGCCTCGTCCACTTGGACCTGCGCAACAAGAACAACTTTATGATCGCAGAGGGAACGCGGGTCTACATCGTGGATTTCGCTTCGGCCATGCAACTGCCGCGATGGCTCCCCTTCCGCCGGTTCTGTGTCTCGGTGCTCGGGGCGTTCGACCGGGCGGGGGTGCTCAAGATGAAGGAGAGGCTGTCGCGCGGGCAGGTTTCGGCGCAGGACCGGAAGCGTCTCGCCCGGTTCGAGCGCACCCGCGCCATCTTCTTCCCGCACGTGTTGGTGCTGCAACTGGTCCGACGCCTCCTGCGCAAACGCCGCAAGGCCAAAGGGAAGCGCCGGGCCGGCTCGTAAGGCCGCGCTCCCCCTCGCATCACACCCGCCGGGTGTTGTCCGAACGTTATCAACGCCGTATAATCGACATGGATGAACTGGCGAGGAGCGCGATGAGCGCCGGAAGAAAACTGCTGGCCCGGCTGTACGCCACATTGCCCCGCTCCCTGCAGATGACCGCGGCCCGCCGGTATGCAAGACGCAAGGAGAGGCGGCTCACCCGCCTGCGTACGCCCACCGCCGTCATCCTGTACGTGACCCAGCGGTGCAATGCGCGATGCGCCCATTGCTTCTACTGGAAAGAGCTGGACGCGAAAGTCGAGGAACTCTCGCTCGACGACTTGCGAAAGCTCGCCGCGTCCTTCAAGCACCCCATCACGTTGTCGATCACCGGCGGGGAGCCGTTCCTGCGGACCGACCTCTACGACATCGCCGAGTCGTTTCATCGGCGGAACGGGACCCGCGAGATCGCCTTCGCCACGAACGGGATGCTCACCGACCGCATCGTCGAGACCTGCGAGAAGGTCCTGGGCGGCCTCGATCTCGAGCTGCTGAGCGTGCAGGTCTCGCTGGACGGACTGGAACAGACGCACAACGAAATCCGCGCCGTCCCGGCGTTCCAGCCGGCGGTTGAGACCGTCCGGCGCCTTGCCGACTTGGCGAAAAAGGACCAACGCTTCTCCGTCCAGGTCTCGTGCTGCATCCAGAAAAAAAACATCGGCGAGCTGCGCGAGTTCGTCGAGTTCATGATCCCCATGCGGGTGCCGCTGCGGTTCGCGCTGATTCGCGGCGAGAGCTTCGGGACGTGGAGCCTGCCCGACGGCTCATCCAGCGGAATCAATCCGCGCGACCAGGAGTCGCCGCTGGTGCCGATCGACCAGCTCGAGGAGTTCTTCGCCTGGCTGCGGAACCGAAACGACCAGGCGGACGGCGGGTTCTGGTCGCCGATGCAGCAGGACAAGATCGACCTGTCGCTCCGGATGCTCCGCGAGCAGCGGAAGTGCATCGCGTGCTACGCGGGGAGCATCGACGGGGTGGTCTATGCGAACGGCGACGTGGCCCTGTGCGAGTTGACGCGCCCGGTGGGGAACCTTCACGATTTCGACATGGACATCGAGGCGCTGTGGCGCTCGGCGGGCGCGGACGAGATGCGGGAGAAGATCCGGGCGTGCTTCTGCATCCACGGCTGCAACCTCGTCACCGGGCTTCTCTTCCGCCCCGAGCACATCCGCGACGCGATCATCAAAAAGGCGAAGTAAGTGGCGCTCAACATCAGAGTCGGTCGACGACACTACAGTAGCTTCCGCGAGATGGGCGTGGGCGCGAAGATCTTCATGACGATCTTCGCCCTGGTGTTCCTTGGCGCGGGGGTGGCGATCCTGGTCGTGATGCTGGGCGACCTCGGCCAGACCGCCGATACCTATGAATGGAAGGAAACGCCCTGCCGCATCCTGTCCGCCAGCGTTGGCCAGAAGACCCGCACGGATTACCCCTACCGCCTCGAGGTCCTCTACGAGTACGACGTCGCCGGCCGGCCGCACACGTGCGGCGTGTACATGCGGGACTACAGCGGCACCGACGACTACAGCGAGGCGTTGCGGGCGGCACATCATTACGCGAGAAACACGGAGGCGACGTGCCACGTGGACCCGTCGGACCCGACGCGCGCAGTGCTGGCGCACGAGACGGCGTGGAAGGGATTCCTGCTGCTGTTCCCGATTCCTTTCATCGCGGTGGGCGGCGGCATCCTGTACGCCCTGTGGCGGCCGCGAAAGAAGCGGCCCGACGGGTCCCGGGCGCCGGAGTCGATCTCCGCGAAGGCGAAGAAAGGCGGCGTCACACGATGGCTGCTCCTGTTCTTCGGCGTCTTGTTTGTGGTCGGGGTGGTGGCCACGTACTTCGCGTTCATTCGCCCGTGGCAGCGGATTCAGGACGCCAAGGGCTGGGCGGAGACCCCGTGCAGGGTGGAGGACGCGTGGATCGACGAGCACACCGGCGAGGACAGCACGACGTACAGCATCGAGGTGCTCTTCGCGTACACGTACGACGGCGAGGACTACAAGTCTAGCTGGTACAGCTTCGCCGGCGGGTCGTCGAGCGACTACAGCGGGAAGAAGGCGGTGAAGGACCGGCTGCTGCGAGAGAGGCAGACCGCGTGCTTCGTCAACCCCGACGACCCGTACGAGGCGGTGCTGGATCGCGATTTCACGTCGGAGATGTGGCTGGGGCTGATCCCGGTGGTCTTCGCTCTGGTGGGCGGCATCGGCGGGTTCTTCACACTGCGCAGCATCGTGAGAAGGCGCGTGCTGGCGTTCCCGCCCTCGGCCATGCAAGCGAAGCCGGTGGCACCGTCCGCCGGCATGCCGCAGGCCCCGCCCGCCACCGGCCCTGTGCTGCTCGAGCCGAAGACATCGCCGGTGATGAAGCTGGTCATCATGGTGTTCGTGGCGGCGGTGTGGAACGGTATCGTGCTCGCCGTACTGCTCACGGAGTTCGTTTGGTTCATCCTGATCTTCGCGGGGATCGGCGTCGTTCTGATCGGCGCCGTGATCTATCAGTTGCTCGCCTGCTTCAACCCGCGGCCGAGGCTCACGGTGAGTACAAACGCCGCGCCCCTGGGCAGCGGTGTCGAGCTCCGGTGGGACGTGAGCGGCCGCACCGAGCGCATCGAGAAGCTGGCGATCACCCTCGAGGCTCGCGAAGAGGCGACGTATCAGCGCGGCACCAACACGTACACCGACCGGCGCACGTTCGCCCAACTGACCGTGGCGGAACTGTCCGATCCGCGGGAGATGCTCACCGGCGACACCACGTTCACCGTCCCCCCGGACACGATGCACTCGTTCGCGGCGCGCAACAACAAGATCGTGTGGTGCCTGCGCGTGAAGGGCAGCATCCGCTTCTGGCCCGACGTCAACGACGAGTTCCCGTTCACCGTTCTGCCGGCAGGAGAAAAGGGGACCTGACCACGAAGGCACCAAGACACAAAGGAGCACAAAGAGAAACGGGATCCCTTTGTGTCGCTTCGTGCCTTCGTGTCTTTGTGGTGAGGTCTGATCACCGATGAGCACGCTGAAGATCGGGACATATGAGGAGCGCACGGCGTTCCGGCCCGGTGCGGAGATTGTCGGCAAGGTGCTGTGGATTCTCGACGAGTCGGCGAAAGCCGTCGAGGTCCGACTGTTCTGGTACACCGAGGGCAAGGGCACGCAGGATGTGGAGCTGGTCGACAACATCCGCTTCGACGACCCGCCGCGCCGCGAGCAGCGCGAGTTCACGTTCACGTTGCCCGAGGCGCCGTACAGCTTCTCCGGAAAGCTCATCTCGCTGCTGTGGGCGCTCGAAGTCGTCGTCTTGCCGTCCGAAGAGACCGAGCGGCTCGAGATCGTTGTGTCGCTGTCCGGCCACGAGGTCTTCCTGCACAAGGGCGAAGAGATCGAGATTACCGATGAGAGCGCGGGACAACCCCTTTAGAACCGAGCGCGTTCATCAGGTCCGCTATCGCCTGCTGGACGGGACGTGGGACGGGCTGCTGCGGCGCCTGAGAGAGCTCGACTATCGCGCGGCGATCGTGGGGTCGGACGGCTCGGGCAAGACGACGCTGCTCGAAGACCTGGCTCCGCGCCTTGCGGACCTCGATTTCACGGTCAAGCGCCTCTTCCTGAACGATCAGGGCGTGCTCCGGTCGCGGACGGAAGCCGCGACTCGAGCGAGTAGAGATCCTTCGCTAACGCTCAGGATGACAGGGTCAGGAGTCAACGCACTTCACTGTCATTCTGAGCGAAATGAAGAATCTCTTGGCCGGGCTCTCGCGGCGAGCCCAACCCGGTTCACCAGCGAACTGGGGGGCGATGACATAGTCCTCTTCGACGGCGCGGATCTGATGAGCCGCCTGGCGTGGGCGCGGTTCAAGCGGCGAACCAGGCGGGCCGCGGGGCTGATCGTCACGTCGCACCGGCCGGGCGTGCTGCCTACCCTGATCGAATGCCGTACCACGCCCGAACTGCTCGACGACATCGTCGTTCAAATCCTCGGCGACGGCGCGGGGCTCGGCGAACTGCCGCATCGACTCTTCGAAAAACACCAAGGAAACCTGCGCGATGCCCTCCGCGAACTGTATGATATGTATTCGGCGAGCGCTTCGCCGAAGACAGAGATCCTTCGCTGCGCTCAGGATGACAGGAACACCGAACGCGAGACCCAACTGTCATTCTGAACGAAGTGAAGAATCTCTTCTTCTGCTGCCATCTGCAGCTTGATGAAGTGTTCGTCGGCAACGGCACCGGCGACGGACGCACACTGAGAAAGGGCATCGATGAGGAGGAGCGCCGTTCGGCATCTTCGGGGAATCACTTCGCTCACGTTCGGCCTGATTGTCCTGTCCACGTTCGCCTTTGCCCGTGGCGCGGAGACCGGGCGGACGATCCTGGGCAGCGGGAGCTACTGGCGGGCGCACGTCACCTGGCGCGACACGGTCATCGCGCTCGAGGCGCTGAAGGAGACGGACCCCAAGGCCACGGCCCCGCTACCGTTCGGCGAATACCAGAAGCTGAGCACCCCGCCGCCGCCTGCGGACTGGGCGCGGCCGGAGTTTGACGACGCAACGTGGCCCCGCTCGCCCGGCCCGTTCCCGGGCGTCGCGCTGCACAACAACCCGTACATGGCGCACACGCCGAGGATTCCGAACGGGACGCTGTGCGTGCGCGGCAAGTTCGCCGTCGGCGACGCCGCCGCGGTCAAGCGGCTGACGCTGTCACTGACGTATCGCGGCGGCGTGGTGGTGTACCTCAACGGCCGCGAGGTCTGCCGCGCCCATCTGCCCGCGGGCAAGCTGACGCCGTGGACGCCGGGGGCGCTGTATCCGAACGAGACGTACGTCGGAGCGAACGGCAAGCTGATTCCGTCCTCCTCTTACTCGATCACGCGGGCGGTCGCCGCCGGTGAGAAGGAGCTGCCCGAGCGTGTCGCGAAGCGGAACCGGACGTTGGGACCGGTCGAGCTGCCGGTGGACACACTCCGCAAGGGGACCAACCGCCTCGCTATCGAGGTCCACGGCAGTGACTTCCGCCCGCCGGCGTTGAAGTGGAGCTACGGCGGCCGGGCGCGGACCGGCTGGCATCACGTCGGCCTGCGGGCCGTGCGGCTGGCCGCGGAGGGCGGCGGCATCCGGCCCAACGTCTCGCGGCCGGCCGGGTTCCAGGTGTGGAACGAGGACCCGCACCGGATGTTCTCGGTGCTGGCGTACGGCGACCCCAACGAGCCGCTTCGGCCGGTGCGTCTGATCGGCGCGCGGAACGGATACTACTCCGACCAGGTCGTGCTTGGCTCGACGGTGGCAATTGAAAGCATCCAGGCCGTGGCGAGCGACCTTCGCGCCGCCAACGGCGCCGGCGTCATCCCCGCCGCGAACGTCGAGATACGCTACGGCGCGCCGTCCACGTTCGGCGTGTATGGGAGCAAGGCAGGCCTCTCGATGCGGCAGTACCGATGGAAAAAGATTCCGGCGTTCGCCGCCCTGGAGCCCGAGGCGCCGGCGAAGGTGGAGCCGACGACGTTCGAGACCGACGCTGCCGCGCGGGCACGGCTGGGCCTGCCGGCCAAGGCGACACCGGCCGCTGTCCTGCCCGTCTGGATCACCGTGCACATTCCTAAAGACACGGCCGCCGGCAAGTACACGGGCACGCTGACCCTTTCCGCGGCCGGAATGCCGAAGGCCAACGTGCCGGTCGAGGTCAAGGTGATCGGCTGGACGCTCCCCGACCCGCGCGACTTCCGCGTCTACATCGGCCTCTTCCAGTCGCCCGAGACGCTCGCCGCGTTCTACAAGGTCCCGATGTGGTCGGAGAAGCACTGGGCGCTGGTTGAGAAGTCCCTCCGGCTGATGGGCCAGCTCGGCAACAACCTGGTCGTGTTGCACGTGCTGACGCGGACGCAGTTCGGCAACGACGAGGCGATGGTCTACTGGATCGAGCAGCGCGACGGCAGCTTCAAGCACGACTTCACGGTGTACGACCGCTACATGAAGCTGGCGTTGAAGTACTGCGAGCCCCGGGTCGTGTCGGTACAGGTGCTGCACGCGCCGGCGGACTGGGGTCTGGTCAAGCCGGACAAGCCGAAGTTCGTGACGCAGCTCGATCCGGGGACGGGCAAGCGGTCGCCGATGCAACTGGCCGGGTATTGCACGCCGGAGTCGAAGAAGCAGCTCCAGCCGGTGCTCGACGCGGTGGTGGCGCGGCTGAAGAAGCAGGGCGTGGCAGACAAGCTGGTGCTGGGCATCTGCGCCGATCAGGGCATCCGCAAGGAGATCATCCGGCACTTCGCCGAGATGCTGCCGGGCGTCGGCTGGCACTACGGCGCGCACAACCGCGCTTCGCGCATGACCCACGTGAAGTACATGGAGTACCTGTACGTGCCGCACACACTCCGGCCGCCGGGCGCGAAGCCGGGCCGACGGCGGACCAACTGGTGGACGCCGCACCCGCGCGGGATGCTGATCGTGATGAGCCAGCGGGTCCGCGATCCGCTGCAACCGCCAATGGTCGTGCGCACGCTGGCCGAACGCGCCCTGTTGCTTGGCGACAAGGGTGGCGGCCGCATGTGCATCGATTACTGGCCCATCCGGGGGCGGCGCAACCGTGACAGGAACCTGTTCAACCGGTGGCCGACGTCCACCGTGCAGCAACGGCGGCCGAACCTGTGCTCTCTGGCGCTCCCGGGCAAGGACGGCCCCGTCGCCGGCATCAAGTTCGAGGCGATGCGTGAGGGGATTCAGGAAGCGGAGGCCCGCATGTTCGTCGAGCTGGCGCTCGTCAAGAGACGCATCTCTGGCGACTTGGCCAAGCGATGTCGGGCGCTGCTCGATGCGCGACAGCAGAACTGTCGCACGCTGCACGCGAACTACTCGCCGCGGCGCGCGGCGCTCGGCGAAGGCTGGCGGAAACGGTCCGCCGACCTGTGCCGGCTGGCCGCGGAAGTGGCAGGAAGCCTGGCCGGCCAACCGACAAGACGCCAGGACTGAGATCGGGAAATGACCATGCGCAGAATGATGAATGCCCTGCTGATAGCCCCGCTGTTGGTGTGCTCGCCGCACTGCGGGTCGGGAGCGGAAAGCAAGATGACCGACCTCGAGGCACGTTGGAAGAAGTGGCAGGCGTACGCGAAGACGTACAAGGCGTCAAAGCTGTTCCCGCCGCCCCGGTATCCGCGCGGCCACGACTGGCTCGCCGCGCACCACGAGGACGGCCAGACGTACGAGGAATACGTCCAGGTCGACCCGGTCAAGCTCACGAAGAAGCGCAACCGCCTGGTCCTCCAACCGGTCGGCACGTTCACGGAGAAGCAGAAGCAGATGCTGGAGGCGATGCGCGAGCACCTCGCCATCTACTTCCAGTGCAAGGTCGACCTGTCCAAGGCGGTGCCGTTGCCGACCAAGGGATTCCGCAAGCTGCCCACCGGCCCGCAGTACCTGACCAAGAGCATCACCCGCGATATCCTCCTCAAGAAGCTGCCCGACGACGCGGCGGTGTACATGGGCGTGACGTGCGCCGACATCTATCCTGGGCCCGGTTGGAACTTCGTCTTCGGCGAGGCATACCTCAAGCTGCGGGTCGGGGTCCAGTCGCTCGCCCGCTACTATCCCTCGTTCTGGGGCGACAAACCGCCGAAAGACGAGGACACCATCGTGCTGCGGCGGGCGCTGGCGACGCTGTCGCACGAGACCGGCCACACGTTCTCCATCGAGCACTGCACCTACTTCCAGTGCAACATGAACGGGTCGAACTCACTGCCGGAGAGCGACCGCCGCCACATCCACCTGTGCCCGGTGTGCCTGAAGAAGCTCCGGTGGAACCGCGGCTTCGACGCGAAGAAGCGCTACCGCGAGCTGCTCGCGTTCTACAAGAAGCACGGGCTGAAGCCCGAGGCGGAGTGGACGGCGAAGCGACTGAAGGAGCTCGAGTGAGAACCCGACAGGTCCCATAGGACCTGCGAAAGAGCATGACCCCGCGCGAACGACTGCTGACGGTGCTGCGAGGCGACCTGCCCGACTGCGTGCCGGTGGCGCCGGA
>Ga0114922_10006241_pt1 | contig 10961 bp, 6 predicted proteins | sample AartaG_FD_100975 | JGI IMG/M metagenome (GOLD analysis project Ga0114922, IMG submission 100975) | Deep subsurface microbial communities from Aarhus Bay to uncover new lineages of life (NeLLi) - Aarhus_00045 metaG | ecosystem: Environmental > Aquatic > Marine > Oceanic > Sediment | place: Aarhus...
CAAAAATAACACGGTTACCCGATTTAATATGTCTAATAACTTCCTCTTTAGATTTTATTTTAATTTTATATTCCTTTTTCCAATCTCCCAATTCCAATATCACCAGATTATTTTGCCTACTATTGATAATTTTATTATAAAGTATAAAAAAAGGTTTTTTAATTATAGAATACCGAAAGTAATTTAACCTAATATGAAAACATCAAATTTTTGAAAATTATGGTAAATATTGATATGAGAAAAGATGATATTTCGATAGTCCTCTGTGGTGCAGCGGGTCAAGGTGTTCAGACCGTAGAAACTTTGCTTACTAAGACTCTGAAGAAATCTGGATTTTTTGTATTTGCAACTCGCGAATATATGAGTAGAGTTAGGGGTGGTGTTAATTCTACAACTATTCGGGTTTCTTCTAAATCAGTACGTGCGTTTGTCGATCGAATTGATATATTGATTCCTCTCAGTGAGGAAGCACTCCCTCATCTAAAAGAGAGGATCTCACCTCAGACACTAATTATCGGAGAGAAAAGGTTTATTGAGGTTCTACCAAACCTCAAAGGCGAAAAAATTGAAATCCCGTTTGAGGAACTGTCTCAACATATTGGGGGCAAAATTTACTCTAATATAATTGCTCTTGGAGCTATTATGCGGCTATTTAAAGCAGATAACAAAGTGCTCCACGGTTTACTTTCTGAAAATTTTAAAAGCAAAGGAGAAACAATTATTGAAAACAATATTAAAGCTGCTAATAAAGGGTATGAGACCGCTGATGACTTATTGAAAAACCATATTTTTAAGGGAGAATTTGAAATTGATAGGGTTCCAGAAGTCGCTAATGATTACATCATAGACGGAAGGCAAGCAATAGGTCTAGGTGCGATTGCTGGAGGATGTAATTTTGCTTGTTTTTATCCGATGGCACCTTCGACGGGAATAGGCACCTTTTTAGCACAACACGCGCTTGAATTCGGTATGATTGTAGATCAGTCAGAAGACGAAATAAGCGTAATCAATAAAGCACTTGGGGCATCTTACGCCGGTGCTCGAGTTTTTATATCAACCGCAGGAGGGGGTTTTTCCTTAATGTCCGAAGGAATCAGTTTGGCAGGTATGACGGAGTTACCACTTGTAGTGGTAGTAGGAATGCGACCTGGCCCCGCAACTGGAATGCCAACTAGAACCTGCCAAGAAGATATCGATCTTGTGTTATACGCTGGAGCCGGATTTTTTCCGAAAGTAATTTTTGCTCCCGGTTCTATTGAAGACGCTTTTAACCTTACTCAAAAAGCCTTTAATATAACTCAAAAATATCACGTACCTGTATTCATTTTACCAGATCAATATCTCATCGACTCCTACTATAATATCAATACTCTAAATATAGACGCTCTCGAAATTAATAAGAACTTAATTAAAACTGATCCAAGCTACGAGAGGTATAGATTTACGGATAGTGGAATCTCTCCCCGAGGCGTTCCAGGTTATGGTAATGGACTCGTCGATGCGGATTCTCACACTCATAACGAATGTGGCGAAATTACTGAGGATCCTATTATACGTAAAAGAACGGTTCAAAAACGATTTAAAAAGTTAGGTCTTCTAAGAAAAGCGGCAATACCACCCGAATTTATTGGAAGTAAAAATTTTAAGTATTTAATTATTAGCTGGGGGAGTAATTATTATTTAATTAAAGAAGCTTTAGAAAAACTTAGCAGAGACGATGTAGCGTTCTTATCCTTCAAACAAATTTATCCCGTTCACAGTAGCGTTTTCGAATATCTTATTAAAGCTGAAGTAAAAATAGCCATCGAACAAAATCCTACTGGTCAATTTGCGAAACTGTTAGAAAATGAAACTCACATCAACATGAATCATAGAATCTTAAAGCACAGTGGATACACCTTCTCTGTTGAAGAAATATTTGAAAAATTAAAAAAAATAATAGAGGGCGATGAAAATATCTAGTAAAAAATTCGATTTGGACGATGTAGAAATATCGTGGTGCCCGGGATGCGGTAATTACAGCGCTTTAAAAGTAATGAAAGAAGCTTTAACAGACTTAGAGATCGAACCGCACGAATTAGTGTTAGTTTCAGGGATTGGACAAGCGGGAAAGTTTCCGCATTTCATAAAAGCTCAAAGCTATAACGGTTTACACGGTCGGTATCTATCTGCAGCATTGGGGATAAAAGCATCTAATCCTGAGCTCATTGTAATAGCAGTAAGCGGTGATGGATGCACGTTAAGTGAAGGAGGCAATCATTTTCTCCATACAATTAGATATAATCCTGATATCGTAAATGTTCTTCACAACAATCAAGTCTACGGTTTAACAAAAGGTCAAGCATCGCCGACGAGTCAATTAGGGTTTAAAACAAAAGTTCAAGTATTTGGTGTTATCAACGAACCTTTCAACGCTCTTGCGGTGGCTATTTCTCTTAACGCGTCCTTCGTAGCAAGAGCTTTTGTAGGTGATATAGACAAGACGAAAGATATATTAAAAGAAGCGATTAACCACAAAGGTTACGCGTTAGTCGATTTATTGTGCCCTTGCGTTACTTTTAATCGCGTAAATACCTTTCAATGGTACAAAGAAAACAGTTTTTACCTTGACGAAGCTCACGATCCCTTAGATCGAATGAAAGCCATGGAATTAGCGTTAGATACTAATAAACTCGCGTTAGGAATCTTGTATAAAAATCCAAGCAGACGCCCGTACAGCGAAAATGTTCGCGTGTATAACGAGGATAAACGCCCTTTATATCAAAGAGATCTAGATAAGAAGAAATTCAACCAATTACTTGAAAGCTTTAAATGAAGTTATTCTAGAAACATTTAAGTTTTACATTCTCTTTTTTTCAATTATTTCAAATTAAGAAATTGGGATAGCGAATTTGAGTCATAAAAAAATTCCTGTAATTTTAGATACCGACATAGGGCTAGATATTGACGACACTTGGGCTTTAGGTTTATTGTTAAAATCTCCAGAATTAGATGTTAAGTTAATTACAACCTCATCTGACAACACACCGTTGAAAGCAAAGCTAGTTGCTAAATTTCTCGAAAGAGTAGATCGAACAGATATTCCTATAGGGATTGGACCTCAAGAAAACAGAAAGAAAGGTTGGTTGTATTCTTGGATCAAAGATTTTGAAATTTCTCGATATTCCGGAACTATTCACGAAAACGGTACGGATGTTCTTTGTTCCGCGATAATAGAATCTCCTGAACCTTTGACACTCATCTCCATTGGACCCTTAGGAACTGTGGCGGGGGCACTTAAAACGAATCCTAAAATTACCAAGAATTCTCGTTTTGTAGGGATGCACGGTAGTATTCGTAACGGATATTGGGGCACAAATACTCCACATCGGGAGTATAATGTGAAAAAGAACATTGAGGCGTGCAGAGAAGTTTTTCAAGCGCCTTGGGAGAAAACCATTACACCGTTGGATACGTGTAGAGATATCGTGCTCTCGGGAGAGCTATTAGAGCGCGTGAAGGAGTGTGATAATATTTCCGTTAATTTAATAAAAGAACATTTTGAGATATGGAAAAAAAATATCATACCTAAATTGATATTGTCAAAAAAAAATAAAACTTCAGTCTTGTTTGACACAGTGGCTATTTATCTAGGTTTTTCCGAGGATTTACTGAATATTGAAGAACTAAAGATTGAAGTCACTGATAGCGGCTTAACTCAAATTAGTGAAGAAGGAACCTTAGTACGTTGCGCAACCTCGTGGAAAGATCTCGAAGGATTTAAAGAACTTCTAGTTGATCGTCTCACAAATTAATGAATTTTACTAATTTGCTAATTAATACTACCTTATACTAACTCCAATTGTTATCTAAGCGTATTTTTTTATAGATTATTAGTAAAATCTTTTTAATCTATATAAGAATATTAAATTCTAATGAGAATCGAAGAATTTGATGTAGTTGTAGTAGGTGCCGGTTTAAGCGGTCTTAGAGCGGCTTTAGAGTTATCGAAAAAATGGAACACCGCGGTTATAAGTAAAGTTTATCCGGTCCGAAGTCATTCAGGAGCGGCTCAAGGGGGAATCAATGCAGCATTGGGTAATTTAGAAGAAAGTAAAAATGATACGCCAGAAGGACACGCGTTTGACACCGTAAAAGGCTCAGATTATCTCGCAGATCAAGATGTAGTAATGTTCATGTGTAAAGAAGCGCCAAAAATTGTTGTAGAGTTTGAAAGTATGGGAGCGCCATTTTCTAGATTGGATTCGGGTCTTATTGCACAACGACCTTTTGGCGGGGCAGGTTTTCCTAGAACTTGTTACGCAGGAGATCGCACCGGACACGCGTTACTCCACACGTTAAACGAACAAAGCGTAAGACACGGAGTAGAGTTTTTTAACGAATATTTTTTGATAGATTTAATTGTCGTCAACGAAAAAATCGTGGGAGTGATTACATTAGATGTAGCGAAAGGCGAAATAGTTATTTTTCGGGCTTCGTACGTTATACTTGCAACAGGGGGATTTGGTAGGATTTTTAAACATTCGACAAATGCCTTAATTAACACTGGAGATGGCGTAGGTGCTGCATTTCGCGCTGGAGTGCCCATGCAAGACGTAGAATTCGTACAATTTCACCCCACTACGCTATTTGGAACCAACATATTAATAACTGAAGGTGCAAGAGGAGAAGGTGGGTATTTGTTTAATACAGAAGGAGAACGATTTATGGCTAAAACCGCTCCAAAAGCGATGGAACTTGCTCCACGAGACATAGTCGCGAGAGCTAACGATATCGAAGTTCTAGAGGGAAGGGGTTTTGAAGACGCGTACGTTCATTTAGACTTAACTCACCTAGGCGCTGACCGTATAAAAGAAAGGTTACCGGGGATAAGAGATATTTCTATCTTCTTTGCGGGGGTAGATCCCATTGAAGAACCAATACCAGTACAACCTGGACAGCATTACTCGATGGGAGGAATCGGCACGAAATTTAAAGGTGTATACGGAGAAACAGATCTTTATGGATTGTATACAATTGGTGAGTGTTCTTGTCTTTCCGTTCACGGTGCGAATCGTTTAGGGGGAAATTCGTTATTGGAAACCTCTGTTTTTGGTCGTTATATTGGAAGAAAGCTATTAGAAATTGGATTAACAAAAAAGATTTCCTTAAGCGATGTAAAAAACGCTGAAGAGATTGCCTTAGAAAATGTTGAAAAACTACTAAAAAGCTGGGATAATAATACAGGCAAAAAACCAGTAGAAATTAAAAATGCCATGGGCGAGACTATGAATAAAAACGTTGGAGTTTTTAGAACTCACGACGATCTTTCAAAAGCATACGATACTCTTGTTAACTTACAAAAAAACTTTTTAAATGTCAAAATTTCTACAGAAGATCGTAAATTCAATTATGGTTTACTTCGAAATTTGGAACTTCGATCGATGTTAGACATTGCGGAAGCTACTGCGTATGCAGCTCTTTGGAGAAAAGAAAGCAGAGGTGGACATTATCGTTGGGACTACGATTCACGAGATGACAACAATTTTCTTAGTCATTCAATGATATATCGCGTAAAAGATGGATTAAATTTAAAAACCAAACCAGTCGTGTTAGGTATATTTGAAGTAAAAGAGAGGAAGTATTAAGTGGAATGTGATTAAAAGTGAATGAAAAGCAAAAATTTTTAGTTTATAGGAATTTAGGAGAAGGATCAGTTCGATACGAGAGATTTGAAGTACCTCTATCGAAAAGTATGAGTATATTAGATGCTCTTTTTTACATACAAGATTATCACGATTCTACTTTCGCTTTCCGTTATGCTTGTAGAGGAGCAATTTGCGGTAGCTGCGGAATGATGATTGATAAAGTTCCAATGCTAGCTTGCAGAACTCAAGTCTCAACGGTTAAAACCGCTAAAAAACCAATAAATCTTCCTGAAGTTGTTTTTGGGGATACATCTGATTGGGACCAGGAAAATGAGATTTTAATCGAACCATTACCAAATATGAAGGTTGCAAAAGATTTAGTCGTAGATATGGAACCGTTCTGGAAGTTTTATAGGGAAGTCGAGCCCTACTTTACAAATGATTGGAACGATGTGGTTCCAGAAACGACGCAATCTCCTAAAGAAATGAAAACAATCGAACGGTTAGTCTATTGCATCCTATGTGGAATATGTTGGATGTGCCCTGTGAACGCAAGAAACATCGATTATCTAGGTCCAGCGCAATTAGCAAAATCGGATAGGTTTATACGAGATTCTAGAGTTGACAGCATAAAACAAGAAAGAGTTGTATCGCGAGTTTTAAAAGATGACGCTGTTCCCGCTTGCGAAAAGCTTTTTGTCTGTAATAGAGTGTGTCCTAAGGGAGTTATGCCCGGAACTGCTATTAAAGATATCAGAGATAATTGGATTGTAGAAAAATGATAAAATAATTTATCAGTTTTTTAAATAGATTTTCTGAAGTATTACAGAGTGAATTACACTATGTCAATTTTTCCAATTTAGCACTATCTTGTGCTCTGAATAAATGATCGGTCTTTGTCCTGCTCTTTTTCCCATTTTTTGCGCTCAGAACGAAGTTTAAATAAATCGATATCTTTATAAATCAGATCCTCAACTTTTGCTGGAATAATTCGCTCAGTTCGATCTTTTTCCGGGGTATAGATAAGAGATTCTCCAAATTCCCCAATATTAGCGAAAAATGAATAAGCATAAATAGATCTCCGTGCATCAAAATGAGTCGCTTTAAAGTCCGCTGTTACTGGTGTAAATGCAGGGTTCAGGATTATATCAATTGGAGGTTCAAAATTTTTTAATTCTACTCTGAGATCCATATCGAGAAAATCCCTACAAATAGCGATTACTATTCTACCATACTCTGTATTACAAATTATTGTTTTCCGAGGCAGATCACTAACTATTATTCCTTCTTTAAAGCGATTTCCCTTTCCAGTGCTAATTGTTGCAGGGATATGTTTTTCTTGTTCCCAGAGAATTCCATCTGGCCCAAAAACCATACTAATGTTTCGTTTTGTTTCTTGGTCATGAAAGGAGCCTGGTATTATATACATCCCATATAATTTGGCTGCATCAGCTAAGTCTTTGATAAATTCAGCATAATTGAGGTCGATAGACATTTCAGGAAAGAGCAAGACGTTAACTGTTTCAGTATTAGCTTTTTCAATAATTTTTTGAACTTTTAATCTTATTTTTTCAATTTCACTTTCTCTAATACTTAGAAGACCAGAGCTATTCATTTCAAACAGTTCATTCATTATATTTCCAGTCTCAGATACTCCTATTTGAGCAATGCCAACTCTGCATTCTCGCTTTTGAACTTTAGGATATTCCTTTAATAAATCTCTATAGACTAATTTATATTTCTTTTCACTCATTCTCTCGATTGTTGAGCGTTTTTCTTCATCGCCAAACTGACGAGCTTCACTTAATCGAGGAGACTCACTACTTTCAAGAGGACAAGAAGGAGCAACTATACCTGTTGTACTTCGTGAGATTGATGGCTCTTTTATAGTATTCAAAGCAGAAAATAAAATTGATTCTTCTTTTTGAACTCTATTTAATCGATCCTGAACTTCCCTCTCCTTATCTTTATAACCCGCTTTTCCAAATAATTCTATAGCAGACTTTAAATACTGTGCTCCTATCCCTAAAAGATTACCTTTTTCTTGAAAATCAGTTTCTTCATCGGCTTTGATTAAGTGCCATGCGGCATCAAAATAAATAGAAGTTGCTTGAGCCCAATCGGCTCCACTTTTAAAACCTCCCTTTTCATAAGAATTTGCTGCTTTATTTAGCGTTAGTTTAACTTTTGGGTATAAATCTGTTTTAACTTTCATTTCGATAGTTTCATCAAATTTGCACCCATATTCAAGAGCTAAGCAAAAAGTTGAATTTGCTGAAGCTAATAATTTTAATTTTGTATCAGTGTAAAGATTACTGGCTTTTGCAAACAAGGCTGCTGCTTCAGAAAATCTAAAGGGATCTAGATACTTTTCAGCAAGCTCCATGTGTTCCCAAGCTCTGCATAGGTAATAAACTGCTTCTAATTCTTCTCTTTCCCTTTTTATTTTGAATAAAATACAGATATCTCTAAGTTGAGAAGAGGCAAGAGCGAATTTTTCTGCTGCTGCAATATGCTCTCCCTGTTTTCCTAAAATCCTTGCCTCTTCAAGGTTTACTCTTGCCAAACAGTGCTTAATTCTAACTCGGGCTATTTTTTCAAATTTTTGAATCCTATCTTTTTCAGATTTTACTTTAGATCGTTTTGTGGATTTTTCTAATTCTCCAATGGCATTCTCAAAAACAATTCCGGTCTTTTTAAAACTCTCGATGGCTTCCTCGTGCTTCTCTAGTTTACTTAGTTGCTCTGCTTCCTCCAGTGATATCCAACCAGAATAATATAAAGCTTCATATAAATATCCTGACAAGTCTTTCAAAATTTCATTAGCCTTCTTATAACATTCCTTTGATTGCACATGATTTTCTCTTATATGAAACGATTTAGCTTCTTCAATAAATTGCCAAGCCTTTACATAATTAAATTTTTTAGTGATTCTATTTTTGAGAAGCTTGTAACTTATCATTTTCAGCGACTTAGTATAAGCTTCTTGAGCTTTTTTATACGCTTCTGCTGACAGTACATAATTACCAAGTCGATCCTCTATACGAGCTAAATATTGATAACTAGCAGCTTCATATGAAAAAAAACTTCTTTCAATACTTTCTTTTATTGTATAAAGAAAGTTTTCTCGTGCTTGCTCAAGAATATCATTTTCTCCTGTTATAATTCCTAATTCCTCGTAAAGTAATCCAAGTCTCATTTTATCCGTAAGCGCACCAGAACGAGACAATATACCAAATTCAATGGTTTTTTTTTGGGCTTCTATCGCATTTTTGAGATTTGAGATTCTATCTTCTTTCTTTTTAGCGATATCAGCTAGGGTTTTATATGCTTTATAAAGAGAACTATAGCCACCAGCTTGAGGAAACCCTCCTTCATACCCCAAACCAAATCTCTCGGCCTCTTTTGCGTATTGGAGCATTTTTTGGGCGTTTTTCTTTTGTTCTATTTTTGAATCTGCGAGAATAGTGAGTTGAGAGTAAGCTAATACAAAACCTTGGTAGAGCCACGATGTAATACTAGCAGATCTACTTCCCTCCATAGCTTCTATTGCGTGTTGGATTCCTTTTTCAGCGTAGGTTTTTCGTTGGGATGGAGTGAAAAAACTCCTCTGAGAAGAATTAGTGTAGTAGAGAGCAGGCACAACGTTATAAATAGAGCGAAAAATACCATTAGATAACTTGTAAATCTGCCCAAATTCTAGACACTCTTTAATATCAGTAAGTATTCTTTTCTGTAGATAATTAACTCTTCTACCATAAAGAGCATAATAATCTATAAGAAAAATGCACATAATTATGTGTGCTTTGCTCCTAGATTTTTTCGCATAATCTAATGCATTTTCAAGTATCAATATTCCCTTATCAAGGTACTGATCTTGTTTTTTTTCATTTTTGATGAACTGATATCCAATGAAACAATACCAACATCCTGTTGCTCCATTTATGATCGCGAGAGCAAGCTGATCATCTGTGCTATCAACAATCTCCATACTTTTCTCGCATTTTAATGCAAAATTTTCTGCGTATTCTCTCCAATATTCATTTTCCTTAAAGTTAATATTTAAAATTTCGTTTAAATTAATCCATACTTCCGTATTAAAAGATTCAGATAAAATCTTAACGTTCCCTATTTTTTTTGCTATCTCCCAAGCCTTTTGAGTAAATTCTCTTCCTTGTTGACCTATCAGCTTAACCTCTCCATAATCGATATTGCAGTATTGGATTAAAAAAATAGCATAAGCTGCCCGAGACAATGTTCTCGCAACACTCTCTTGATCATCTTTGACAGAATAAATCTGACTAGCTTGTATAAAAAGGTTTAATGAAAGACGGAAGGCGTTCTGAATTTGCTCATCAGAAGTTGCCAGTAACCCATTTGAGAACCATACTTCCGCTCCGCATTCTAATTCCTTAGATTTGTTTCCAAGTTGTTTATAAAGTTCCATCCCTTCTTTATAGGTTTTACTAGTAAACTTTAATTGTTCCATATATTCTTCCGCGGTATCTACAGTATCAGCAGCTCGTAAATGAGCATATCCACCATTCCTACAATACTCCGCAGCCCTCTCAATTAGGCTCTCGTCTAAGCATAATTTTGCAGCTTGCTTATATAAATTAGCAGCCTCTATCCAATTGTATATTCTTTCTTCCTCTTGTGCTCTCTCTAAGAATCTCTCTTCTGAACGCATTAGGAACCCATTAAATTATATTTTTTGTTGTATTTCGACTTAAAAGTTAAAATTAATCCCCAATAATGAATAATAAACATTCAGTTCAATTTATAATGTTTTACTATTTCTTAGAAAATATTTTCTCTCAAATTCAAAATATCATAAAGATGCATAGATCGCTCCATTAAGCTTGAATGGAATTAAAGATATCAGAGATAACTTGGTATCAGAAAAATAATATTAAATTTTAAAAATATAAATTTTTTTATCACAATTAATTATTTCCATCGAGGAAGCGTAGGATTCCACATTCCTACATAGAATCCCTCATCGAAATTATCTAAAGTAGCCATATCCTCCTCGGAGATAGTAAAATCAAAGATCTTGCTGTTTTCAATTATGTGAACTTCTGTAGATGATTTTGGAATTTCTATAACATTATGTTGTAAACCCCAACGTATTAGAATTTGAGCACTTGATTTATTATATCTGTTCGCCATATCCATGAGTTTAATATCATTTAGCTTTCTACCTCGAGTTAATGGGCTATATGCTTCTAACCTTATTCCTTTATTGTCGCAGTACTCTTTAAGCTCTTTCAAATAAAGATATGGGCTAAATTCAACTTGATTTACCGCAGGAATTATATCTGTCCCACTTAG
>Ga0114922_10006242_pt1 | contig 10961 bp, 10 predicted proteins | sample AartaG_FD_100975 | JGI IMG/M metagenome (GOLD analysis project Ga0114922, IMG submission 100975) | Deep subsurface microbial communities from Aarhus Bay to uncover new lineages of life (NeLLi) - Aarhus_00045 metaG | ecosystem: Environmental > Aquatic > Marine > Oceanic > Sediment | place...
ATCATACATGATCGCCTTTATTCCACTTATTATACTTTGTGTAGGTAGGGTAATTGATGCGAGCGTTGGGAGTGTTGCCTACATTTTGCTGATGACAGGCCACTCCAGAATAATTCTGTATAATTCAATCTTCATATTACTCATTAATATGATCTTAAACTATCTTCTTATTCCTCTTCACGGAATAATAGGAGCAGCTATAGCAACAGCTATAACTTATAGCATTAAGAACTTTATGTGGATGATATTTGTATATTATAAAACAAAGCTGCATCCCTACGACAGATGTTATTTCAAAACGATATCGATATTTTTGCTAAGTCTCTTATCTGTAATTACTTTTAGATACATTCTGCCTCACAACTTAGTGACTTCAGCATTTAATTTCATAATATTTTTATGTTTGTTCTGCATTCCATATATTCTATTTGGTGTCGATGATACAGACAGAGAATTAATCCAAAAAGTCGCCAATCGGTTTATGTATAAACATTCATATGAGGAAGAAGGGTAAGCAAAAAATAGATCTTTTAGTGAAACCGAATTCCCTTTTAGTATGTGCTGATGGAGTCCGACACTATCATTGCGCGTAATACTTAATTTGCTAAATTTGCTCTCATGGCTTGAGGAATTGTATTTTATGCCTGTTAAATTTCTGTATTCAACAGAAACTGATTTGTCAATCGACAACGGTCCGGGGATCAACGAACGAGAGTTTGTCCATGCATTACTGAAGGATTTTGGCGATGAAGTCATCTGTGTTGTCCCCTATCCCAAGCATCCCAACAATTATTTCAATTCTGGGATCAATTACGTATTTCCTCACAAATCCCACCCAGCTCGTTACCCATTGTTCCTAGTCGCACTCTTTTTTAAAATCTGGCAATTTAATTGTGTTAACCAGTTCAAAGCCCTCGTTTTTCGTCTGGGAGTAGCTCCTATAGTGCCATTGCTCTTGCCTAGAATTCTCCGGAAACCTATGTTCTTAAAAACGCTTGCCGGATATGCTATGTTTGAAAGAAAGAACCGACGCTGGTCCCGTAAGCTCCTGGCTGTATTTGCTTTGCCAATCTATAAGACAGTCATTCAACAAATGCATGCGGCAGACACGGTCAGCTTTGCATATGTCGAATGGCTGCAATTTAAGTTCGGCATCGGCAGAGACAGGCTATGTCTCATCCCTAATGGCATTAATATTGAAGTTTTTTCTCCCCAGGACAGAAATGCTCGCAGAGCTGAATTGGGGCTTGACAGATTCACCAAGATTGTGGGTTATGTCGGTGCTCTGGACTCACTGCGACATTTAGAAGATTTAATACGCTGTGTGCGGGATGTTCAGAACATCGGACAGGTGGGTGTGGTATTGGTAGGCAGTGGGTCGGATCGAGATTCGCTTGAGAAACTTGTTCGCTTGTTGGGATTACAGGAGCATGTTATCTTTACAGGAGCCATTCCGTATAAGGATGTCCCCAAATATATGAATACTTTTGATGTTGGTATTGACCTTTCGCTCGTACCTATGCATGTCAATGGAAATGTTTTGTACGCCTCCTACTCTCAAAAAATCCCTCAGTATGTATCCTGCGGGGTGCCCGTCATTGCCTGGGATACACTGGACACCCAGTTCCTGAAGCAGGAGCGGATTGGAGATATCGCTGCAGTGGGGGATATCAACAGACTTGCTCAAGCTATCAAAAGGCTTCTAACCATGAATGATTCAGAATACACGCAACTACGCTTGCGAGCGAGAGCATATGCTGAAGCAAATTTTTCGGCCAAAGTGTTGGCTGGCCAGCGTATAGCGTTTTGGCGATCGGCCTTAGCTACTCAAACACGAAGTGAGAAGTGATGATTTACCAAGGATTAGCCTTACTCCTGATTTGTTTACTTTTTTTCTGTTATCTCTGGATAGTGGATAGCAGAGGTACCTGGGTAATTACACCCTTTTTATTCTTTGCGACGTATGAGATCATTACCCTCTGGCCATCGACCATTTATGCCTATTATACCGGTCTATCTTGGGATGCCTATCCAATACTTGTCGCCGGGCTCGGCTTTGCCTGTTTTCTAGGGGGCTTTACCTTGTTCAGATGGTTGCGTCTAGGCCAATCCAGATCGCCCAAGGCTTTTTTAGCATTGTCTCTTGAGGTCCCACTTTCCCAAACAAGATATCTGATAGGAATTACACTGACGGCAATTGTGCTGCTAGGCATGGGCTTATATCTGTATCAGGGCATTCCGCCATTTATTAAGTTTATATTAGGGCTGATCCCTGAAGCAACGACAGACTTCGTGCGGGAGAGCAGGAAGTTATTTACCAAATCACATTTTTTTGGAGGTGAATATCGTGGGCAGGGATTGATCCGTTCCTTTATGGGTGTGGGCTGGCCCTTCTTGCTTTCTGTTAGCATAGCAATCTATTGTAAAACAAAAAAGAAAGTATGGACACTTGTTTCCCTAATCCTTCTCTTGCTCTCTTTTATTTTTATCGCTGGAGATGGGACACGCAGCCCATTTATCTTTGCCATGACCTATGTCTTGATCGTTATTTCCATGATCCGGCAGCTTAAAATACGTCATTTAATCTTAGTTGTGGTGAGCTTGTTTCTGATAACTATTGGTCTTAGCTTAGCCTCTGGCAAAATAATTATCGGTGTAAAAGAGCAAGGGATTACATTTGCTATCAACAAAGTATTAAAAAGGGTAGCTTTGGGTAACGGAATAAACAGTGTATATGTGATTGAGTTTATTCATTCCGGCATGTTGGATTACCGGCACGGCGAGGTTCATTGGCAAAAAGTTATCGCCTCCTTGCCAGGCGTTAGGTCTGGAGAGGTGCCTTTTTCGCATGAATTAGGTATTTTGCGTCACGCGAAGGGCAAAACGACATTTGCTTCCACAACTTATCTAGGTGTAATTTATGCTGATTTTGGACTGGTAGGGGTGATGATTGTTTATATGATGATCGGCTGTATGCTTGGCCTAATTCAACTGATTCTTTATAGTGGGCGAAAGACACCAGTACAACTGGCTCTGGTCGGTTTTGCCACCTTTTACTTGGGGAAGATGTCTCTGAACGGCTTTGTTGGCTTCACTTCGTCTTACGTGGTCGTACTGGCGGTCTGCCTCATATTCATCATCGGGGCAAGCTTGGAAGCGATATTTGTTGTACATCGTCCGGCCCCTATTTCCAAGAAGGCATAGTGGGCTTACCCGCTTCCGTAAAACAATGCCTTTGATCTATTCACATAGCATGTTAATTCAGTCTGAGTTTCTGCTCCAGTCTATTGACGGTGCAGGACCATTGAATGGGTTTTATTGTCTGATTATAGTAAGCACCGATCTCCTGGGCAATCTGCTAGTTATTCTACTTCGGATGGTCATAGGCGGTCAAGAGAATTCGGGCTCGGAGCACTTTTCCTTGTGATGCTTTTCGGGGCTGTACCAACTGCTGCAGTTCTCGTTTCTCTTTGGCTGTTAGTTCAATGAGGTACTTAAGGCAATTTTATGGAATCAGTTGGGGTGGCGGTTGCCATGTTGGAACCTCTGGTGATAGTTTTATAATTGAGGAAAGATTTTCTTTGAAGGCTATGCACAAGGGATACGCAAAGGTGTACAGAGAGGCTACTGGGTCATGAAATCGCTGAATACTAGACGAGAACCTCTTGTATCTTTTTTTCTTTATAACTCTTTAAGACATTTATGGACTTTCCAAATTTCTGTTTAATATCATAAACATATTGGAGAATTTTATTTATGAATATTAATCAATTCCGAAATGCACTTCCCCGGGAGATGAATAAAGAGAACTCTTTATGGCTTCGCTATGTCATAAGACCTATATCATTTTATGTCGCATATGTATTCCAGCGATTAGGCTTTACGGCTAATGGAGTATCATATCTTTCTATTATTGTTGCTTTTGTTGCTTTTGTTTTCTTTTTATTGGGAAACCGTGGGTTCGTAATAGTAGGCGCAATTTTGGTGCATATGTGGATGCTTTTAGATTGTGTAGATGGAAATTTAGCTCGTGTAAATGAAATCAAGAACCCATATGGTGAATTTGTAGACTCAATGAGTGGATATACGTTACTGGCGTTTGTTTTTCTGGGGCTTGGTATGGTTGCTGAAACAGAAGCTAGTTGGTTAAACTGCTATATATCTGAGAATTATTTTCTTTTACTCGGAAGTATTGCCTCTGTAAGTACATTGACTACACGTCTCATTTTCCAAAAATTTGTCGCAACAGAATATGAAATTAGAGTATCGACCAACCCACGTTCAATTAGGCCCAGAGGATTACTAAATTTGTTAGAAAAAAATGTTGGTATATCTGGTCTATTTATGCCTGCAATGTTACTTGCTGTTCTCTTCAGCTATGTTCAGGCAATAGTTGTATTCTATGCTGCTTATTATTTCGCAATACTGATAATTTGTTACTTACGGTTTATCTTTGTAGTGAAAAGGATCGAGTAAACATCAGATAAGTTTATTAATTTAAAAAATCTTTTGTTCAATGAAGTGAAAAATATTGTTGGAGATAGCCGTTGCTTTTCAATTTTGAGAAGGGAAGAATGAGTTACAGTATCGCAGATATCAAGGCGTCGTATCCACCGGAAAAGCGGCACAAGGAAGTTAACCAAAATTTGCTTGGGTATATTATTTATCGACAAATTTCATTTCTTCTTACTCCGCTATTTTTGAAGTATTCGATTTCGGCTAATAGTGTGACTTTCCTCACACTCCTCTTTATTCCTGTTTTGCCATTCATACCGTTGATTGGACTTATCAATGCTTACATATACATTGCACTCCTGTGTTTTATGTATCATTGCCTTGACTATGTTGATGGAAACATAGCCAGGGTAACAAAGACATCCAGTCGGTTAGGAATGTACATGGACTCCCTTTTTGGAAACCTGTATTGGATTTCAGTTTATATATCGATTGGGTTATTAGTAGATCAGACGAAGAACCAAGCTTTTTTGTTTGCTCACAGCGGACTGTGCATGGGATTAATTACGGGAATTATTGATCTTGTCGCCCAAAGATCAAGGCTTTACTTCAAACTTTACCTCGCTACAGAAAAGAATGACTTTTCACTAGCCCGAGAATCACCGCAGAAGATAATAAGAGTATTTACAGCTGCGGTTCCTACTGCTGGTTATCTAATTGTGCCATTATTGCTGATTACGGGCTATTTAAGCAAACTTTACCTTACTTTAGCCTTTGCTTTTCTTTTGGCCATATTGATGTTCGTATACTCTCAAGTTCAAATAATTAGATACTTGACAAGAAAAAACGAAAGAAAAGCAAACTAATTCGTCAAAAACTGGTAATTACTCATTCGTACAAACACACACATCAATTTGAACAAAACAAAATCAGATACCTTTATGTATTATTGGTTCAGGTGTCGAGTTTGAACCTAATTGAAGGCTTCAATATTTTGCTGAAGAGGGCTACATCATCGTTCTGGTTATGGTTCATGGATAAATAGCTGTGTAGACGGCATGAAGAAACCCAATCTATCTCTTCCAAAAGCCCTTTTGCTTGGCGGACCAGATGTAGACACTCGGATAAAGCTGATGCAAGTTCTGAGTGATGAATTTGCTTTTTCGGTTGCCGGGTCGTCACTCTCACTAAGAAGTCGTTTTGCTGCAACAGGGTTTACTTTCTTTTACTATCCTCTTGGTCGCGGTTCCAATCCTTTTCTGGATGTATGTACTCTTTTTTATCTATGGCAGCTGATTCGTCGTTTTCGGCCACATATCGTTCATACCTTTGACACCAAGCCTGGTGTTTGGGGTCGTTTGGCAGCCCGATGGGCAGGTGTACCCATTATTATTGGAACATTACCCGGCTTGGGAGCACTTTATGCTAACGATAGACTCTCAACACGTCTCCTCCGGTCTGTGTATCAACCTTTACAAAAACTCGCATGTCATTTTTCCGATTTGACTATATTCCAGAATCAATATGATGCCCAACAGTTTATTGCTGGAGGAGTCGTTCCTGAGAGTAAAACGATAGTTATCTCAGGCTCCGGCGTTGAAACTGATAAATTAAGAATTCAAAAAATTTCGCTAGCGCGGCGTAAGCAAGTCAGAGCGGAATTGGGTATCTCAGACGGTGCATTGTTAGTCACAATGGTCTCTCGTCTTATCTCTTCAAAGGGTGTATTAGAGTTTGGCTCTGCTGCTCGAATTGTAAAGCATCATAACCCTGAAGTGGCATTTTTGCTAATAGGTCCTCATGATGAAGATAGTGTGGATCGTCTTACAACCCAGGATCTGTCTCAAATTTCCCAAGATGTTATCTGGCCTGGAACGAGAACCAACATCGCCACCATTTTAGCGACATCTGATATTTTCGTGCTACCTTCGTTTTATCGAGAAGGCATTCCCCGTGTGCTGCTTGAAGCTGCTTCAATGGGCTTGCCAATTATCACCACTGACTCGCCCGGATGTAGGGAAGTCGTTGAAGATGGATTTAACGGTTTTTTAGTGCCAGTGCGAGATCCTGATTCACTTGCCCAAGCGATTATACGGCTGGCTACTGATCTTGACTTGCGCAGACGCTTTGGGCGTAGGTCTCGAGAACGTGCAGTTATCCTCTTTGACCTTTCGGTGGTCACAAGTAAAACCCGATCGGTTTATTTGAAATTATTGGCCCAAAAACGATTATTGCCCCTGGGAGAGACATCATAGACGAGCATAAACGTATTCTAAAAGCCTATCAGAGACGTCAGCTACATGCGAAGACCAGGAAGGATCTCGGTGAGTATGAAGACCTTGCTCATATATGCCGCTTACAGGAACGTCATCGTGAGACTATGTGCCTGCTGAAGATGGCTGGCTATCTTCCCTTGAGCGATTTATATATCTTGGACGTGGGTTGTGGTGACGGTAATATGTTGCGTCAATTCCTGCAATGGGGCGCTGTGCCGGAGCAATTAGCTGGTATTGAACTCCGTCCTGAGCCGGTCCAAAAGTCTCTTCACCTTAATCCCAACCTGGATGTACGTTGTGGCTCGGCTAATGAACTTCCCTGGCCTGATGCAATGTTTGACCTAGTGTGTCAGCATACCGTTTTCACTTCAATCCTGGATCCAGCAATGAAACAGCAAATTGCAAGGGAAATGGGCCGTGTTTTGCGTCCCAGGGGAGCCGTTTTATGGTACGATTTCAAGTACAATAACCCTCGCAACCCTGATGTGCGTGGAGTCAAACCTAGCGAAATCCGATTGCTTTTTTCAGGCTTTGACATATATTTGCGTCTTATCACTTTAGCACCCCCAATTGCACGTTGTCTGCCTCAAGCGCTTTTGCCAGTGCTTTATCCAATGCTAGCAGCAATTCCAATACTCCGGACCCATTATCTGGGGCTATTTGTGAAACGTGCAATTAGCTTATAGCGTGTGTTATTAACGTATGTTATTATGGGCATCCACACCTTCCCATTTTATCAGACTATTTCAGATATAAGGGGATGGAATGGTTAATTATTTGGATGCTATTCAGCTGTCATCGATACAAGATGTTCAAGAACCAGGGCTTAAGCTCTAACATAGAGTAATTTAATCTTAGGCTGTGAGTTAAAGCATGATAGATATGAAAGTTCCTTTTTCACTCCCGGAATGCGGGGATGATGAGATAAAAGAAGTCGATAGTGTTATAAAGAGTGGTTGGCTAACAACGGCTTCTCGATGCGCTCAATTTGAGAGTAATTTTGCGAAGTTTGTCGGCGTCAACCATGCATTGGCTGTAAATTCTGCTACAGCAGCACTTCATCTTGGCTTAGAGGCACTGGGGATTGGCGAGGGGGATAGGGTTTTAGTACCGACCTTTACCTTTACAGCAACGGCGGAGGTGATTAGATATCTAAAAGCTGATCCTATTTTTGTAGACTGCGATCCCGAAACATTCTGCATAACTAAAGAGCTGATATCGGGGTCTCTAGCTAATAACCAGCCGCTAATAACTAATAACTCGCTGAAAGTGGTCATTCCGGTGCATTTTGGAGGGCATCCATGCGAGATGAATAGCATCTTACAATTAGCAGACAGCCAAGGGCTAAGGGTAGTTGAAGATGCTGCACATGCATTGCCAACTAGGTACAACGGTCGCTTGATCGGCACGTTCGGAGATATCACCTGTTTTAGTTTCTACGCGAACAAGACAATTACAACCGGTGAAGGGGGTATGCTCTGCACAGATAATGATGAGATTGCCAGTAGGGTAAAAATAATGCGCCTCCATGGCATCAATCGTGATGTCTGGGATCGATTTTCTATCGGCGCCTCTTGGGAATATGATGTGGTGGCCCCGGGATTTAAGTATAACATGCCTGATATCAATGCTGCCTTGGGTATCCATCAATTAAAGAAGATTGAACTTTTTCGAAAAAAGCGGCAACAGATAGCAGAGGCTTATTACAAAGAATTGAAAGATATCCCGGGGTTTATCCTTCCCAGAATTCATTGCAATATGGAAGATCATTCCTGGTACCTCTTTAACGTTCTCATAGACCCTGATAAAGCTTTGAGAAGTATTGATCGGAACGACTTTATTAGTGAAATGACTAAACGGGATATTGGGACCAGTGTTCATTACAAACCCCTGCACCGTATGACGTATTATAAAGAGGAATACTATCTCAAACCGGAAATGTTTCCCAACGCCGAGTGGGTCTTTCAGAGGTGCGTAAGTCTTCCGATCTTTTCTGCAATGACAGATGAGCAGATTGATTATGTGATTAAAAGCATTAAGGACATCTTGCTATAGATCTGCAGATTACACAGATTGACAAAGCCGAAAGATAAAGGTCCCAATCTGTGGCGTGAAACCATTTAAATTGCAGTCAGCCTAATAGCTACCTAGAGCTGATGAAGAAATTTACTTTTGATGTAAAGAAGACCGTTTCTTATTGGGTTGAAGGTGGTGAATATGATTGAGGAGTTGCCACCGCAATGCTCAAGGCTAAGAAATACCCATATGCGCTCTTTATGGGGCATCTCGCCTTGGAAAAGCTGCTCAAAGCTCTTGTCGTTAAGAAAACGAGGGCTCATGCGCCATTCAGTCATTCACTGCCTTATCTATTAGAGAGGTCGGGTATAAAGATGCCCGAGCCGATGCAGATTAGGCTAAGTGAGTTCATGGCATTTCATTTGGAGGCACGTTATCCCGATGCGAGCAAGGTATTTTATAAGAAATGCAGCAAGGGATATACTGAGGCAAGGTTTAAGAAATAAAAGAGGTATTTAAGTGGATAAAAACCAGGCTTTAAAGATCATCGAGAAGTTTGTGAAGAGATTACGACAAGAAGGAATATCTGTGGATCGCGCTATCCTTTATGGTTCATATGCCGCTGAAGAGGGGCGGCGCGACAGCGACATCGATGTGGCTATAGTCTCAAGAGATTTTGGAAAAGACAGGGTAGAGGAAGGAATGGTACTTTACAGGATTGCTGGGAAGGTGGATACTCGGCTTGAACCCGTACCAATCTCAGTCGAAGCCTATGAAAACGATACATGGCTTCCTTTGATCTATGAAATCAAGGCTAAAGGGTTGGAACTGAAAGTGGCATAGTAATGTTGCGGCTTGTTAGTTGTGGAAATCAAAGCGCTGTCTGCCTTGAGCGCAACAGAAGAAGCTCAGGTCCTTAATTACCTTAAGGCGAGTCGTCTGAGAACCGGCCTTCTTTTCAACTTCGGCGCCAAGCCTCTGGAGTACAAGAGATTCATCAACACATTCTAATCCTTTAATCTGCGTAATCTGTGGACTATTATCCTGTTTTTAAAAGGTTATTAGATATATTTCTTTCAACCATAGGCCTACTAATTCTTTCTCCCCTTTTTTATCTTATTATTATATTCATCAAATTAGACTCAAATGGCTGTGTATTTTTCAAACAAAAAAGAATTGGCCAACATTTTCGTCCTTTCCAGCTAATAAAGTTTCGATCTATGTCTATTGCTAGAACTAAGAACCAATGGGAGTTTGATCCAGGTGATATTGGCAGGGTTACGAGGGTTGGGGCATTATTGCGAAAGACCAAACTTGATGAATTACCAGAATTATTTAATGTGCTAAATGGATACATGAGCATTGTAGGGCCAAGGCCAGAGGTATATAAATACGTCCGTGCTTATCGTCAAGATTTCAGCGCGATCCTAAAAATCCGTCCAGGACTTTCGGACTATGCATCCATAAAGTATAGCGACGAGGAGGCGGTTCTGGCTAGCCAGCCTGATCCTGAGGGGCACTACCTTAATGTGATCCTCCCTGATAAACTGCGTTTGGCCAGACGTTATGCTGAAGAAATTTCATTTAGCACAGATTTACGTATTATAAGAGACACGGTGAGAAGTATTTTGGTATTGTGAATTGAAGCCCCGGTTAAATACGCTCCGACAAGTTAAAAGCTACATGCTGGGACTCCGTCAATTTAACCCGTCAAGCTGTCGTAAACGAATTTAACGGGGTAAACCCCAGTAAAATACGCTCCGCTGTCGTAAACGAATTTCACGGGGTAAACCCCGGTGAAATATGCCTCATCACATGGGGCAGGCATTTCACGGGGTAAACACCTTGCGCTCAGGGCGCTGGGAATAGGGCAGGGGGAGGAAGTGATTGCTTCAACACTTACGTTTATTTGCGGCGTGACCCCCATCCTATTTCAGGATGCGATGCCAGTTTTTGTGGATTAAGGGCTTCGCGGTGTATAGTCCCATCACTCCTGGAAAGGGAGCTTGATGCAAGCGAAAGAAGGGGGAGGTTACCGGAAATAACGGTCTCACCCCCCCTGTTACAATACATTGGGAATGGTGGACATTGCTACGCATTTATGGTCTTACAACCTAATTGAATAAGCAAGACTAGTCCCAAAATAAGCGCAATTAAAGAGCGAAGCCCTTTTACAGTAAAACTTACTGTCAGAAAGATGCGACGTCCTGACAC
>Ga0114922_10006243_pt1 | contig 10959 bp, 9 predicted proteins | sample AartaG_FD_100975 | JGI IMG/M metagenome (GOLD analysis project Ga0114922, IMG submission 100975) | Deep subsurface microbial communities from Aarhus Bay to uncover new lineages of life (NeLLi) - Aarhus_00045 metaG | ecosystem: Environmental > Aquatic > Marine > Oceanic > Sediment | place: Aarhus...
CTAAACCGGCTGATGAGCCGCCTCAGAACCAGGTGATCGAAGAGACCCCTGAAGCAGTATCAGAGCTTAAACCGGCCGAGGAGCCGCCTCAGAGCCAGGTAGCCGAAGAGACCCCTGAAGCAGTATCAGAGCTTAAACCGGCCGAGGAGCCGCCTCAGAGCCAGGTAGCCGAAGAGACCCCTGAAGCAGTATCAGAGCTTAAATCAGCCGAGGAGACAGTTCAGAGCGAGGTGACAGAAGACAATGCTTGAAGTCAATGATTTTGATGCCGTCCGCATCTCTTTAGCTTCACCGGAGCAGATTAGAAGCTGGTCTTACGGTGAGGTAACCAAACCGGAGACCATCAATTACCGCACCCTGAAGCCGGAAAGGGACGGGCTTTTCTGTGAGAGAATCTTCGGCCCGACCAAAGACTACGAATGCTTCTGCGGTAAATATAAGAAGATTCGCTACAAAGGGGTGGTCTGCGACAAGTGCGGTGTCGAGGTAGCCCGGTCTAAGGTACGCCGGGAACGCATGGGGCATATCGAACTGGCCAGCCCGGTAAGTCATATCTGGTTCGCCCGGGGCATACCCAGCCGGCTGGGTCTACTGCTCGACCTGTCACCGCGAAGCCTGGAGCGTGTTCTCTACTTCTCACACTACATCATCACCGCCATCAACGAAGAGGCGTTTCAGGAACTGAGGGAACAGCTCAAGCAGACCTGCTCGCAGAAAACCGAGGAGGCCGAGACCGCCCTGGAAGCCAAGGTCAGCGAGCTGGAGGCCGGCGGGGCAACCGTGGAAGAGGTAAACCAGCTTCGCCGCCAATGGGTCGAGGAAAAAACACAACTTGAAGAACAGCTTGAGAACGACCTCGCCCAGCTAGAGGACCTGCGCAAGGGCACGCTACTCACCGAGAACCGCTACCAGGAGCTAGCGCAGAAGTTCGGCGCCGCTTTTGAGGCGGGGATGGGGGCTGAGGCGATTCTCCAGATTCTCAAGACCCTGAACCTCGATAAAGTGCACAACACCCTGGTTCAGGAGACCCGTCATACCTCGGGCCAGCGCCGTAAAAAAGCCTCGAAGCAGTTGCAGGTAGTGGAAGCCTTCCGCCGCAGCGGCAACAAACCGGAGTGGATGATTATTACCGTGCTGCCGGTCTTACCCCCCGACCTCAGACCTATGGTTCAGCTGGATGGTGACAGATTCGCCACCAGCGACTTAAATGACCTGTACCGCCGCGTCATTAACCGCAATAACCGGCTGCGCCACCTGCTGGAAATAAGCGCTCCCGAGATTATTATCCGCAATGAGAAGCGGATGCTCCAGGAATCAGTCGACTCTCTTATCGATAATGAAAAGAGGGGAGGACGGGCGGTCTCCATCAGCAGCGGCAGCCACAAGCTGAAGTCCCTATCGGACATGCTCCGCGGCAAACAGGGACGCTTTCGTCAGAACCTGCTAGGCAAGCGGGTTGACTACAGCGGCCGCTCGGTTATTGTGGTCGGCCCGGAGCTCAAGCTGCACCAGTGCGGCCTGCCCCGACGCATGGCTCTAGAGCTATTCAAGCCCTTCATCGTGCGCCGGCTGCTTGAGCAGGGACTGGCCTACAGTGACAAAGCTGCCCGACGGCTGGTAGCCCGAGCCAAGCCTGAGATATACGACATTCTGGAAGAGGTGGTCACGGAACGGCCGGTGCTGCTTAACCGGGCGCCAACCCTGCACCGGCTTGGCATTCAGGCTTTCGAGCCGGTGCTTATTGACGGCAGTGCCATCCGGCTTCACCCCCTGATGTGCTCTGCCTTTAACGCTGACTTTGACGGCGACCAGATGGCGGTTCACCTGCCCCTGTCCAAAGCCGCGGTCAAGGAAGCCAGAGAGACCATGCTCAGCATTAACAATATGCTTTTACCCAGCTGCGGCGAGCCAGTCGTCACCCCAACCCTGGACATGGTGCTGGGCTGCTACTACCTGACCACCATCAAAGCCGGCGCCAAAGGGGAAGGCACCGTCTTCAGCAGCTTAGAACAGGCAACCCTCGCCTGCGAGCTGGGCATCATTAACTTCAGAGCGGAGATTGAAGTCAGGCACGGCATGGACGGGCAGCGGATTAAGACCAGCGCCGGTCGCATCATCTTCAATGAGGCTCTGCCTCCTGAGATGCGCGACTACAGTAGAATAATTAACAAGTCAAGCCTGAAAAAGCTAGTAACCAGCTCCTACCATCTGCTGAGCAAACCGGAAATGGCCGAGCTGCTGGACAACCTGAAACGACTGGGCTTCCAGTATGCCACCCAGTCGGGAACCAGCATCAGCATGAGTGACATTAAGGTTCCGCCCGAAAAACCAAAACTAATTGAAGGGGCTGAGGAAAGGGCGGCCATTATCGAAAACCAGTACCGGCGCGGCCTGATTACCGAAGACGAAAGGTACAGCGGTGTCGTCAGCGTGTGGATGGAAACCACCGACCAGATAACCGAGACTATCTCCAACTCCCTTGACCGCTACGGTGGCATCTACATGATGTCAACCTCAGGCGCCAAGGGTAACATTTCCCAGATCAGACAGATGGCCGGGATGCGCGGTCTGATGACCAACCCGTCGGGCCGAATAATTGACTTCCCAATCAGGTCCAGCCTGCGAGAAGGGCTCAGCGTCCTGGAATACTTTATCTCGACTCACGGGGCGCGCAAGGGGCTGGCCGATACGGCGCTACGAACCTCGGAGAGCGGCTACCTGACCCGCCGCCTGATTGATGTTGCCCAAGACGTTATCATCCGCCAGGAGGACTGCGGCACCAGGGACGGCATCTGGATATCCGAGCCGGGAGCAAGGGAACTCCTGCCCTCATTCGCCGAGCGCATAATCGGGCGCCTGGCGGCGACCAAGGTAGTCGACCCGCAAACCGGGGAAATCATTGTTGACCGCAACGAGGAGATTGATGAGGCAAAGACAGATAGAATTATAGCCTGCGGGTTAACCAAGGTTCACGTCCGCTCTCCCCTCACCTGCGAGTCGCGGCAGGGTGCCTGCCAGTGGTGCTACGGGCGAGACCTTGCCCGCGGCCACCTGGTCGACATGAACACCGCCGTTGGCATCATCGCCGCCCAGAGCATCGGCGAGCCGGGCACCCAGCTCACACTACGCACCTTCCACACCGGCGGTGTCGTCGGACTCGACATCACCACCGGTCTCCCCAGAGTAGAAGAGCTCTTTGAGGGCAGATCGCCCAAGGCACAGGCTATCGTCTCGGAGATAGACGGCGAGGTCGAGGTGATTGACAGCGAGGGGGAGAGAAAGGTCAGGGTCTTAAATGCCGAGGTATTCCATGACGAGTATTCACTGCCCCCGGGCTGGCAGGTTATGGTGAAGAACAAGCAGTGGGTGGATGTGGGCACGGTGCTGGCCAGCCAACCTCCCCAGGACGAGACGACAGCGGAGTCGGCGGAGGTGACCACCGAGGCCGAACCTCTCTTAGCCCGTGTCGCCGGTGAGGTAACCGTTAAAAAGGGACAGCTATCCATAAAGTACCAGGAGCAGGAGGTGTGCGAATATCCAGTCCCGGCCGCCATCCATATCCGGGTTAAGAGTGGAGACAGCATTAAGGCCGGAGAGCAACTGACCGACGGCTCCATTAACCCGCAGGACATACTGCGCATTCTGGGCAAGGAGGCTGTCCAGCGCTACCTGGTCGACGAGATACAGAAGGTCTACCGCTCCCAGGGGGTAAACATCAACGATAAGCACATTGAGGTCATCGCCCACCAGATGCTGACCAAGGTCTACATTGATTCTTCCGGCGATACCGAGCTGGTACCCGGAGAGCTGGTGGACAGGTTCCAGTATGAGGACATCAACGCCAAGGTGCTCGCCGAGGGAGGCGAGCCGACGACGGCTCACATCGTGCTCCTGGGGATAACCCGGGCCTCGCTGAATACCTATAGCTGGCTGGCCGCCGCCTCCTTCCAGGAGACCACCCGGGTGCTTACCGAAGCCGCAGTTTCGGGCAAAACTGACCGGCTGGTCGGGCTCAAAGAAAACGTCATCATCGGGAAACTGATTCCGGCCCGCTTCACAATCTCCGAAGACGTACCCGAGCTGCCGCCCGTCGAGGAGGAAGAGCCCACCGAGCTAACCCTCTAGGGGCTCACCTCACGGCTAAAGTACTTATAAAAAGAGTCGCCCGGGGTAAAGCCGGGCGGCTTTCTTGGGGCCGCATCTTTTAATTAACACCCTAACCTTTAAGTCTGGGGAAGAACATGGGGACCTTCTTCTTATATTCAAGATACTCCCTGCCCAGACGCCTCTCCAGCTCCGTTTCTTCGATTTTCTTTAATTCCAGCACGTCAAGTAGAATAAATAGCGGGCTGAATATAGCCACCAGAGAGACCGACCGGAACAGAACCCCGAACCCGAACAGCAGGATATATATCCCGGTGTGCATGGGGTTTCTAGCATGCGCATAAGGCCCGGTAGTAACCAGCCTCGGGGGCGGGATGGAAGGGATGGGGGTTCCTCTTACTCTAGCGAAGTGAACCGTTGACCACACTATGAGCAGCAGTCCCACCGCAAGAAGCGGGACGAACAAGATAGTATTCAATGGCACCGGCAGAAGCCCAGGGAAGCCTAAGAACCTATCCGTCCGAAGGGAAAGGAAAACGAGCAGCCATATAAAACCCAGGAAAGCAGCTGCTAACCACGGGGTAAGACGGCTTCTAACCCTTCGGTTGCCTGTGGCCGCCCGATAGAAGGTAGCGACCCACCGGTCACGTAAACCCATGGCACCCTTGATTCCCCCTAACCTCAGAAGTGTGCCTCGCCGGTAATCATAAGCTCACTGGTGGACACTCTAAGCGGACACCCCGGTTTTGTCAAGAGCCTTCCGGCCTTCATCTAAGGGGCTCCCTGAGTTTCCTCGCGGCACAACATAGCCAGGATTAAAGATATGATATAATGAGGTCAAGTATCAAACGCCAGAGCCAAGAAAGGCAACTAGAAGCTTGGAAGGACAGAGAGAGCGCGTTGTGTCCGGTAAACTAGGCGCCGATGACACGTCGCTTGACACCAGTCTGAGACCAAGGTGCCTGGCTGACTTTGTGGGACAAGCCAAGGTCAAGGAAAACCTGAACATCGCTATTACCGCCGCCAAGGGCAGGGCCGAGGCGCTAGACCACATCCTGCTCTACGGCCCGCCGGGCCTGGGTAAGACCACCCTGGCTCACATCATTGCCAGCGAGATGGGTGTTAATATCAAGATTACCTCCGGCCCCGCCGTAGAGCGCACGGGAGACCTGGCCGCCATCCTGACCAACCTCCGCAGTCAGGACGTGCTCTTCATCGACGAGGTCCACCGCCTCAACCGCACCGTGGAGGAAATGCTGTACCCGGCCCTGGAGGACTTCGCACTGGATATCATTATCGGCAAGGGGCCCGGCGCCAAGAACCTGAGGATAAATCTACCCGACTTCACCCTCATCGGGGCGACTACCCGCTTTGCTCTGCTCAGTCCACCCCTCCGAGACCGCTTCGGGGCGGTCTACCGCCTCGACTTCTACGACCAGACGTCTATCGGCACCATCCTCAAACGCTCGGCGCGCATCCTTCAGGTAACCGCCGAAGACGGAGGACTGGAGGAGATTGCCCGCCGTGCCAGAGGCACCCCGCGCGTCGCCAACCGACTCCTGAAACGGGTGAGAGACTACGCCCAGGTCATGGCCGACGGCACGGTCAGCCAGCTAGTAGCCCAGGAGGCACTCGGCAAGCTTGAGATTGACACCATCGGCTTGGACGAAGTCGACCACAAGCTCCTCTACACCATCATCGACAAATTTAACGGCGGTCCGGTGGGACTGGATACTATCGCCGCCTCAATCAGTGAGGAGGCGGACACCATCATGGACGTCTATGAGCCCTACCTCCTGCAACTGGGTTTTCTGGAGCGCACCCCGCGGGGCCGGCTGGCTACCCCGCTGGCCTACGAGCACCTCGGTCGGCCCGGTAACCGGGGGAAACCACCGCAGCCAACCCTGCTCTGAGATTCGGGACCTAATAAGGTAAGACTAAAGACAAAGAGGGAACCTCGAACGAGGCTCCCTCTTAATGACTACTTTCGTTATGAGCACAAATCCAGGCCAGCCTTATCAGTTAGCAATGGCATAGGCGACCTGAACGTTGAGAATAATCTCCATCTCACCGGCGCTGATTGACGTCGTCTCAATTGACGGCGCCGGAACCGCACCGCCATAGTCATAACGCGGGTAGCCGGATGACGGCACCTGGATACCCTCCGAGACAAAGGTCGGCTTACCCAACCTGACCCCGGCCAGCCCGGCCAGTTGCTCCGCCTTGGCCTTAGCGTCGGCAATCGCCTTGGTCCTCAGCTCCCCGTAATAGGCCGTCGGGTCATCGATGGAAAAGCTGATGCTGTCGATGCGCGTCAGGTCGCCGCCGGCCAGGGCAGCCGCATCAATGATGGCCCCAACCGCCTCAATATCCCTTATCTTGGCATTAACCGTGTTGGCGACGCGATAGCCGATGACAACCTCTTCCTGTTTTATATCGTCCCACCTGGTTACCTGACGAATGCTGAAATACTGGGTCTGGATATCCTTCTCCGCCACGCCGCTACCAAGCAGAGCCGTCATCACTTCGTCCATGGCTCCGTTGGCTTCGGTCTGGGCCTCGGCTACCGTAGCCCGCTGAGCCTCGATACCCAGTCTGAGAAGGGCAATATCAGGAGTCACGCTTACCTTACCCTCCCCGCTGACCCAGATACCTGTCTGCTGACTGTTCAGGTTGACCGCCCCTACCGTGGTTGTCCCCCCGGCACAACCACACAGGGCAACTACCGGCACCGCCAGCGCTAAGACCAAAACCAAAAACCACTTCTTGTTCATTTCTTGCCTCCTCCTAAATAATAACGTAAATGGTTACCATTTAGTTAGTGGACAAGCGAGGTAATTTCGAAACCCGTAGAAGCAGAGCCGCCGGAGGGCTAGTCCATAGCCGCCAGGGCTTCCCGATAGGCGGTTTCCGAGATGAGAATAGCATCGAGGAGGGCAGCCTGTACCGAAGGCGAAACCTTATCAAGCGCGTTGCGCAGGGCACCGGGGTGAGTCTCCAGGTAACCAGTTAGTGTCCCCTTCAACTCGGCCTCACCATTTCCCCCCTTGCTGCCACTAGCACCATCATCCAGCCACTCAGATGGCGGCTCCTCATATACCGGAGCCGGTGTTGCTTCCAGAGCCGGAGAGGTCGGCGGCACCGGCACTGTTTCAGTCGCTGGCGACACCGGTATTGTTTCGGTCGCCGGCGACGCCGGCGCTGTCGGTATCGGTACCGGCTCCTCGGTGAACACCCGCGGGCCCTCATCCACCGGCACGGCCTCACTCTGCGGAGAGACCAGTATGACCAGTGTCGTCAGCCTCTCATCCAACCGCTCGGTGGCAGCTTCCACCTGCTGGGTATCGCCCTTAGACGCCAGGTAGATTAACTCAGACACCCTTCTGTCAGCCTGCTTGGCACACAGCTGTGCCTTACCTACCGGGGAGGAAGTCAGTGCCATCTGCACCCGCTCTGTAGCTAACTTCACCGAGTAGAGGGGGCTATCCGGCATGCTATCGCCGGCTGCGAGCACGGTGCCTCCCCCGGAAACCAGAAGAATACCGATTACCATCAAGGCCACCACCCACCCCCGCCTCAGGACGAACCGGGGCTGCTTCTTCCGGCTCATCTCGTCATGGAGCGCCGAGCGGAACTCATACCTGGCCCTGGCCCTGAACTCGGCACGGGGCGCAATAGCCGATGCCTCTCTGGTAGCCTGGGCCGTCCGCAGCAGAGGCTCAAGCTCGAGCGCCTGCTCAGGGTAGCTCCCCAAGCACCGCTCCACCGTCTCGCCCCCAACCAGACGTTCCAGGCAGTCATCCAGAATGTTCTCAAACTCGCTCATCTTTTTCATCTTACGCCGCCGATAGCACCTTACGCAGCGCCACTATGGCGCTATGCTGTAACGCCTTTACCGCCCCCTGGCTCCTGCCCATGACCTCGGCCACCTGGGCCACCGACATCTCACCGGCAAAACGCAGCGAAATTACCTCTCGCTGAGCCGGCGTCAGCTTCTTGGTTGCCTGGTTCAGCCGCTCGATATCCAGCTTGCGCCCGAATGCCTCCTGCGGGCCGTCGCCACTGGCGGCCAGGGTCTCCTCCTCAAGATGCACCGAGACCCGCTTCTTCGTTTTCCTCAGATAGTCAACCACCTGGTTGTGGGCGATGCGAAACAGCCAGGCGGAAAAGGGGACCCCCTTCCACCTAAAAGAAGAGATGGCCTTAATAGCCTTGAGGAAGACCTGCTGAGCTATATCTTCCGCTTCCATCCTGTCCCCTATTCTGAGGGCCACATAGCGGTAAATCTTATCAAAATACCCCTCATACAACTGGGCAAAAGCCTCCTCATCGCGCTGCTTTGCTCGTTGGACGAGGCTCTCCTCATCTTGCACCTGATAACTCCCCGTTTCTTACCGGTAATCTGGGCATTACCCTGTGCATAAATTATAACGGAAGAGGTGATAAAAAGATAGGCGAATTATTAAGCATTATTAATAATTCCTTAATAATTTCCGCAGCTCAAGAGACCGGACACGACTATGTTGCTACCCGCCCAGAATATGCTACAATAACCCAGAAAGCCAAGCCTTAGCGGGGGACAGCAGGTTGCCTTACCGCGTACGCCCGATGTGTAACGAGGACGTAAGCCAGGTCACTGAGATTGACCAGGAAGTCTTCCCCACCATGTGGCCTCCGGCAAACTACAAACGTGAGCTGGGGACGCGGCTGGCCCACTACATTGTCGCCCACGAGATAATTACCGCCACCAGGGGTACTGAGGCAACGGTAACCGACGATGGGCAGTACATCGCTGGCTTCGCCGGCTTCTGGATGATGGCCAACGAAGCTCACATAACCAATATCGCCGTGCGCCAAAGTCACCGCCGCCGGGGAATAGGCGAGCTTCTGCTCATCTCCATAATTGACCTGGCGCTAGAGCTGGGTGCCCACCTCATTACCCTGGAGGTACGGGCTTCCAATACTGCCGCTCAGGGTCTGTATCACAAGTACGGTCTTAACCAGCTACATATACGCCCGGGCTACTACACCGACAACAAAGAGAACGCTCTGGTGCTGGCCACCGAAGACATCACCTCGGCAGCCTTCCAGCAACGCCTCAAGCGGTTGAAGAAAGCCCACGCACGGCGCTGGCGATAGCCCCTGCGGTAACCACCCGAAGACCGGAGCCGTTTATTCGAGAAACACTTGACATCGAGGCTCGATGTAGTTTATATTTACAAGAAAATTCAACCAGGCTGGTAAGCCTTGCCCAGGAAGTTTCCTGTAACTTGCCAGGACTTGTGAATGAAGGAAAAAGAGAACAGCTCGCCCCTGAGCTTTAAACAGTTACCGGTAGGTTTTGAGTTTCCACCGACCAGTTACGAACTGAGTGAGTCGATTATCACCAAGTATCTGGAAGCGGTGGGCGAGTCGGCCGACTTCCTGGCACTGGGAATCGTACCCCCCTTAGCCATAGCCGCCTGCGCCATGACGGCACTGTCGCAGTCCTTCACGGTACCCCCGGGCTCGATACATGCCTCTCAGGAGCTTGAATTCCTCAAACCAGTGCCCATAGGCTCTAGGGTAAGCTGCGGCGGCAGGCTAGCCCAGAAGCTGGCGCGGGGCAGCCTGAACCTGGTCATGCTCGAGATAAGCGTCCTAGATGAAGACGGAGAGCAGGTGCTATCGGGAAAGGCCACCATCGCCGCGCCAGACTAGGAACTTAAAAGAGGAACACCTGATTTGAAAGAGAAACCGAATCTAGCAGATATCCACCAGGGTGATAGCCTGCCCTCGGTTACTAAGCACATCACTCAGCAGAATATAAATCTCTATGCCGAGGCCAGTGGCGATTTTAACCCGATACACGTCGACGAAGCCTTCGCCGCCAAGACTCCTCTCGAAGGGACTATCGCCCACGGCATGCTTATCCTCGCCTATGCCTCGGAGATGATGACCCAGGCCTTCGGCCAGAGCTGGCTCAAGGGAGGCAAGCTTTCCATCCGCTTCAAAGCAGCGGCCCGTCCCCAGGACACCATAACCACCAGCGGCCAGATTGACACTATCGAGTATAAAGAGGATATCCCATACGTAAACTGCAGCTTTGAGTGCCGTAACCAGAACGGGGATGTGGTCATCAGCGGCGGGTCGGTCGTCAGACTTCAGTAACCGGGTAGAGAGGGAACAGGGGAGACGGTTTATGACCGAGCCTAAACCAAGAGTAAGCGTAGCTATTGACGCCATGGGCGGCGACTATGCTCCTCAGGAGATAGTCGCTGGTGCCGTTGCCGCTGCGGAAAAAGGTGGTCTGGAGCTTATCCTGGTCGGCCCGCTTAATATTCTTGAGGAGGAGCTGGCCAAACATGACGCCTCCCATCTACCGATTCGCTGCGTAGACGCCGATTTCATCATCAAAGAAGGGAAGAACCCGGCTCTAGCCGTCCGCCGCAAGCCCGGCTCATCAATAGCCATCGCCACCAAGCTGGTGAAGTCGGGGGAGGCGAGCGCCATAGTCGGGGCGACCGCTACCGGCTCGCTGGTTACCAGTGCCCTGCAGTATCTGGGCACCATACCGGAAGTAGACCGTCCAGTGATTGGCGGGGTCCTCTCCACTCTGGCTCCCAAGACAGCCATCTTTGACCTCGGGGTAAACATGGACTGCAAGCCGCAACACCTGCTCACCTTTGCCGTCATCGGGACTGTCTACGCCCGGACGTTCCTGGGTATCCCCGAGCCGACGGTAGCCCTGCTCAATGTCGGCGTAGAGGAAAGCAAGGGGAACCGGCTGGTTCGGGAGGCCTACCCCCTGCTCAAAAAGAGCGGCCTGAACTTCATCGGCAATGTTGAAGGCCACGCCATTCTTACCGGCGAGGC